>JAEEGL011321637.1_pt1 | contig 23011 bp, 16 predicted proteins | sample 9134231 | NCBI WGS metagenome assembly JAEEGL01 (sample SAMN16246548, study PRJNA631951) | gut metagenome | biome: gut microbiome; feature: rumen; material: fiber-attached | host: Bos | place: Iran: Karaj | collected 2018-10
AAAAGATATTGCGCTTCATCCGGCAGGTCGAGGAACAGTCAGAACTCCTCACTTGTTTTGATCCGTCCCTTTGGGCGGCGATGGTGGAAAGCGTGACGGTTGATGTGAAAGGGAAACTTACGTTCCTGCTGACCGGGGGAACCGTAATCACGGTGTGAGCGCGAGCCTTATACACCCTGCCACCTGCTCTGCCGCCGCTTCGATTCCTACCTGTGTCAAATGGATTCCGTTTTCTGAAATGTATCGGTGATTATTACTCAATGGTTTTCCGCCCCATACCAATGACCGCCCTGCACTTCCTTGGTATCATTATCAAGAAGATCTGTGTGATTTTCAACTACCTTTCGATATCCAGCAGCATATAAGTCGATTACATTTTTGTCTAAGAAATTGAAACGGGGAATGGAAAAGTAGTATTTCTCCAAAGAAGGGTCGCACATTTTGTCTTCTTTGCGAACATCATAGTCATTATGAGCAATACGGGATGGTGCCCCACAGTTTGTAAGGTCAAAGGTTTTGAAGAAATTGTGCGTATGCAGACAATAGTTTGCTCCATCATAACAAATTCCGCCAATTTCTGCCCGTACAGCTTCAGCAAAGCGCTTGACAGACAAACCATGGAGTTCTTCCGGTTTGTATGAGCCATGAGGACAATACCATCCTGCCATATTCGAACCGGTACTTTCGTCTACACGAATGGCATGTATTCCCGGCAGACCATCCAGCTGATCCCAAAAGTAGTTCATAGCTTCCCTGATCTTGACACATCTTTCATCATAATGCTTCAATTGATCCCTACCGATAGCGGAACACACCTGATTTGCGCGACCTTTCATACCACCAAGTGCAATATGGAAATACGGTTTCAAATCTTCGCTCTCCTGAATATATGCGTCATTGTTCCGTTCATAGCATGGGAAATCATCAGCAGGGGAAACTTCAATCCGGAGAGCGGCACGAAATTTACGACATATTTTGCAGGGGCGGTTCGGAGAAGGTTGTGCAGGATCTGGCGCGATTACACGTTGAAAAATATGATATGTATTGGGGAAAACACCAACTTCCGTGGAGAGTCTTACCGTATCATGGTGGAAAGCGATTACGCTCGGGAATACAGATTGAAGCAGGCTGCCTCGCAAAAGCGGTGGGCGGAGAAGAGAAGGGCAGAGCAGCCACCTAAGGAAAAGCGAGTGCCGCTGACGGCGGCAGAACGAAGCGCGCGATCTGTGGCTTATCAGAAGAAATACTACGCTTCTCATCCCGACAAACTGGCGGAGCGTCGAGAGAAGAATCGGATTGCGGCAAGGGAGAGGAGGGCGAGAAAGAAACTGACTGCCGCCATTGGGGTGGCCAGTTTTGCTCCGCTGTGAAAATACGAGCCACTTCGCCATGAACCTAGTGTGTCGGTCCAGCGGAGCGGGGAAGGAGTGTATCCCAGATCCGTGAGAGACGGAACACGTCCAGCGGTGGAACAAGGGGGACACCTTTATTCAGTTCAGATAATCATCACAAGTGAGAATCATCTCTGTAAGGATTGCGGCAGAGTCCAGAAGATTATCAATTGAAACCATTTCATCAGGCTGGTGTGAAGTTCCATGCCCATCCGGGATGGCAAAAGGAGGTGGACACCAAGAGTCTCCTGTACTGAAAGCATTTTTCAAGCAACGCGCGTATGTACCTCCCGCGCTTAGATATGATTTTGCTCCTTCGTTTCCGGTGCACTCCTCATAAACGCTGAGCAGCATTTTCACCAACGGAGAATCTTCCGGTACCTGAAATCCGCGACTGTTCTTTTGTTTATGATAGTTCCATCCAATTTCATGAAGTTTTCCTTCGACGGTCGCTTCAAGACGCTCCGGAGCTAACGATGTAGGATATCGGCAGTCAAACGAGAGAGACATTCGCCCTCCTTCCAATGCGACCATTCCATTGACACAGGTCAGCGCTCCAAATTCTGCATCCTCAACGGCAATACCGAAGCCGCCTCCGTAACAGTCTGCCGTCAATGCTGCGGCGGATGAAAACGCTGCTCTATCTTCCTCGGATAAAGCGTTACACTTTGACAAGAGATTGGAGATCAAGTGAATTCCGTGAACCGAATTGCCGGGCCGAGCGGCATGTGCTGTTTTCCCGTGTGAGGAAAGATTTAGTGTGTTTCCGTTCCTTTCAAAGGAAAGCAAGCTATCCGGCGTGATGGATTGCTCCAGATATGATTCCAGATCATCGGAAAAACGAAGAACAATTGATGCCGTTCCCAAAACAGCATTGAACGCTTTTCCGCCTTCCAAGGATATGACGGCGTCAGAAAAAGCTGTCCCTGAAACCGCATACCAACGGAATATTCCTCGTTCCCCCCGGCAGACAGGAAATCCATTATCGGCAACAAGTGAAAGATCCGGCATTTCTTCATGTTCCGCGAAAGCCTGAATATCATCCATACCGGATTCCTCATTGGAGCCGGTAAAGATTAATAGTCGGGAATGGAAGGGAATGTTTAGTGTTTCGATTGCTTTGGCGGCATACAGTGCCATCATGATGCCGGCTTTGTTGTCGTAGACGCCCCGTCCAATTAGGAATCCGTCTTTTTCTATCGGATCAAAAGGAGAGGTAAAGATCCAGTTATCCCCCGGAGGAACTACGTCAGCATGTGCGAAGAGGCCGATTATACGGTCGGCTGTTTGATTTCCGGCGAAAGTGAGAAGATACCCCTCATTTTCGTGGAGGATCGTGGGGTAACCACTCTTTCCATGTAAATCTCTTACCGCTCTCAACGCATCACGGCACGAAATTCCGAACGGCGCTCCAGGTTCAGCTGGGCCCTGAACAGAGGGAATCCTTGCCAGGGAGATGAGTTGATCACGGATTTCAGGTCTCTTTGTCTCGAGAAACTTTTTGATTTCCTGAAAATAAACAGTCATGATTATCCTCCTCATGTTTCATGTATCAAAAGGACGTCATTCACTACAAGAAGACCCCGCTGCCATCATCTGCTTGACAGCGGGGAAGGGAATCAACTGGGGACTTTGAATCTCTTCATAGTCTTTTCGATACACTTCCGGGTGGCTTTGGAGAACTGCGAAAAGATCGGGCTGTCAGCCGTTATTCGGAGCAATTCATCGCGTACACACACAACCGATTCCCGAAAAAAGGATGCGAGTTACAGTTCTTTTTCGTTTTCGCTCATGTTACAGCTAAGGATGGATTTCATCCCAAGCTTTGCGCAGGTTATACAGCATCTCTTCGACCATGGCCGCTGGGTCCTTGGCCTTGATGATGCCGCTCGTGCTGCCGGTTGCCATCGCTCCCAGCCGGATGGTGTCGTACACGTCCTGTCCGTTTGAAATACCTGCGCCTTGCAGAACCATAATGTTCGGATTTATTGCCGCGACAGCCTGAAGAGTTTCCCGGACATAATCGCTTCCCGCGGTTACGCCGGTCCCGATCAAGTCCGTCGGTTCCGCGACCAGAAGATTCGGCAACAGCTTCGCGCAGGCAATGAGTTCTTCCACGGAATCTGCGCAGACTATTGTCGCCAGTCCAACCTCATCGGCGCGCTTGATGGTTTGTTCGATCACATCGAGTGTCAGCTTCTTCTCCGCGTGGTTGAGCATGGCGCCGACCGCTCCGGCGGCTTTTACAGCTTCTGGCAGGATGGAACCAAGCCCCCGTCCGACAGGGAGTGGGTCGATGTGCTGCGCATAGATATGGATGCGTTCGGTATTTTCCGCCAGCAGACGGATATCTGTTGGCTGAGGCGTAACGATCACATCAAGATCGTACTTCATGGCCGTCCGATCGATTACTTTCGCCAGCGCCAGCATGGCTTCGCCGTACAGGTAGGCTTTGGGGCCGATCTCGAAAAATGGCGGGGAAATATGGTAATTCCGATACATGGTTTTTTTCTCCCGGTGCTAAAACGTGTTCATCTCTTCTGCTGAAGCGTGTAGTGCACGTCGAAGTCCTTCTCTTCGTCCGTGAATTTGTGCAGGGTGTCGATCACCTCGCCGTTGTTCCATTTCCGGTCTTCGACGTCTTCCGTCGTACCCATGACCGTAATGTTGAGCTGTCTGCGGCGCGCGCGGACATGGTCCCAGTCGACGAAATAGATGTGCGCGAATTCGCCGCCGTCCAGCTCGCCGTCCTTGATGGTCATCGTCTCGCTGCGGCCGAAGAAGACGCTGCGCAGATGTCCGTCGGTGTTCATGCTGGTGAAGTCGCCGGGTTCTCCGACGTAACGGCCGAATTTGGCGTGGATCGGGCCGGGATGGCGGTACTGATGCTCTTCCTGAAAGTCCGGGATCATCTTGCGCATGATGTCGAGGAGATCGTGCTGGAGGTATTCCAGATCGAAGGAATCGATATCATGCGAGCACTCCTGGATCATGACGGAGCAGGTCGTGTGGTGGGACGCGATGCAACAGGTGCCGTTCTTCACGCCGGAGGCCTTGACGATCTCGAGCACTTCTTTCGAAACGTCGTGGAAAGTGGGGATCCAGCCCCGGGACTGCAGTTCCAGTTCCTTCTGATAGACTTTGAATTCCATGTTGACCCTCCTGTATGTGTTGTGGGCAGAAATGAATACGAATAATCTGCCGTTTCAGTTTTTGCTTCCGAAACGGCGGTCGATGTCGCAGAAGCGCCGGAACGCCGCCTCATAATCGGCTCCGGACGGTACAACGGTATCCTTTGGGGACACCAGCCGATCCGCCGCTTCCTCGACCGAGGGGAACGCGCCGGTCCCGACCGCGGCAAAAATCGCCGTTCCGAGACAGGCAGTCTCGCTCTCGCAGACGGTTTGAAGCGTCTTCCCGGTAACGTCTGCTTTCATCTGCACCCAAAGCGCACTGGACGCGCCGCCGCCCGTCACGCGGATCTGACGGATATCGTCACCGCCAATGTATTCGAGATCCTGTCGGAGTAGATAGGCGATCGATTCCATGATGGCGCGGGCAAAATGACCGCGGGTGTGCGCGAGTGTCACGCCGGTGAAGGAAGCAGTCGCGTCGGGATCGTAGCGCGGCATGGTTGAGCCGGTGAAGTACGGGAGTACAGTGAGCCCGTCGCATCCCGGCGGGACGGCATTTGCCAGCTTATTCAGATCGTCGAAGGAAAACCCTTCGGAAAAGTGATCGCGGAACCATTTCAACGCCATTCCGGCCGTCGACGACCAGAGGATGCGGCAGTACTTTCCTTCGATGGCGTGGATATGGCAGGGGACGATGCTTGCAGGATCGAAAGGCGGGATCGTATCGGTCATGGCGCAGATCGCCATAATCGTCCCGGTCATTTCGCTGATTTTCGTTCCATCCGTGATGCCGCAGCCGATCGTTCCCGCGATCTGGTCAAGTGCACCGGCGACGACCGGGATCCCGTCATACTCGCCGACGCGTTCCATACTCCGGCTGAGACGTGGAAGCTGATCCTGACGCACGCCGATGAAGTCGAGCATTTCGTTCCACCATGCGCGCCGCGTGATGTCATAATAGATCGTGGAGGACTGGATCGTCGGCTCGGTGACGAACTCTCCGGTCAGACGGTACAGGAGCCAGTCCTCGAGCAGGAAGATCTTCCCGACGTGCGCCCAGATATCCGGACGGTGGCGTCGAAACCAAAGCAGTTTGGAAGCAGGCCATCCGGCTGTGATCTCCGGCTGGCCCGTGACCTCATAGACCCGGCGGCAGCTGAATGCAGTGCGGATCTCGTCCGCTTCCACCGCGGCGCGGTTGTCGAGCCATACGACGGCCGGACAGAGCGGAGTGCCGTTGTCATCCGCGAGAATCAGGGTTTCGCCCTGCGAATCGATCGAAAGGGCGTCGGGCTTTCCGCATTCGCCGCACAGTTCCTCGATCACGTGCCGGCAGATGTCCGCGTAAGTCTCTGCGTCAAATTCGATGGTGCCCGTCGCGGGATCCGTATCAAGCGTATAATCCACCGAACGAAATCCGAGGCGACGGCCGTTCTCGTCGAAAACCGCTGCCTTGAGCGAGGTCGTGCCGACGTCAATGCCCAGAAAAGATTTCATCACAGTTCCACGACCTCGATGCCGAGAAGCGCGCACAGATTACGCAGCTGTGTCCGGTTGTCTCCGTAGGTGATGATGTAGTGCTGGCAGGCTACATTCTGCGCAAAGCGTTCGACGTCGGGAAGCCCGATCTCCAGCGCTGACAGTTGAGGAGCCGGCTGATCCCAGCCGCATTCCTCCCATTTCGGCGGCGTTCTGCCCTCTCCGAGAAGCACATGCATGAGGTATTTTCCGTTCTTATATACCAGACGGGACATGGTGACCGTTCCCGTTTTAACCTTCGAGACGTTAAGAATCCCCTGATCGAGCAGTCCGAAGGCGGCTGGCAGCACGGTATAGGCGTCCCCGTCCACCATATCAGCAGCGACAAAATCGGGTACGCCCGCGAGAACGCTGTTTTCGAAGAACTCATAGAATTCCAGATATCCGGCGAGTTGACCGGTGAGCTCGTTCATCATGAGCTGTGTGACCGCGCCGAGGCTGTCGTTTTCCGGGATCGTGGTGTAGCCGTCCTCGGAGAGGAGCATGAAGATCGGGGCAGGCGGGAATCCGCAGAGCTTCTTCATGCCGTCCACATCCTTGAGGGAGATCGCGCGGTATCCGCGTTCTTCCGCAATCTGTTTTACGGCGAGGTAATAGCCTGCCGCCTTCATCATCGCGGTATCGGAAGCGGGTTTGAGAAAATGCCAGCGTTTGATCCGTTCCTCGACGATCTTCCGCTTCTCCTCTTCGGGGATCTTCTCGTACCGCTGTTGCATTTCGAGCATTTCGAACGTCTCGATTTCCACGCCGGTCGTCCGTTTCAGCGAGGTCCCGTCGTAGAGCGTGCCGTACAGGTTCATATCGCGGTAGCCTGCCATTCCGACCTTCGCGGTCCGAAGCGCAAGGGCAGCGGAAGCGGCGCGGCAGTATGCGGCGACCCCGGTGCTCTTTGTCTGTCTGCCGACGATATCGTAGATATAGGTAAACGTGTAGCCGAATCCCTCAAAGGTGGCGCGCAGGCCGGAGGTACCCGCCTGATCCGCTGTGGTGACGAGGCGATCCCCTTCGTACCAGCCGCACAGTCCCCACAACACCATCGGCAAGTGCCGGAAGTGTTCGGTAACCTTGACGACGGCGTGCGTCGGGATCCAGCCTGCAACACAGACGACGAGCGCGTCGATCGGCTCGGCTGAGAGCTTTGCGACCGCCTGCCGTACCTGCGTTTCCTCGTAATCATCCGCTATGGGATAAACGGAGAGAAGGTCCAGCCCCTCGCCGTGCAGCGCTTCCTCAGCCGCCCTGCATTTTCTTATGACAACGTCGACGGGGGTATTGACTTCCCCGAATCCAACAAAACCGATCTTTGACATGATCCTTATTCCTCCGCAAACTAATCCTTATTCTTCGCATACGAAACTCTGACGCTCTCCGCAAAAGAGCTGACGGATCCCGTCCAGCGTTGCGCTTACGAGCAGTTGTCCACCCTCGTGCCCGACGTAACCGCTGGAAACATAGGCGCTGTAGTGGCCGTGACGTTCCGCTACCTCGGTGGGCAGATAGGACAAGCAGCCGTTTGCGAGCTGGATGAGGAAAGTCTGCCGCGCGGAGCTTCTTGCGCGGATCTGATTCCCGTAATTCAAAAACAGTTCAAACGGGTCCGTCGCAAATACGAGATCCCCGAGACGGACGACGTGGCACTCCGCTGATACCGTGTTTACCTGCTCCTGCTCCGATCTCCGCTTCAGCGTGCCCGCGTAGATGTAGAGCGCGGCGGAATCGTTGTAGTCAAGTCTTGTTCTTCCCGCAAAGAATTCCTTCAGCTTTGCTTCGGCTTCGGCGCATTCCGCGTCGGTCACGCGGCGTAGCGGGAGCATCAGCGGTCGGACAAGATGGCTGTGAACGGCCTCAGAGCGGATTTCGCCAATTTCCTCTAGCACAAGCTTGATCTCATTCACGATCCGCCGGCCGATCTTCCAGGTTCCCTTCACGTCGAACATGGAGGGATCGGCATCGCGCAGTTTCGGGTTCGGGCGAATGATGTTCGGATCCTTGATCGGTGTTTCCGGCTCGACCCAACGGATAAGGTCGCGTGGGCAGAGATCACCGGCTGCAGAGCAGAGCGGCAGAAGGAACAGGTCGTCTCCGTACTTTTGGCGGAGAAGGATCTTGACCTTGCCCCAGTAATCCGAGGAGATCACGCTGCGCTGCTCCATGACCTGAGCGGGGCACGCGATGTTGGCGACAATGCCGGTCATTTTGCCTGCAGAGTCGTACACAAATAATAGTTCGACGCCGTTGTCGTTTCCACCTTCCAGTTCGGTGAATGTCGAAGAGTCCGCGTCGCCCCACATTTTTGCAGTTCCGTCGGAATAGCAGACGCGGCGGTTCATGCCGACCGCGGCACGGCCGAAGCCCGGAGCATAGCCGCCTGCCGTGCGGGACGTCCACGCCTTCGCTACAGCGGCAGCGACGGAGTCCGCGAGAAATTCAAAGGCGTCGCCCGGATCCATGCAATCGTTGGACGTGACCTCCGGGATATAGCGGCATTCCGGAGGCATATATTGCTTGATAATGCCGAGCGATGAAGAGGTCATTCCTGTGTCTGCCGCGCGGCGCCGGTAGGTATAGGAATTGTGGATGTGTACCGCGCAAATGATGATTTTTTTCGGATCAAGCCCGATATTGCCGATTCGGTCACGAACCGCGGAGCACAGATCAGCGCTGACGCTGACTAGGTCGCACGAGCAGATGACCGTTTGTTCATCTCCGGTATCGATCGCCAAAGCAGTTACAGTTAATGGGGTTTCAACCTCCTTCGTTGCGCGCTCAAAGAACTCTCCTGCCAGAGCAATCTTTTCCTTTGGTGTGATATCGACTTCCGCCCAGCCAAACTGAATCATAATTCATTGCTCCTTCATTTCTGATAGTTGATGCTGCGCGGCTCCTTCCGGCAGCGCATTTCGGTACCGACTGCATTATATCATATTTTTCAGACGATTGCAAGTGTTTTGGATGACTGAATACCATGGCTTGTCGTCTCCAGAAGATGCATCAAATCCAATAATCGGCGGGGAGGCACGTTCTCCGTCGACGAGAAAAAAGGCGGAAGGACGGAAGGAGTACCGTGTTTTTCTGCCGAAATTCGGAATACCGATTCCATTTGCGCATTATCTGTGGTATAATGCGGAAGAAAGCACAGGGGGAAAGCGCAGTCTTTCCGGAAGGAGGATCTTTATGCTTCAGAAGCTGACGGACGCCATGGAACAATACCGCCTCATCGCGATTTTGAGAGGAATCCCCGGGGCAATGCTTCCCGAAGTCCTAGACGCAATCAGCGACGGAGGCATCCGTATGGCGGAGATTACCTTTGACGCGGCAGTACAAGTACCCGATGCGGAGATTGCGGCTCAAATCGAACGCGCCGTTGCACGCATGGAAGGAAAAATGCATATCGGAGCCGGGACCGTGCTGACTCCGGCTCAGCTTCGGTTGACCTGCGCGGCAGGAGGCTCCTTCGTTGTCTCTCCCCATACAGATCCCGAACTGATAAAGGCAGCAAAGGCGTTGGGCCTGATATCCGTATCCGGCGCGATGACCCCTTCTGAAATCGTTGCGGCGCACCTTGCCGGTGCGGATTATGTCAAGCTGTTCCCGGCCTCCGCCCTGGGACCGGATTTCATACGGCGCATACATAACCCGCTGCCCCATATTAAGCTGCTCGCCGTATCCGGAGTCGGCGTCGAGGACATTCCGGCATATTTTTCCGCCGGAGCGTATGGCTTCGGGATCGGGAATGCCATCGCAAACCCGAAACTCTGTATGGAAGGAGATTTTGCCGCGATCCGCGCTCATGCAGCCGCATATGCGGACATGTGCGGGAAAAAACGCGCTGACGGAAATGAACGATGATTTTGACGATTGACGGCGGCACCACAAATACCCGCTTTTATCTGATGGACGGAGGAGAGATCTGTGAAAGCAGAAAAATCCCGATCGGTATCCGGGACACGATGCAGCCGGACGGGAAAAAGCGGTACTTCCGCACCATATCGGACACGATAAGGGATATGACGGCCTCTTCTCCTGCAGAAGCCGTTGTTTGTTCCGGCATGATCGGTTCGGAAAACGGTCTGTATCCCTGTCCCCATATTACCGCTCCTGTTTCTTTCCGTGAATTGGCGAAGGCCATGGTCCCGGCATCTCTGCCCGAAATCGCGCCATTTCCTTTCCGTTTCGTCCCGGGAGTCAAAACCTTTGCGGCTTCGCCGGGATCCGCTGAAACCATACCGCTGGAGATTCTTTCGAAGATGGATATCATGCGCGGGGAGGAAACGGAACTCGCGGGAATATGCTCAAAACTCGGGAGCCTCCGGGATCACGCTTTTCTCCTGCCGGGTTCCCATATGAAAACGATATGGCTGGACCGTGACGGACGGATATCGGCTTTTCATACTTCTCTCACGGGTGAGCTGATCCGCGCTGCAGCGGAGCACACCATCCTGCGGGCTTCCGTCGGGCAGTCGTATCCCGAAACCGCCGATCCGGCACAGTTGCGCCGCGGGTATGCATACGCGCGGGAATACGGGATCTCCGGCGCGCTGTTCAAGGTGAGGATCCTGGACGTTTCGGTCGGAGGTATGAGCGGGGAAGCGCTTTATGCGTTTCTCATGGGGATTCTGCTGTACGACGAAGCGGATCGTTTGATCCGGGAGGGACAGCCTGTGCTTGTCGGCGGATCCGATCCTTTCCGGGGCGCGCTGCGGCTTCTCCTGACCGACGGCGGTGTTCAGGCGGCCGATATTCCGAAGGATATTTCGGATCGCGCTTCCGCGTACGGCGCGTGGTTCCTCTGGAACCTCGATCATTGATCCGCTTTCCGTTCGAGAAACAATAGAAAGGACAGGCTTTGATTATGAAGATCACAAACGTCAACACGTATTTTGTAAGACCCCGCTGGGGATTTGTGGAGATCATCACGGACGAGGGGTATACCGGCTGGGGAGAGGCGGTTTTGGAAGGACATGCGCGGACGGTCCTCTCCTGCGTTCAGGAAATGAAGGATTACCTGATCGGGAAGGAACCGGCCGACATAGAGGGGCTCTGGGAAACGATGTACAGAGCCGGCTTTTACCGGGGAGGCGGCGTCCTGATGAGCGCGATCTCGGGGATCGATCAGGCGCTTTGGGATATCAAGGGAAAAGTGTTCGGCGTCCCCGTCTATCAACTCATGGGTGGGAAATGCCGCGATCGGATGCGCGTATATTCATGGATCGGCGGGGATCGCCCGAATGATGTGGGAACGGCGGCGAAGGAACGGCGGAAGGAGGGGTTTTCCGCCGTTAAGATGAACGCGACCGAAGAACTCCAGATGATCGATTCCACCGACAAAATCGACGCGGTTCTCGAACGGGTGGCCGCGGTCCGGGAAGCGTGCGGAAAGCATTTCGGCATTGCCGTCGATTTTCACGGAAGAGTCCATAAACCCATGGCGAAGATTCTTGCAAAAAAACTGGAAGAATTTGACCTTATGTTCATCGAAGAACCGGTTTTGTGCGAAAACATGGAGTGTTTCCGGGAAATCGCGGCGTGCTGCCAGATACCCATTGCGACGGGAGAACGTCTCTTCTCCAAATGGGATTTCAAACGACTGTTTGCGGCGGGAGGAATTGACATCATCCAGCCGGATCTTTCCCACGCCGGGGGCTTGACGGAGGTGAAAAAGATCGCGGCGATGGCAGAAAGCTATGACATCGCGCTGGCCCCTCATTGTCCGCTCGGACCGATTGCTCTTATGGCTTGCCTAAATGTGGACGCTACCAGTTATAACGCCATTATTCAGGAACAGAGCATAGGAATCCATTACAATGTAGGAAAAAGTGTGATAGACTATGTGAATAATCAAAATGATTTCAAGTTCACAGACGGTTTTGTCGAGCTTCCAAAACTGCCCGGCCTTGGGGTGAATATCAACAAAGAATTGGTTGTTGAAGAAAACAAGACACCGCATAACTGGAAGAATCCGATATGGCATCATGAAGATGGTTCTGTTGCAGAGTGGTAGGGTTGTATGACTATTCCAGAAGAATGTTGTGTATGAGACGCAGACAATGCCTCACTCCGGGCGGGCTCAAACGTAAAATCGGCTGTCTCCAACTACGTCATCTGGGTGTCGAGCGGCAAGGTACACCCGACCGAAAACGTCCTCCGCTGAGGAGTGGCAATTAGTGCCTTTATGGAAAACAGACATTACTTCTTCATCGATTTTCTCCTTTCAAGCAGGAAGTCGCAGGTCTTTTCGGGCTTGCGGCTTTCCGCTTATTTCCCGATATCATTGTATGTGGTCTGCGTTATACACCATCCCACCCAGAAATACAAGTCCCGATTTATAGAATGTCAATGGATAACAATAAACCTCCGATCCAAATCAGACCGGAGGTAAGTTCTTTATTCGTGAGGGGACGTTTCCTTCATGTCACCTCACAATATAGAACTGTATTCTTTTTGATGCTGGTCGAAATCGAATCACACGGCGCTTCGGCGATCAGCTCCAGATCATGAAGCCCATCGAGAAGGAACAGGCGAATCCGGCTTGCCTCAGGGAAGGAAAGTGATACGGTTCTGCTTTCTTTTTCGTAATTCGAGAGCAACACTGCGGTTCTGTTTCCATCCGTCGCTGCTGCCACGCCCAGATCAGTATCTGCAGAAAACTCTGCTTCCATGCCGAGCTCGCGTAGCATGCCAAACGCTTTCAGCGCATAATATGTCCGGGACGGGCGGTTCGTTCCCCGGATAAACACACCCCCGTATAACTGATCTGGCTGCGCGTCATAGTAACAGGCGACATCCACATCGTTCGTCCTCTGAAGACGGCACATGACGTCGGCGGTGAAGGATGCTCCGGTCATATCCCTCATCTTTTCGAACATCCCGTCGCCGGCCCAGTTCCATTCGTCGAGAATTGCTTCCGTGTCACGGAATCCCGCGGCGTCCAGCTTATCGCGGCAGTAGCGGGCGTGGGTGAGGACCTGTGCCGGATCGGAAGAATAGATGTGCCACGAGAAGAAATCCAGCGGGGAAGCGGTCTCCGGCGCCTTGACGAAAGCGAGGAAATCGTCGAACCAGGCGATGAATGAGCGGTAGAAATCATCCGCGTTTTCGTCGAACGCTGCGTAGACGCCGCAGGAAGCGTATCCGCCGATCCTGATGTCCGGGAATTCGTGCCGCAACAGATTTGCCGTCACACGGTACAGTTCGAAATACTCCTCTTTCGAACCGGTCCACATGGGAGGATTCTCCGGTTCGTTCCAGATCTCCCAGTATTTGATCCCGTAGCGGAAGCCATCTGCCCAGCCCTCGTTGTAATGCCGCACGATATTGGCGCAGATCCGGGCCCATTTTTCCGAATCCTTCGGCGGCCTGACGTGAGCCTTGAGCGCGCCGTGGTCGATGGTTTCCCCGAGGCGGTAAAACGCTTCCGCTCCGCAGTCCGCGATCCCGCGCAGATATTCGTCCGTAAAGGTGAAGTCGTAGGATTTCGGATCATTCTCGTCCATGTCCCACAGAGGGAACACATTCCGGACATCCACGAACTTACCGCCGCCGAGCGTACCTTCAATATCGTGCAGACGGCAGTAGGGGATATGCGCGTCTGCGAAGAGCTTCCGCGCGTCGCGCCGGAAATTATGCGAAAGCGGGCCGCCGTTTACCCCGTTCAGCGGACGAATCGGACGGGATGTGGGAGTGGAGTGAACAAGAATAGTGTCCATCGTTTTCGTACCCCTTTCATAACTCTCGATGAGAAGAACGGGCTCATCCTCCGATTTCAGAGAACTGTTGGATCGTTTTCTCCATGTTCTTGACAGCAAGCTTAGATGTTCTCGCATAAGTGGAGGCAAAGACATTTTCGCCTTTCTCAGGGATAGTGTATGCAAGAATATCATTCAATGTGCCCCAGCTGTAGATTAAGGCGGGATCGTATACGACGCCCGCAAACGTGATGTCTAACATTTCGGGCCCTGTTTCGTCATACATGTATTTGCGCTTGCAGTTGATGTCATAATACGTGTGCAGCGTCGTTTCCGTGGACTCCCAGGACAGCGCTTCCAGCATGAACCCCGTGAATTCCCGATCCCCGCAAGTCTTCGGAATGCCGAACAGCATGGCGAACAGGTCGGCGAGCGTGTAGTACGCCTCCTGCGCTTCGTCCTTCTTCGGATAAGGGATCACGTTGAAGTTCACATCGGAATTAGAATAGTAGGCAAGGGAGTGTGTGAAGGCGTTAATGAACAAGCCGCGTCCCGCTCTGAACACGTTGCCCGAAACGTCCCAGTAATCGTACCCTACCTTTCCTTTGAAGTCGTTGCAGAAAAGTGTTCCCTGTGGCGTGCAGGTAAGAGCGATTACCTTGTCGATAACATTGACCATCTCGTCGCTCTCCAGCACTATGATCGGAAGGGCATCCGCATCCTGATCGCTGATCCGGCCATCCAGCGCGAAGACAAAAGTCTTGAACGCGTTATAGGAGTCCATGGTCAACCCATACCGGTCCTGGTCGGTCATCTGTCCGTCTCCGTCCAGATCGGCTCCGGTTTTCTCAACCCAGTCGGTCATGACATCGATTGTCCAGGTTCCCTCACGCACCATCGGGATCGGGTCCTCGAAGCCCATATCGGCAAGAAGATCCTTGTTGTACATCAGCACGTTCACACGCTGCTTGTCCGACAGGGAATAGTCTGAACTCGTAAAGTACAGGTGTCCTGCCATGCTGATCTGCTGGTTGACCTCTTCGTTCCACCACGGATTCGCGTAATCGACGTAATCAAGATGGGAAATGTCCTGAAAATCTCCCTGCAAGACCACTCCGCCAATCTGGTTCGACGCGCAGAATGCCAGATCGAAGCGATCCTCCCCGGCCAGGACCATCTTGTGAAGCGGTCCCGGCGTGGTTTCCGCCGTCTCGTCTACGTCAAAGACGATGTTATATCTGTATTCGATCGTCAAGTTACGGTTGAAAACGGCATCGTTCAGCGCTTCTCCAGTCAACTCTGCGGCGTAAAGCTCGTGCGTCGAGAACTGTGAATACGTAGGGTTGGTCTGTCCCATTACGCGAAAAGCTCTTCCACCCCAGTCTTTGTCAGGAAGGCTACTCTTCCGTTCCGTCTCCTCGGGCTCGACCTCTGGGTTCAGGGTGTTTTCTGCCGTTCCAGTATTCTCCGGTGCGGATTCCGTTCCCTTATCCGAGCAGGAAGAAAAGGTAGGCAAAAGCAGTGTCAGCGTGAGGATTAAAGCGAATAAGCGTCTTTTCATGTCAGCACCTTCTTTCTTATCATCGTTATGCATGTTGCGGGGATTCGCAGTACTGTTGCAACAGACGCCCTGTCCGGTGTGTTCTCCGGGAAGGCAACTGCGAGTCATCGGTCCGCTTGTCCTAGGTCGATCCTGTTATGCCGTCCTGAAAGTGTCAACATCATTATACCCTATCTCGACCCGAAAAGCAAGACAGCCCTATGATTTTTCTTTCTCCCTGGAACTACCTCTTCTATGTTTTCATGAGAATGCTTTTTCAATCATAACTACTCCCCATGCGGGGCAGAGTCTGAAAAAGCAGAAACCATCTTGCGTCCCAGCTCGGTTTGGTGTATAATACATACGTCCTCTGTGGCCGGCAGGGCAGAAAATGCCTCTTCAATCATCTCCGAATTCAATGAAGAGATTTTTTCTTCAAAAAAGCGATAAAGGATTTTGTATGAAAAAAGTTCTGGTAACGATCCCGCGTAATGCGGTGCTGGAAACCTTTTTCCCGGAAAAGGTGCGCGGAAAGCTTGAAGAGGGCTTTAATGTTGAATACAATCAGACAGACAGACAGTTTGTAAAGGATGAACTGCGGGAAAAACTCCGAAATTTCGACGCGGTGATGACAGGCTGGGGCACCCCCATGCTGAACGAAAGCGTACTGGGAGGAAACGAAAGGCTGTGCCTGATCGTCCATACCGGAGGAACGGTGGGAAATCTTGTGGACAGCTATGCATATGATCACGGCTTACACGTGTTCAGCGGCAATCGCCTGTACGCCGAATCGGCAGCCGAAGGTACCCTCGCCTATATGCTGATGGGTCAAAGGCGGCTACCTTACTATATCGACCGTGTGCGCGCCGGAGAATGGCGCACTGAAGCAGATGTCTGGGAGGGGCTGCTGGACAAGAGCGTGGGTATCGTTGGGATGGGGGCTATCTCTTCATATTTGATCCGTATGCTGCAGGTCTTCCGTGCGAAAATCAAGGTATTTTCCCACTATCCGCTGTCCGAGGAATACATCCGTGATTTTCACTGTGAACAGGCGTCCCTCGAAGAGATCTTCTCCGGCTGCGACATCGTCTCGGTTCATTCCGCGCTGAACGATCAAAACCGAGGGATGATCCGGAAAAAGCACTTTGACCTGCTGAAGGATGGAGCGCTGTTTGTCAATACATCGAGGGGTGATGTGATCGACGAAGACGAGCTGATCCAAGCACTCAGGGAGAATCGCTTTCGTGCGGTATTGGATGTATACCAAAAGGAGCCGTTGAGCGCGGACAGCCCGTTGCGCTCGCTTCCGAATGTGCTCTCGGTGCCGCACATGGCCGGCCCGACGCTGGACAGGAGGCCGATCATCACATCCATGCTGATTGACGAAATGAAGAGGTTTTTCGACGGAGAAACTGCGTTCGAGCTGGAGATCAGCCCCCAGCTGGCTGCGCGTATGACGAAAATGAAGTGACGGAGGATGGACCATGATCTCACGGGATGAAATGTTTGCCTACGCGCAAAGGCTGTGCATCTCCCTGCTGGAGCGGGCGGATCAGCGGAAATCACGGGGGCTGTGGGCATACAAGCCGGATCAAGTTGGCTATGTACCTGGATACCTTGAGAATCTCTGCCGCCCATTTTGGGGTCTTGCCCCCTTGTTACGGTTGAAGGGTGACCTTTCGCTTCGCACGGAGCGCGGCGATGTCGCTCTTTCCGCGTTTCTGCGCGAGGAATTGTTATCGGGGCTTTCTCATGGGCAAGACACGTCTTGGGACCGTTTCAAAGAATGGATGTCCCCCTTTGTTTACGAAAACCAGAACATCACCGAGCTAGCCGGATTGATGATTGGCATGTTTTTCGCTCGCGGCGTGTTGTGGGATCCACTCGGTGAAGCCGAGAAGCGTACAATCGCGGACGAGCTGTATGCAATGGCCGAAATCGCTTTCGATCATTCCTGGCCAAACAACCACTATTGGTTCCCTCTGTTCACCATCACCGTGCTCAAGCGCTTCGGTTTCGTATATGCACGCACGGAAGAGATGCTGGAAAAGGGACTTCATATCCTCGACGCACTGTATCTGGGGGATGGCTGGTACAAAGATGGAGAATTTGGTCGTTTTGACTATTACGAAGCGTGGTCGCTACACCTGTACCCGCTTTTATGGACGCTGATCGCTGACGAAAGCTTTTCGGGATGGAAAGAGAGAAAACGGGAATATGTCGGCCGGACCAACCTCTTTCTGCCGTTCTTTGCCCACTGGTTTGCTTCCGACGGAGCGATGGTTCCATTCGGGCGCTCGCTAAGCTACCGTTTTGCGGCTTCGGCACTGTTCCCCATCGCAGTGCTGGCTGGCTGCGATATAAACAGTTCGCTGGCCGGGCGGATCACTGCGATGAATGTAGATTTCTTCCTTCGGAACTATACACAGGCAGAAAGTGGGATCCTGGAGGAGGGATATCTGTACCACAGTCCAGGAACGGTGGAGGGGTACACCTCGGACGGAGGCGCGTACTGGTGCTGTAAGACCTTCCTGTGTCTTCTGATTCCACCTGAGCATCCATTCTGGCAATACGACAAAGCACGTCTGCCCTCCGAACGGGGAGACTATACGATTGTGCCGGCACATAGGGATATTCAGCTTGTCTTTCAGTCGCATAAAGGTATCGTAACCATGTATAACAATGCCGCGCAGTATGTGCTGAACGGAAAGCTGACGCACCATTTCGGAGATATGCGAGCGTGGTACGGAAAATTCGCGTACAATTCCGCTGCGGGCTTTGCATGCAGTACGCCGGACATGCTTTCCTACGACAGCATGATCTCACTGCAGACCGTAGATGAAACCATGGCTTCCCATCGTGTGGGATTCATCGTCCGCTCCGGAGATGATCACGCGCTGCATTCGATTCACACGCCGTTTTCCAACGATCCAGAAACATTCATCGAAACTTGGCTTCTACCGCTTGAAGGCTGCTGTCATGTGCGTGCACACAGGATCGTCCTTTCTCGGGAATATCGCGTGCGCGAAGGCGGCTTCGCTTTGGGGCGCTGGGATGACAAGTGCGAAACAGCGACAGGCGAAGACTTCATTTCCGTTTCCAATTCCCGGTATAGTTCCGCGATGAAGGTTTGGTGCAGCTGCCCTGTTATGGTCTTTCGGGAATCCTCTCAGGCGGGTTATCATCTTTATGCTCCGTTGGCTTCTTACCCTGCATGGAAGACGGGTGTGCTGCTGCCCGGAGAATACCACGTGATCACGGTTTTCGCTGTGTTTCCCAAGGGAGAGGAAGAGGAGCTTGTTTCGCCCGTTACGTTCATAGAGGAGGTATTCGGATGAAAATGGCTTTCAGTACAGTTGCTTGCATGGATGCTTCGTGGCAAGATGTGCTCTCCTGTGCCGTTCAAGCGCGTATGGACGCAGTGGAGATACGCCTAAATGACGATGGCAGCGTGTTTGGCCTAGCCGATGTAGGCATAACGGAAATGGCGCGTGCGTACCATGATTCGGGCGTCGCGATTTCCGACCTTGGCACAAGTGTCCGCTTTTCCGAGTACGATGAAAAAGCGCTCGAACGAGCCGAACGAGCCATTATATTAGCTGAAAAGACTGGAGCGACGGCAATTCGGGTGTTTCCGGGTAGTTTCGTAAAACGCTTTAGCGCCGAAGCCACCCATGATATTGATGGCATGGCACGTTTCTTGCGAGAGGCTTCCGCAGTTGCAGAAAAGCACAGCGTCGAGATCTGGATCGAAACACACAACGAATTTTCAACTGGCAAAAGCCTGCGCTGTTTGCTTGACAAGACTGACTGCGCTAACGTCAAAGTAATCTGGGACTTGATCCATCCCTATGAATACGGCGAACGGCCGGAGGATACAATTAGACTGCTGAACGGGGCTATTGCTCATGTGCATGTGAAAGATGGGAAAAAAGCCACGGACGCGGACTGTATCGACTACATTTACACCAAACTGGGCGAAGGCGAAATTCCGCTTTCCAGTATGTTCGATTTGCTGAAAAGCGCGGGATACGACGGATATTACTCCCTCGAATGGGAGAAGGAGTGGAGACCTGAGATAAGGAGTATCTACGGCTCGACGCAGGCACTCCTGACGGACTGGAATGCTTATCTCTCACGCGTCGAAGAGAGGTAGTATGTGTAAGTTTATCACAAACTCTATTTTTCATTCCGTTCCCCTCCTTTGCAGATAATGTATGTACTAGTATTAGTTGTACTTACCGCCGCCCTCCTCAGCCGATTGGGGGATGGTGCGTTATGGAACATTATGTGTACTTTCTGTGAGCCTATAAATCCTCTATTGACATCCCTGAGCAACGGGGGTATAATGGAACTATAGAGCCCAGAAATCCATTTCCTAACCAGGAGGACTGTCATGCGCATCAACGTCGATTTTTCAAGACCCGTAGGGCAAATCAAGCCCATGCATAGTGTAAATAATGGCCCCGCCTCCACCCGCGGACTGAACAATTTCGAGGCATACCGAGAAGCAGGTTTCCCCTTCGCCCGAACTCACGACGCCGCCTTCTGTCCCATCTACGGAGGCCAGCACACCGTGGACATTATCAACATTTTCCCGGATTTCTCGAAGGACGAGAATGATCCCGCCTCTTATGACTTCGACCTAACGGACGAGTACATGGAGAACATTATGGCTGCTGGGACGAAGGTCTTTTACCGCCTCGGCAACAAGATCGAACACGAATCCAAACGTTACGGCTCGATCCCGCCCACCGATTATGGGAAATGGGCTAGAATCTGCGAACATATCATCCGCCACATGAATGAGGGTTGGGCGAACGGTCATGAATACGGGATCGAGTACTGGGAGATCTGGAATGAACCGGATCTGCATCCACAGTGCTGGGATTCGACGGATGAAACGTTTTTCCCTCTTTACGACATCGCCGCACGGCACCTGAAGAAGTGCTTCCCCAATCTGAGAATCGGCGGTCCTGCTGTAACGAATGTCGGTTCCTCCCGATTCCTCGAGGGCTTCTTCCATTATATCACTAAAGATCCCGCAGATCCCGCGCCTCTCGATTTCTTCTCATTCCATCTCTACGGCCGAGAACCGCTAGAATACGCAGACGCTGCCAGGGCTGCTCGGAATCTCTGCGACCGGTTCGGCTATTGGAAAGCGGAGATTATCCTCAACGAATGGAACTACGTCCGCCACTGGACCCCGAAGGAGGAGATTCTCTACTCCTACCGTACCAATCACTCACTGAAAGGTGCGTCTTTCGTTGCAGGATCCGTGATTGAGGCGCAGAAATCCCCCATGGATCACTTCATGTATTACGACGCCCGGATCGACACCCGATGGAACGGTCTTTTCGACTACTATTCGAATAATCCGCTTCCGCCCTACTGGTCCCTCTGGGCTTTCAACCAGCTTTATTCCCTCGGAACGGAGGTGGAGAGCGTCATCGATCAACCCGAGCTTCACGCGCTTGCAGCCCTGAGTTCAGACGGGAAGGATGCTGCGATCCTCTTCACCCGATACCGTGATGGGGAATCCATCGACGGGATGGCGAAGGAGGACGAGCCTATTTCCGTGCGTCTCGATGGGACGGGCTTTACGTCTTCAGACGGTGTGGAAGTTGAATACCGGATCCTCGACGGGGAGCACATGCTCGAAACCGTCTCCGTCGAAACCTTCTTCGGAGAAAGCGGCGCGCACATCTGGAATCTGAAGCCCTACGCCGTGGTACTGGCGGTGATGCGGAAGAAGTGACTGGAGCGGACCCGGATAGAACTGACCTCTGACACGGACCGGATATCCCCGGCCCGTGTATTTTAGTTCTACAAGATGAGCGGTGTATCACTTCCAAAAAGATTGACACTCTTCTCCCCGTCCACCCATATCACGGACAACCACCTCGTCTCCCCCTTCGCCGCGCACCCATCTCACCGAAACAAAGACAGAAAAACAACCGATGAGCCGGGCATCAGCCACCCGCTTCGCGGAAAACCATCCCATCAACTGCTCTGGCTTTGATACGGCTGAAAATCTGGCCGAATCGGCGGCTGGTTGCAGAAAAAGTTTCAAATCGGGTGCAAATCGGGTGCATACTTTCACATTTTGCATACTTTTCCTGCCAAATTTTGGCAAAACCGGGTGCAAAACGTATGCAATATCTCATTGTATCAATTTGTGCAAACTGACCGCGCTGAATATGCGCAGGATTCAGATCCGCGAGACGATCCTCTCCCACTTTGAGAAGGAGGAGGAGCTTTTCAATAAGGGGATCAAAACGCTGTCGCTGTTCTTTATCGACGAGGTATCAAAGTACCGCCAGTATGACGATGATGGGAACGAAGTTCTGGGCGAATACGGTCGGATGTTCGAGCAGGAGTATATATCTGTTCTGAACGACTATATCACGATATTTGATACACCGTATCAGAAGTATCTGCAAAGCGATGTTTCCGAAGTACATAAGGGCTATTTCAGCATCGACAAGAAGACCGGGCGCAGCATCAACAGTGAACCGAAGCGTGGAAGTGAGTTTTCCGACGATATTTCCGCCTATGATCTGATTCTGAAAAACAAAGAGCGTCTCCTGAGCTTTGAGGAGCCGACGAGATTCATTTTCTCACACTCCGCTCTGCGTGAGGGGTGGGACAATCCGAATGTTTTCCAGATCTGCACCTTGAAGCATTCCGACAGTAACACCGCCAAACGGCAGGAGGTTGGACGCGGGTTGCGCCTTTGCGTCAATCAGGAAGGCAACCGAATGGATGCAGAGAGCTGCGGCGATACGGTTCATGATATCAATATGCTGACGGTCATTGCAAGCGAGAGCTATAAGACATTTGTCGGCAGGCTGCAGGATGACACCAAACAAGTCCTCTATGACCGCCCGACAAAAGCGACGATGGAATACTTCGAGGGCAAAACCGTTATGCTCGGGGAGGAGCCTGTTACCATCGATGCGCGTCAGGCAAGGGATATCTATCGTTATCTTCTCAAAAACGACTATATTGATGACGATGATAAGGTGACAGAGGCCTATCGTGCCGATCTGGCGAACAACTGCCTGGCCCCGCTTCCCGAAGGCATCAGAGACATCGCAGACGGCGTACATAAGCTCATTCAGGGTGTCTTTGATGAAAGCGTGCTCAAAGACATGATTAAGGATGCCCGCGAAACCAAGATCACCGACAACCCGCTGAACAGCAATTTCTATAAGCAAGAATTCAAAACCCTTTGGGATTATATCAACCACAAGTACGCCTATACAGTGGAGTTTGAAAGCGCAGAGCTTATTCAGAAAGCCATAGCCCACATCAACGAAAAACTCTTTGTATCACAGCTTCAATATACCACTACTGTCGGTCAGCAAAAGACGGATATGAACGAGTATGAAATTGACCGGGGAGACTCTTTTGGACCGGTAAAGACCCGAACACAGACACTGAAACACGCGGAGGCGAGCCAGATCAAATACGACCTGATCGGAAAGATTGCCGAAGGGACAGTCTTGACCCGCCGGACAGTCGCGGCAATTCTGTCCGGAATCCGCCCGGAAAAGTTCTATATGTTCCGCTTCAATCCGGAGGAGTTTATCTCGAAAGTCATAAAACTGATTAAGGAGCAAAAGGCGACCGTGATTGTGGAACATATAGCTTATAATCAGATAGACGGCGAATATAAAAGCGACATCTTCACTGCGGAAAAAATCTCCCAGCCTTACG
>JAEEGL015918129.1_pt1 | contig 23011 bp, 10 predicted proteins | sample 9134231 | NCBI WGS metagenome assembly JAEEGL01 (sample SAMN16246548, study PRJNA631951) | gut metagenome | biome: gut microbiome; feature: rumen; material: fiber-attached | host: Bos | place: Iran: Karaj | collected 2018-10
AATAATAAAAGTTTAAATGAAAAAGAACAAAAAGATCTTTTTAAAAAAGAAAATTTTCCTTTGATTGATGTGATTTCAAATAGAAAAGCTTTAAACCTGAATTCTAATTTAATAAAAAACTTACTTCATGAAGAGACTTTTGTTCAACCTAAAATATTCAATTATAATCATCCAAAAATAGGTCTTTTTAAACCATTGAATGACGATAAAATTTTTTTTTATGAAAAAAAAAGAGAAAGAGCTTTTAATAAAGTAAAAAACTGTTTAACTATTAATTCAAATAATTCAATAAGTAAAGAAAACAATTTAAACAAAAATATTAAAAAGGAATATAACTTTAATATAAGATATAATAGAAATTTATATATGAGAGAACATCTTACTCATTCTTTAAATATTGAATTTTTAAAAAATAAAGATGATGAAAATTATGTAAGATTCGCTTATAAAAAAAAATTAAGAGATAAATTAATTAATAATGTGAAAAAAGAACTTATGACTATAAAATATAATAATCATATTCATTTACTTAATTCAACTATTATTTAAATAAGATTAATGTTATAAAAAATATTTTTGAGAAATAAAGACTTTTATATATTTGACTTTTAAAACCAAAATATTAAATTTTAATATATGAATATTTAACCATTGTTTTAATTCCTAAATTAAAGTTTTATTTTTTTTCAAAACTTATTTATAACAATTTTCAGAAGAGTTTTTATTAGTTTATATTAATTCTTAAAAAGGAAAATGATTTCAGTGATGTAATTATTGTTAATTTATTTCTTTTGATTAACTAAAATTTAATTATATCTTTTTATTATTTATCAATAAATAATATATTTTTAATAACCCTTAAGTTATATGAGATTTTGACTTTTTTATTTTTATTCCTTTTTACCTCTATGTTATAATTAATAAAAAATTTAATTTATATTTGCCTTTGTTATTTTTTCTCTTAATTTGTTTAAAATTAAATTTAGAAAACTTTCAAAAAAATTTTAATGCTATTTTCAATTTAATCATTAAATGCTAAATCTAATTTTTAAAAACATATTGAAATAAATAAAAATGAACATCATTTTTTATTCAAATTAACATTCTTTTCATTTAATTTTATCTTTTTATGTATAAAAAAATTATTTTTAAACACCGATTAACATTAATTTTTTTGAATTAATCATTTTTTTTAACTTAAATAATTCTAAAAATATTAAATTTTATTTTAAAACAATTGAGATATATCATATCCTGTTTTGTTATATTTAAAAATACTATTTTTTCAAAATTTTTCTGATAAATTGTTTTTTAATTTTAAAAAAATATCATTTATGTATAATTTTAAAAAATTTAAGAATAAAACTTATTTTTTTGATATGATTCTAAAAACACATTAAACTAACTTTATTAAATAATACTAATTATATTTTTTTATTCTAATTTATTTTAAAATAATATTGAAAAAAATTAATTTAAAATAAATGTTTGAAAAACCAAACTAATATTTTATAAAATAAAAAAAGAAAAATGTCTTCTTTTGAATCTGAAAATTTAGAAAATTTAAATTCTAAAAATAATATTAACAATATAATAACAATTCCTGAAAAATGTTTAAGATGTAATTTAAATTCCCCTTCAATAATTTGTGAGGATTGTTATCCTTTAATTTATTTTTGTGCTAATTGTGATGAAAATATTCATGAAATGAAAATAAAAAAAAATCATAAAAGAGTTTTAATTGATAATTTAAAATTAAATGTAAATAAATTAAATTTTGATATTCATCATGAAAATTTTGTTAATAATGAATTTTTAAATTCTATTAAAAATATTTTAGATAAAGAAAAAAAAAATTTATTAAACAAATCTTATAATACTGAAAAAGAATTAGAAAAGACTAAAAGTTTTTTAGAAGAAAAATATATGTGTATTCAAAATAAATTAAATGATTTAATTGGAAATAAAGATTTTGATATGACTAAAATTAAAGAAAATTTAGAAAATAAATTTAAAATGGTCAACGAAGAAAAAGAAAGTAAAATAGAAGAACTTTTAGAAAATAACAATGTATTAAATGAAGAAAATTATCAATTAGAACAAAAACTAAATTTTTATTTAAAAGAATTAAATGATTTATCTAATAAAAGAAATATGGAAGAAAATTATTATCAAAATAAAATAGATAATTTAAAACAGGAAAAAGAAAATTTATTAAAATATTATGAAAAAAAATTACAATTTTTAAATGATAATATTAATGATGATAAAAACTCTTTTATAAATTCATGTGAAGAAAAAATGAATAATATTAAAAACTATTATAAAAATGAAAAAGAAAAAAATTTAAAGGAAATAAAATTAAATGAAGAAAATTTAAAAATTTTAAGTGAAAAACATAGGAAAGAACAAAAAGAAATTGTAAAAAAAATTGAAGAATTAAAAAAAAAAACAAATTCAAAATCAAAAGAAACTGAAAAATTATTTAATCAATTTCAAGAAAATGAAAATATTATTGCAGAATTAAAACTTAAAATTAAAAAAAATAATCTTTTATATAATCAAGAAAAAGAAAAAGCAAAATGGCTAAAAAAAGATAATAAAAGGTTATTAAAAATTCAATTTATTTTATTAAAAAGATTAGAAATATTAAATAAAATTTCTCGAGGAAAGATTATAAGAAAAGAAGAAGAACAATTTTTACTTCATTCAAATGACTTAGATTATTTATTTAAATAATTTTTTTTTTTAATTTAATTATTTTCTTTTGTTAAATAAAATTATTATTATTTTGATTAAATAAATATATTATTATAAAATCCAAAATTTGGATTTCATTTAATTCAAAAAAAGAGTATTATTCATTACTTCTATTCTCTATATTTAATTATTGAAATTAATGACCCTTTAATTTACAATCTATAAATATGTAAATTTAAATAACTTATATTGAAATTAAATAAATAATTATTCTTTTATTTTTAATTTATTGATTAAATTATATTTTCTTCATAATCTCATATATTATTTGTTTTTTTCAATTAATTAAATTTTTTTTATTCAATAAAAGAAAAATTATTTTATTCTTGGGGTTCTCAATTTTAATTCTATATGTTTTTGTTTCAATATTTTTATTCTACTTTTTTTTTTTTCATATTTCATAATCATTTAATTTGAAATTTTATTTACTCATTATGTTTCTCCAAAAAAATTAACATTATCTAATCTTTCTTTTTTAATAAGATTAAAACTCATCATTTCAATTTTAAATTATTCTCATTTTTTATGATATAATCTTCAATTTTCTTTTTACTATTATATTTATATCAAAACATAAAATAAATAAATGTAAACATAAAAACAATCATTATTTACCAAATACAATAAATAAAAAACCTTAAAATATCCTTTATGAGATAGAATTTTAATTTCAATTAATTATCAAAATATAAATAGGGGATTGATAAACAAAGGAACTATAAAGAAAAACCCCATAATTCTAATCTTTTAAAATCATTCTTAGATCTTTCAGAATTAATATAGAAAATATGTAGAAGCTCGGATAATTTGAAAAATAATATCTAATAATCTATTCATATATTATATTAAATATTGCTTTTTAATTTTTTAAATTAAAAAAATTGTAAATGTAATACTTAAATATTATATTAATACATTTTAAAATTATTATCTCCTCATTAATTGTAATATTTCTTTATCTTTAGTAATTATTTTACATTGTTTATTCAAATTATAAAACATCCAATTTTTATAAGTAACATTTTTAATATCAAAATTACTTAAATTTAAAGTTATTAAATTGGAACAATCAGAAAACATATTTGACATATCAGTAACATTTTGAACATTAAAACTAGATAAATCTAAAACTCTCAAAGAAGAGCATTTATAAAACATATCACTCATATTAGTAACATTATTAGTATTTATGTTATTTAAACAAACATTCATTAAAGAAGAACAACCATAAAACATTTTACTCATATTAATTACATTCTTTGTATTAAATTTAGATAAATTTAAAAAAATTAAAGAAGAACAATTATAAAACATTCCATTCATATTAGTAACATTAGATGTATCAAAATTATTTAAATTTATTGAAATCAAGGAAGAACAATCAAAAAACATATTATTCAAATCTAAAACATTTTTAGAATTAAATTTTGTAAAATTTAATGATAATAAAGTTTTACAATTTTTAAATAATTCTTTCATATTATATAATTCTTCACTTTTAAAAATAAATGAATATTCGTTTTCTTTTTCAAATTTTTGTTTGTAAGGATAATTTAATTGTTTATAATCTAAATATACTTCACTTAATAATTTTTTATTTTTATTATTATAATTTATTATTAGAATATCTTTTTCCAAATTATTTGATTCTATTTTATGATACCCAATTATTATATTCTTTTTATTTAACACTTCTAAATGATCTTTTAATATTTCTATTTCATTTTTTAAATCTTTATTTTCTTCCAAAAAATTTTTTTTTTCTTTTATTCCATTGTCTTCAATTAAATTCCATTCTCTTTTTTTTACTTCAACTTCCTCTAATTTCATTTTATTTTTCATATTGTTGTTATCTCCTTCATTTGTTTTTATTTCTTCTTCCTTATTTCCTTCATTTGTTTTTATTTCTTCTTTCTTCTCTTCTTCATTTGTTTTATTTTCTTCTTTCTTCTCTTCTTCATTTGTTTTATTTTCTTCTTTCTTCTCTTCTTCGTTTGTTTTATTTTCTTCTTTCTTCTCTTCTTCATTTGTTTTATTTTCTTCTTTCTTCTCTTCTTCATTTGTTTCTGAATTTTGTTCATTCATATTATATTCTTCTTTAAGTTTTTCAAACTCTTTTTTAAGTTTTTCCCCTCTTTCTCTTTCTATTTTAAAATCAAATTGAAGTTTTTCTATTATATCATCTAAATTTGACATTTTTAATATATTTTTTTATTATATTTTTGAGAGCAAATAGGAATTTTTAATTTTTGTTTTATTTATTATTCTTTGATAATGTTAATTTTTTAATTGCTTTTTTTTTAAAATAATTTTCCTGTTTAATTAGATTTGATAGATTAAACATAATCTTGAACAATAAAATTTTAATATAGACCATATCTATAAATTCATTCCATTAAATATACTTTTAAAATTTTACTTTTACACTTAAATTTTCCAATTTAAGTTTTTATCATTATTATCTAAATAAACATGATTCTCTTTCAAAAATTTTACTTTTTCAGTTTTAAGTAAAAGTTCAGAAATAATAAAATTGCTTTTTCAAACAATCATACTCAGAATAATTTCTAAATAAAGAAATATTTAATAGATTTAAAAATAAATATTAATTGATTTTTTATAATTAAAAATATCAAAAAATGAGTGAAAGAGAGAAGAGAAGAAGAATCAAAATTCTAACTGCTAAATATGAGAAGAAAAAAAAAGAAAATGAGCAACTTCAAATGGAAATTGACATATTAAAAGCAAAAAGAAATCAATCAACATCAAATAACCCGATTCTGAAGCATCAAGAAGAAATAAATATAGAAAGGAATATTTTAAAAGATAATTTCAATTTATTAAAAAACCAAATTACAATTTTAGAAAGTTATAGGAAAATTGAGGGTATTATTTATGTTAGAACTCATGATTTAGATGATATGACTCATGTTTTTAATTGTAATGAATTAAATGAAAAAGATGTGAATGAATTTTGTGAAGTATTTTTAAATTTTAATCAAATATCTCCTCCTTATAAATATAAATTTGATATAGAAGGTGAAAATTCAATTTTCATTATATTTAAAAAAAATATAAATAATTTAAATTATATTTTCTCAGAGTGTTCATGTTTAAATTCCATAAATTTTTCTTATTTTAATAATAATTTGAATGATAATATGAAAGGAATGTTTCAATTTTGTTATTCTTTAAATTCTTTAGATTTATCAAATTTAAACACTGTTATGGTGAAAGATATGAGTTATATGTTTTATAGTTGTTCATCATTAACTTCTATAGATTTATCTACTTTTATAACCAATAATGTGAAAGATATGAGTTATATGTTTCATTATTGTATTTCTTTAGTTTCTTTAGATTTATCAAAATTAAATTTTGATAATGTAATTAATATGAGTTATATGTTTAATGAATGCAATTCATTAAAAACATTAAATTTTCCTAAATCAGCCATTAATGTAATTAATATGAGTTATATGTTTAATAATTGTTCCTCTTTAAAAGATTTAAATTTGTCTAATTTAAATAATAATAAAGTTGAAAAAATAGGACATATGTTTTCTGGTTGTTCTTCTTTGGTTTCTTTAAATTTAACAAATTTTAATACTTCAAATGTTAGTGATATGAGTTATATGTTTTATAAATGTTCATCTTTAAAATCTTTAAATTTATTAAGTTTTAATACTCAAAAAGTTAATGAAATAAAAGGAATGTTTAGTTATTGTACTTCATTAACTGAAATAAAATTCTCAAAAGATTTTAACATTAAATCAGTTAATGATATGAGTTATATGTTTAATAAATGTTCATCATTAATATTAATAAATTTAAGTAATTTTCAACCTATTAATCTCGTTGATATAAAATCTTTATTTCAATATTGTGATAAAATAAAATCATTAGATTTATCAACTTTTAATTTTAAAAATATCATAGATATGAGTTATATGTTTTTTAATTGTTCATCTTTAAATTCAATAAAATTTTCAAAATCAATCACTGACAAAGTCACAGATATGAATAATATGTTTTATGGATGTTCTTCTTTAAAGTCTTTAGATTTATCAAATTTTAATACCATTGAAGTAACTGATATGAAATGTATGTTTTTTGGATGTTCATCTTTAACTTCTTTAAATTTATCTAATTTTAAAACTGATAATGTCACTGATATGAAAGAAATGTTTCATAATTGTAAAAATTTAACTGATTTAAATTTATCAAATTTTAATACAAATAAAGTAGTTAATATGAAAGGAATGTTTTTTAATTGCGAAAAATTAAATAAATTAAATTTATCTAATTTTGATACGAGTAATGTTATAAATATGAGTCGTATGTTTTCTAATTGTTCTTCTTTAAATGAATTAGATTTATCTAATTTTAATACTAATAATGTGAACAATATGAAAAATATGTTTATGAATTGCTGTTCATTGACTAAATTAAATTTATCTCATTTTGATACAAACAATGTTTTAAATATGAGCAATATGTTTGCTAGTTGTTCTTCATTAATTGAATTAGATTTATCTTCTTTCAATACTTCCAATGTAACAGAAATGAATGAAATGTTTGCAAATTGTTCTTCTTTAACTTCTTTAAATTTATCTAATTTTAATACTAATAATGTGAACAATATGAGTAAAATGTTTTTTTTTTGTCAGTCTTTATTTTCATTGGATATGCCTGATTCAGATACAAGTAAAGTCACAAATATGGAAAATATGTTTTGTGGTTGTGCTGCTTTGATGATGATACAAATTCAAAAATTTAATACAATTAACATAACAAATATGAAATATTTTTTCTCTAATTGTCAGTCAATATTATCTTTAGATTTATCCCATTTTGAAACAAAAGAATTAATTAATATGAGTTTTATGTTTCAAGGATGTGTTTCCTTGGAATCTTTAAATATATCTAAAATTAACACTGAAAAAGTCACAGATATGTCTAATATGTTTAAAAATTGTAATTCTTTAATTGAATTGGATTTATCTAATTTTAATACTGGTAATGTTAATAATATGAGTTATATGTTTTTTGGATGTTCTTCCTTAACTTCTTTAAATTTGTGTAATTTTAATACTGATAAAGTTAAAGATATGAAAGAAATGTTCAGTGAATGTACTTCTTTGAAAAATATAATTACTCAAAATGAAAAACTTTTAAAAGAATTTTCTCTTCATTAAGGAATGTTAACTTAAAAATTATAAATTAAAAAAAAATTATTACTATGAATTTAAAAATTACAAATTCATAGATTTAAATTATAAAATTATTTATTTTTTCAATCTATAATAAAAAATTAAAAAAAATAAATAATTTTGTAATTTAAATCTAATTTGTAATTTTTAAAGAGGATATATAAATTCAAAAATGAATGATTGAATGGAAATTCTTGGTCTATCTTTAAATCATATTATATTTACTGAATTTTCCTGAACAAGTATTTAAAAATCATATTCTAATTGTTCTAATTTGGAAACCTCTCCTCCTCTTCCTTGTCTAATCTTACCCTCTCTATAACAGTGAGTCTTTTTTCACAAAAAAAAATTTTCTTAAAAATTATCTAACTTAATTATAATTTCAATTAAAAAAAAATATTAAACACTTTATTTTAATTTACATATGTAATATTTTTTAATTTTTATAATTTAATTGATTGTGTTTAAATTTGAAAGTATATAATATAAAGAGATAATAGTTTATGAAAATATTTCTCAACACAGCATTCTATCAGAATTGTTATTTTAATTTTAGATAAATGGAAAAATATTTTTTAAATAAAGAATAATTAAAATAAAAGAAAATAGAGAAATTTCTTTATCTATGAAAATCTAATTTTTGGTGATTTTGAACATAAAATTTATATTCTTAATAAATTTTATTCATAAAAAAAGATTTCTTAAGATGATAAAACTTTTAGTTCTTTGAATGGAATCAAATATTTTTTGAATAATTTAAAGTGATTTTAAAAATCATATTAATTTTTTTATGAAATCTTTTTAACAAATTTGTTTATTAAATTTATTATAAATGGAATATCATAAATTTATAGAACATGAAAAATTGGAAGAAATGGTTATAGAAAAGGAATTAACAATGAAAATAATTTATGATGAATTAAAAAAAAAAGAAAAAGAGATTAAAACAAAAGATTTACATTCAAATCCTTATATTTTATTAAATATCAATAATAAAAATGTTACAATTTTAGAATATAAAGAAAATTATTTTTCATTTACTTATAATGAGATTCTCTTTCCTTTTTTTTTAAATAAATCAATCCATACAAATATTAAAAAAGGAGATAAATTAATTAATGTTGAATTTATTCATTTTGCTCAATTTGATTATTTTAATAAAAAATATTCTATAATTAATTCAGTATTTTTTTGTAAAAAATGTAATATTATATTAGAAACTGATTTTATAAGTTTAAATATTCATAAATCTCATATAGAAGAATTAATAATTAAAAATGAAACTGATTTAGATTTATTAAGTGAAGAAGAATTTAATAAATTTTTTGATAATAAAGAAAAAAAAGGATTTTTAGGAAAAACATTTTCAAATGTTTCAAGAATTTGAATTAAATTTTAATGAATATTTTTATTATAATAAAATATTTTTAAATAAAAAGTTTACAATTTGGAATGATAAAGAAAATAATAGAGAAAAATTATCTAATTTATTTTCACCTGAAAATTATTTAGGTAAATTTAAAAAAATATTTGGATTTCCAAATATTGGTAAATCGATTACTTTAATTGGACAATTAAAATATAATACCAATCATAAAACAACAGCAACTTTATATATAAACTGTAAAAGTTTACATAATAAAAATGATAAATTGAATATAAAAAAAATATTAATGAAGGAAATTCCTTTTTTATTTTATAATAATTATAAAGGTTATAAAAATTGTGTTGAGAATCTTCAAGAATATTCAAATAATAATGATGATACTATATGGCCATTAATTGATATTATACTTTCAACATTAGAAAATAATGATAAAATAAAATTTATAGCATTTGATCAATATAATTCTAAATCAGATCCAAATAATGAATTAGAAAATATTTGTAATAAATATCTCAAAAAATATAACAAAGTAATTGGATTTTTAACATTAAGTTCAATTAATAATAGAGATATAAAAGAATTAAAAGTCAAACATATGTTACAAACTAATAATGAATTTCAATATCCTAAAAATATTTATGAAATAAAAGAGAGTTTTAAATTAGATTTATCAATTGATAATGGAGGAGAATTAGATGAAATATTAGAATTATATGGGAATAATTTAAAATTTTATAATATATTAAATTCATTGAAAAATATGATAAAAATGAAACAAATCAATTTATAAATGGAACTCAAAATTATATTAAAACAAAATTAAAAGAATTCTATAAATTTGACGGTGTTTTAAATGTAGGAAAATTAATGTTTTTTTCAGTATATTCAGTTTATACATTTGAAGAATTTTTGAAAATTTATCCTTATATTCATTTTAAATATTTTATTCCTAAAATTAAAATAAATAAAAAGACTCAACAAAAAGAAATTCGTATATCATATGCTTATCCAATAATAAATAATATAATAAATGAATTATATGAAGAATTAATTTATCATACTTCTCAATTTTATGGTATTTTAACAAGTAAAATATTAGATGGGGGTGCAAAAGGACAATTTTTTGAAAAACTAATTACTTATTATTTAAAACCAACAATTAATGAACACATAAATTTTAATGATATTTTGATTACTCAAACTGAAGAAATTGATAAATTTATTCCACAAAAAAATGAAATTAAATGGAGAAAGAAAAAAATAATTAAAAAAAAACTTGATTTTAATACAACATATTTGTTTACACAAAAAATTTTTAATTGTAAATGTCTAGATTTACTTATTGTAGAAGTAAATCAAACTAAATCTGTTAAAGTTATTGGACTTCAAATTTCAATATATAAAAATAAAATTTATTCAACTTTTTTATTGAAAAAGTATTTAAAAATAATGATTGAATATATTACTTTTTATTATGATATAGAAATTAAAGAAAGAAATATATTTTTTACCTATATTTTTGATTTATATAATAAAAATGATGAAAAGATAAAAAATTTATTGACTGATTGTAAAAACAATAATATGGCATATATTTTTTTTGATCTCAAAAAAAAACAATTTGTAGATGATTTAGGAGTAAGGATAAGTGAAATTGGGATAAAGGTAAAATCTCCTTTTAATACTAAACGCCAATATCCTTATCTTGAAAATATTTTAGATGATGATAAAATAGAAATTATATTTGGTAAAAAAGAATTTAAAGAAATAGCCTTAACAAATGAACAAAGAAATAAAATTATTGAAATTATAAATTTAAATTCTTCAAATTCACTTAAAGAAATAAAATATGTTAAAACATCTTTTGATTACTCAAATCTTAAATTAAAAAAAACAAATTTTATAATAATAAGATTTTCAAATAATGATATTTTAATGACTTATTTGGCAAATGGAGTAGAGAATACATTAATAATTAATAAAAAAGGATTTATAAATAAAGGAACAACATTTTCTCAATCTACCCTATCAAAAACACATCAATATGAAGAATATGAAATAATTTTTCATAAATAATAATATTGAATAATTATATAATTATTGTAAAAAATGTATTTAAATGAAATAACTCAATGAAATAAATTATTTTTTAAGAGTAATTGGGTTCCTATTCTTTAATAACTTCCATTTATTATTATTCCATTATTTTCTTATAATATTTTATGATCCTTAATTTTAATTATATCTTCTTCAAATATTTTTTTCATTATATGAACAACAAAATTCATCTAATATTGATTTCAATGGAATTAAGTTTAAAATGAATCAAATAAAATAAAAAAACAAAAAAAATAAATTTAATTAAATATTAAAAATGAGAAATTTTTCATATCAACCCTCTCTTTTATATCCAATCCCAGAAAATCATCATGATCCATATGATTTCAACTATCAAAGCGGCCATGAAGATTATTATCCTCACTTATATCCTTCATCTTTTTCTCGACCAATAAATTCTCATTCTGCTTTAAATCAGAATAACAGGATTAATCAAGGAGGTATGTTTAGTATTAGTATACCAAATGATAATTTTGATATTTATTCAGCAAGAAGACATAGAAGTCAGCTAAATCAACTAGTTTTAGAAGAAGAAGAAAATGCTTGGGAAAGAGAATATGAAGAATATGTTAGAAGAGGTTCAATTATGAGAAATTCTAGTTTAAATCTTCAAGAATCAACTCGTGTTTATATGATTCATGTTGAGAAAAAAAAAGAACCTAATTTAAAAAAAGAAAAAATGATTAAAAAATTTTATAAAAAAAATGATAGTGGAAAACTTGAAAGTCCAACTTGTTGTATTTGTTTGACTCAATTGAAATTAAATGTAGATGTTTGTAGATTGAAATGTAAACATATTTTTCATTTTAAATGTATACAAAAATGGTGTGAAAAAAAAATGATATGTCCTTTTTGTAGAAATAAAATTGAGGAGAAAAAATAAAAATAATTTGTTTTTTATTCTTTATTATCTTTTAATTATATATAATTTATTTAGGTTTGATATTGTTAAATCATTATCATTAAATTTTTTTATTAGCTTTATAACTTTTTTAAAAAAGTTTTTCTTTCATTACATTTAAATTAGATTTATTAAACCTTTGTTCTGAATATAAAAAGAATAAAAAATATAATTATTTATTCATATTCAAAACTATCATTTTGAGGATTTAATTACTAAATTGATTATTATCAATCAAAAATAAATTATTTTTCAGATTGAATAAATGATGGATTTTCTATATTTTAATAAATATTGTTTATTCACATTTTATATAAAAAATATTTTTGATTTCCCACATTTAATTGATTAAATATTTTCCCTAAAAATCATATTTTTTTTATTTCTTTAATTCATTAAATTAATTATAATTTATATGATTTTTATATATTTAATTTTTTTTAAACCTTCTATGTAATTTATTTCATTAAAATATATAATTATTAATTAAAAGAAAAATCAATAGTAGAATTTTGCTTTTAAATAAAATTCAATATTTTTGTATTAATTCAGTCAAGTTATAATAGATAATGATAAAAAATTATTTGATAAAATGAAATAAAACCATAATGATTTATTTTTATTTAATTCATTTAATCTAATTTAATTTTTTATTTTTTTTATATAAAGAAAAATTGTTATAAATTTCTATTTTTGTGGACTATCATTTTTAAAAAAGTTTCTTATCACAACAAAGAAAAATAAAAAATTAATATTTTTGTTTACATTTTATTTAATTATTTTTCATTATATAAATGTCTTAATTATTGTTATTTTAATTAATTATTCAATTTTTATCTAATATTAATTTTCAAGTTTAAGTTAAATTTTGAATCATAATAATTTATTAAAAAAAGAGATATAAAATTCAAAATTGATTATCAAATTAATAAAATAATTGCTTTTTATTGTTTTAAGCCCCATATAAATTCTCAATATTCATTTAATGTATTAAATAAAAAAGAAAATGAAATAAGATTTAAATTTAAGGAAATAGATATAAAAAAAGAAATGTTTAAAAATTTATATTGATAAATAAATTTATAATGAAAAATTTTCAACTTATATTTAGTAACTTTTCTAAATAATTGATTCAATGCAATTTTATTTGTTTTTTTCAAAAAATATTTTCTTCTTAATCTAATTTTTAAATTAAAGATTTGATTTATTCTATTCATATTTATGAAAAATAAATGAATAATGTATAAAACAATTAATTAAAAAAATTAAAAACCATTAAAAATGGAGTCAACAAATAATAACTATCCAATCTCATATTCAACTTTATGGAAATTAATAATTCGTCCAAATCGTGACACATATTCTCCATCATCTTTAATAGATCCAATTTTTTCCTTTGATGATAAAACATATTTTCGTAAAGATTATACATTAGTGAATCCAAAAGGTTTATTTTTAAAATGTTCATTAATAGAACCAGAGCCAGAAAATCGTCCATCAGAAAAAATGCCAATAATAATATATCTTCATGGTAATTCTTCGTCAAGATTAGAGGGTCTTTCTATAGCACCTTATCTTCTTCGTAAAAATATAAATCTTTTCGTTTTTGATTTCTCAGGAAGTGGTCTTTCAGAAGGAGAATATATTTCACTTGGTTATAATGAAAAAGAAGATTTAAAAGTTGTAATTGATTTTGTTTGTAAATTACCAGGAGTGAGTAAAATTGGTTTATGGGGACGATCAATGGGAGCTGCTACTGCATTACTTTATTCACCTTCTGATAATAGAATTTCATGTTTAGGAATTGATTCACCTTTTGCAGAATTTAAATTATTAGCTCAACAACTTTGTTCTAATTATAAAGGAATTCCTTCTTTTATTGTTGATTTTGTTTTTCTTTTTTTGAAAAAAAGTATTAAAGAAAAAATTGGATGTGATATTGAAGAAATTAATCCAATCAAAGGTGTTAAAAATATTAAAATTCCTGGATTTTTTATTCATGGAATAAAAGATGAATTAATTCCAGTAGAACACACTGTAAGAATTGTGGGAGAATATGGTGGAGTTAAGGAAATTAATGTTGTAGAAGGAGGACATAATTCTAAGAGGCCAAGACATGTAATGAGAAAATTAGTTAATTTCTTTTGTAGATATTTATATGAGGTATCTGAAGGAGATTTAGATACCATTGATGATGATGACGATGAAAGCAAAGTTTCTAAAATTTAATCAAATATTTTTTCCTAAAATACTCACTTACATTTTCCAATTTATTTAAATTATATTTTCCTTATTAATTTTTTGAAAGATAATGAATAGTTTTTATCAAAGGTTTTTAGAAATATTTTATATAGTAAATATATTTTAATCTTCAGTTTTAATTTTTAGGAAAACACTTTTTTATCCCATACTTAAATTTTCATCAAATTAAGGAAAATTTTTAAAAATGTATTAAAAGAATATTTTTAATAGAATCTATTCATTACAATTTCAAATTTTATGTTTTAATTTAATTTTAAATAAATTAAATTTTTAATTTTATTCAAAGAATTTAAAAAAAAAACATTAAAATATTTTTTTATCAAAAAATATAAATTGAATGTTTGTTTATTCTTTAATTTCTCCACAATCAACAATAACAACATTAGTTTTTGGTTTATCATTCTCTGTTTCAAGTTTTTCAACCTCTTTAACAACTTCCATTCCTTTAATAACTTGCCCAAAAACAACATGCTTTCCATCTAACCATGGAGTATCTTTTAAAGTAATGAAAAATTGACTACCATTAGTATTAGGTCCTGAATTTGCCATAGATAATAATCCTTCTCTTGAATGTGCATAATAGAAATTTTCATCATCAAATTTATTTCCATAAATACTTTTTCCACCTGTTCCATTTGCATTTTCGAAATCTCCTCCTTGAATCATAAAATCTTTAATAACTCTATGAAATATTGAATTTTTATAACATAAATTTTCACCTTTTTCTCCTGTACATAATGCTCTGAAATTTTCACTTGTTTTTGGAACTTTATCTTTAAATAATTCAATTTCTACTCTTTTTGCCTCATTTTCACCTATTTTTATATCTAAAAAAACTTTTGGATTTTCAGGATTTACCTCTTTAGATGGTGCAATTGGAGTATCTTTTACTTTCGTTTCTTTATCTTCATATAATCCTCCTTTAAAAAGTTTTTTAGATAATTTTTTTTCCTTTTTCTCCAAAAAGGATTTTTTATCTTTAATTAATTTATCTAAATATTCTAATCCTGAATCACCTTCTGGTAATGCTTTTTTTAATTCTTCATAATCTTTTTCTGCTAAAGCTACTTCATTTGTGTTAATTTCTGCTATTGCTTGGAAATAATACAATTTTGGATATGAACTGAATTTTAATCCTTCTTTAGTGTTTTCTAAAACCTTATCATATTTTTTTATGTGATTATAACAATTTGACAAATTTGAATAAACTTTCACAAATAATTCTGCTCCTTCTTTTTGCTTTTCGTCATTTACATTTATTTTTTTGAGAACTTCTACTGCTTTTTCATATTCTTTTATTGCTTCTTCAATATTTTTAGATTTAAATTTATTATCTGCTTCTTCTTTAATTTTTTTTGCTTCTTCTAAATTTTTTTCATATCTTTTCATATAATCTTCATCATCATGTTCATGTTCATGATCGTGAGCATGTGGATGGCTATGGTCATGGTCATGATCATGTCCACATCCACATGAATCCTCTTCTGCTTTTTTTTCCTTTTCTTCTTCTGGTTTATTGTTTTCTTTGTTTTGATTTTCTTCTGACATTTTACAATTCTAGAATTTAAGTTTTAAATGAAATAGAAAAAAAATTATTCCTTTATATATAAATCTTTTTTATTTAAAAAGAAGAACAGATTTAAAAAAAAATAATTTTTATTTAAATATAAATTTAAATAATAAGATTATTAAATAAAAGTTCAAAGAAAGATTTAAACTTTTTTTCTTATCATATTTTAAAAAATTAATCTTAATTTTCTTTTTTTTTATACCAATAATGATTTTAAAATTAATTTTTTAAATTGAATTTTTTTCATTATTATTTTAATTGTTCAAACATCAATCAATAATTTTAAATTAAATTTAATAAAAAAAAACAAAAATGAAAAAAATGATTAATCAAATTAAAGACAACAATAAATTAAGATAATAACAAACAGCTTTAAATTCTATATTCTTTTATCATCTTTTTTCTCAATAACGATAGTGATATATCAATAAATAATATATATAAAAATCTTAAAAAAATTAGAATTAGAATTCAATTACATATGTTTTTAGGTTTAAAATATTAATAATATAGTCTTGAAAATGCTCTAATTTTAAGACTACTTATATGAAAAAATGATAAAGTTATAGAATTACTTTATTATTTAATGAAAATGTATTTGGATTTTCCAAAAAGCAATAAGTTTTTTCTGTCAAATTCTATAAGTAAATAGTTAAACTAATTTACTTTTTGGTTAAAATTTTAACAAACATGTGAAAAGAAGTTTTAATTATGAAAACATCGAAGATTTGAAAAAATAGAATAGAATGATTCAATTTATTTCTCATTAGGAAATTAGAATTATACATAGAAATTATATGATATCATCAGATTATTTAAAAATTTTAGAAATTACATTCTTATTAAGAAGATTCTGATCTACATAAAATATTACAGTAGGATGATTTAAATATGATAAAATATATTTTTTATAAATGAAAAAGAAAAAAAAAGGAATTTCTCAAGGAAGAAGGCAAAGATATTAGTTAAATTGAAGAATCTTTTCATTATTTAAAATTTTATCAATATTTATATATGGGAGGAAATTATTGAGAAGATTATTGTATATTTATGAATGTTTTTTGTTCTCAGTGTTGTTCTTTTCTTTCATAATATGCTCCAATTGATTATTATCCTCCTGCTCTTTTAGATTTTTGGAGAAAAATATAGTAACAATTCTATTTAAATTTATATTCTTTTTTTATAGATTATTAATATTCAAAAAAATAATAATGTTTATGAAATATTATATGATTAAAAAAAGTTTTCAGTTATAAGGGGGAATAATATTGAATTGTTCTAATGATTGTGAAAAAATAAATTAATGTTTATAAAAGAACTTTAGTTTTGTTAATTTTGTTAGACTTAGTTCTGGGAATTATTGGTTCATTAGATTACTTATTTTTATTGATTAAAAAAGCTTATATTATAATATTGATTATGATGATAATAAAATAAATATATATAAATGAAGAAATTAAATGAAATGAAAGGACTGATAATGTTAATAAAGTAATATATATATTTTTAAATGAAGAAAATAATTGATTAAATGTTTCATTTAGTATTTTGATAATATAAAGTTTGTTTATGATTGTCACACACTTTTTATTTTATCATATCTTATAATTATTGATTAATTTAAAAAAAAAAGAAATTAAAGTTTATTCAATAACAGCTCAAAAACTTTGTTTCCCTTGAATAATACTCCAAAAAGCATAAAAGAAGAATCAATAAAACATAAATATGATATATGGAGGTTAGAAAAATTAAAAATAAATGAAATGAAAGAATATTTTGGGAAGATTTTTTTACATTTTGTAAAATAATAAATAAAATTGGGTTTTCTTTTTTAATTTTTAGAAATTAAGAAATTCTACAATTTCATCATAATTATCTTTTAATAAAATAATAAAATCATTAATTCATTTTTCAAAATATAAGTTATAAATATTTTAATTTTTTTGAATATTCACAAACCAAAATTTAAATGAAAAATTTTAATATTCTTTACAAGACAAATTCAAAAAAATAATATTTGCATTTTCTTTTATTCATTTTTATTTGTTTTTTTTTTAATTATTTGAATAATTCAAAAATGTCTTAACTATTTAATAATTATTTTTTTAAAAGTTTCTTTTTTGATTTGAAAAATTATTATTCATGACTATAATTAAGTATTTTTGTTTAATAAAAAATTATGATAAATCAAAATTGACAGAGAAAATAAAATCAAATTTGTCCTCAATTACATCTAATAGGTATTTGTAAGTAAGAAAAATAAATCAAATTTTTTAAATATATTATTTTTTAAGTTTATAAAGGAGGGAATTTAGATAAGTATAATAAATCTACTTATAATAATATAAATAAAAGATTAAGATAATTCAAAATAATAATAAATTAAAAAGAATTGAATTATTTTATGAAATTAGTAAAAATTTTTGTTCCATTTCATTAATTATTATAGGGTCAAGTGATATGAATAAATTAAATATGTAGAATTCTAGGTAAATATATTACATCAATACTCCAATTTATATATTTTTTATCTTTACAATAAATTATTTCATCATTTATATTTTAGAATTGGGATTTAAATTTTAAATCTAAAAAATAAATAAGATATTTTTCAAGAAAATAAATTACTTTAAAAAATGAATATTGTTATTTAATTATCATAATAACCTCTTTAAAATTAATTAATTTTTGAATTTTTTTTTATAAACATTATAAACTAAACCTATAATATTTTAAATAAAGTAGAATAAACATATGAAATAGTTTCAAATGTGTAATAGTTTTTTGGTAACAATTTTTAGAATTAAAAATTATTTTACTTTCAAAAAATATTGTATGACTTGAGTAGAATATTTTTTGTTGAAATTTATTTTATCACATTATTTTTTTATTATAATTTGATTGAGAGAAACTTCATAAATTAATATTATTATATAAAATGAGAATTAATAGATTGAAAAAAATTAATGTGTTTAAACTAATTTAATTAGGAAATAGTATTATAAAAAAATGTTTTCAAAAATATTTGTTATAACTTTTTATATTATTTTTAAAACCTAATTTTTTCCTATTTTAAAATCAAATTTTATTAAAATTTTTTTTAATTTAGCATTTGTTACATTTATTATTTGAATGATTTAACATATTTCCTTGATTAAAAATTACAATGGTAGTAATTATTAAGATTATTACCAATCTTTCTATTTTGTTTGAAAGTTTAATTAATTATTGCCTCTTTTTAAATCAAAAACAATATTTGAACTTTATTCAATTCTCTTTCTTTTAAATTTACTCAAAACAAATATATTATTAGATAATAAAATTTGTAAAGTTTCTTTTCCTTTTCTTATTGAATTATTTGATTTATATTTTTAAATTTAAATCATCCTTTTTATTTAACTATTTCATTTATAAAATTTGAAGATCTTTTTTAATTGAGATGTTAATTCATAGATTATTTTATCATTATTGTAAATATCTATATGTTATTTTTTAGATTATTGATTATTTGATTTGAATCATTTTTTCTTTTAAAATATTGATTTTTTTAAATTAGAATATTTCTTTTTTATTATATAACCCACTCATTCCTACATCTTATTCTGTGGAAAATTTAATGTTATAATTTTCCCTAAATTTTTATTTATTTGAAGAAAAAAATGTATTTTCAAAATTTAATTTTTCTTTTTATTTATTTATTACATATTTTTTTTAATTTTAGAAGTCGGTAAAATTTATTTTTTTGGATGTTTGGATTTGAATTTTTATTAAAATAATATTTCTACTAAATTCATGTTTTATTTTATAAATTCTTCCTTTAATTTCTAAAAAAGTTAATTGCTTTTTTATGAATATTTATAATATAAAATCTTATATTATTTTTGTCATATGTTTTAATTTTTATTATTCTTTAAATATTAAAAAAATATTTTTCTTTTAAAAATTTAATTTTTAAATTTATAAACATCATTAAAAAATATTTGATAAAGTTAATTTTTGTTATATTTAATTTACCCAGCAAAATAATAAAAGTATCTAATGAAGATTATCAAATTATTGAATTAATTGATTTTATAAAAGTAGTTTTGATTGTATTAAATTGTTTTTATAATTCTCAATTTTAAAATAAGAATATCATTTTTGAATTATTAAAGCTTTTCTTAAAGGGAATAAGCTAAAGAAGTAGAAATTTATTTCTTATTATTTTAAATTTATGAAAATGATTCAATGTTTTAGGTTAATACTTTCATTTTTACTAAATAATTTAATTGGAATTTTTAATTATTTTTATTAAGTAAATAATTAATATAATATCAGAAATACTCAAAAATAATTAATTTTTTATATTAGAGAATTATTTAAAATAATTTAAATATATTTTTGAAAATGGAGAAAAATAAAGTTGAAAAATATCATGAAGTGGAAGGATATGAATTACCACCTAAAATTGATGAAGTAGATGATAAAATGTATAATTATAAAATTTATGCCAATGAAAAAAAATTAGAAATTAGGATTTCCGTTAAAGGAACTGAATATAACTTTGTTTTCCAAGGTTCAAAAGAACAATTAATTGAAAATAGTTTATTAAATGAAGAAAAAGATATTATAAAACTTGCAAATGATATAAAACAAAATATCAGATATTGTCAACATAAAATTGAAAAACATGAAAATAATGATTTTTTAAATCTTACTATTAATGGAAAAATTTTTAGTTGTGTAGAAATAATCTAAACTTTTCTTTTTAATTATAAATAAAAACAAAAAAATTTAAATTAAAATTAGAAATTTTTTAATAAATATTAAATGGAATTAAATTAATAAAAGAAGAAAATTTATTTCTTCTTTTTCTTTTCTTTAATGACCCTGTATAATACTCTTCTAACAGTAAGAGGTTTAAAGGTAGAGCCAGTTCTCATTTTGTCAAGATAACTACTCAAGAATTTTTTATCTTCTTCTTTAATATTAGGTTTACTAAGATAAGCCATATTCTTATTTTTAATATTTCTAATGTCAATTCTTTTTAAATTATCATCAACAGCAAATAATTTTTCATCTTCTTCATCATTTTTCTTAATATAAATTGCGATTTTAATTATTTTATAACCTTCTTCTTCTTCTCCAAATGGATCTTTAATATAGTAAGAAATATTTTCAGATATATCATTATCTCTAACATATAATTTTTCCAGATTATATTCATTGAAATTTTCATCTTCTTCATCTTCTCCAAATGGAATTTGTTTTCCATTTAAATCATCTCTTCTGATGTAGAATCTTTTTTTAATAACTTCATAACCATCACCTTCCATATTTTTTACATAAATTGGAACTTGGATAAGAACATATCTAATAAATTCACCATCGTCATCACCATAAATTTTTCTATAAAGTGGTAATCCAACTCTTTCAAAGTTTCTTCTATCATAAATATTTGGTTTAATTTTATTTGAATAATAAACTTTTGTATTTACTGGAGTGAAATGTGAATCTTCGTCATCAAATTGAGTTTTTTCATCTGTTTCTTCTGAAGGAAGAACTCTCTTAATATAATATGGTTCATAAATTAATTTGAAGATTTTCTTTGGTTTTTTCTTTGAAGTATCAATCTCATTATCACTTTCTTTAATTTGATTTGTTTCTTTTATATATAGTGGACGAATTACTTTAATGTATTTTTTGAATTTTTCTTTTCCTCCCATATCAGCAAATAATCCATCAAAATCTTTATTTTTAACATAAATTCTTTTTGATGAAACTTCAAATTGAGAATCTTCATCTTCTTCTGGTCTTAATATTGTACTTGATTCTGTTCTAAAGAATAGAGGTCTCCCTACGACTTGGAATCTCTTTTCTTCATCATCTTTTTCAATATCATTACCATCTTCAATTCTTTCATAAAGAGGCTTATTTATTATTTTATATTTTTCAAATTCATCTTCTCCAGCTATCAAAGAATTATAGGCATATGGTAGAGCAAGAGAATATGCTCTTTTATGATATACTTGTTTATCAATTCTTTTGAATTTCTTTAATTGTTTATCATCTCCTCCTAACATTTCATTCAAAACCTCTAAATCTTCTTTTCTTACATAAAGAGGAGGTTGTAAATCTTTATATTTTTCTTCTTTTTCATCTTTACTGAAAAGAGGTTTGTTAATTTGTCTGAATTCTCTATCTTCCCTATCATCTTCCATTTCTTCATTTTTATTTTGAGTTTTTTCTTGGATTTTTTTGTAAATTGGCTTACCTAATCTTTCATATATGATTTCTTCTTTTTCTTCACTTTTTTTTGGCTTTTTAGATAAAGTTTTCTTCTTTATTGTTATTTTTTTGAAATAAACAGGTTCATCAATTTTTGCATAATTTATTAATTTATTATCATTTAATTTTCCACCAATTTTATTTCTGAAGTGATCTAAATCCTTTTTTGCAATATAAATAGGTTGAATTATTTTATTAAATAAGAAATCTTCGTCAATGTTAGAATTCCTATAATTCGAAGGTTTAATTGTAGGTCTTAATATATGAAGAGGAGGACTAACTGGAATATATTCATTATCTTCAATTGATGGAATTGAATTAATAGTTCGAATATAAATAGGTTGATTGATTATATCATAAAATTTAAATTCATTTGGTTTTAATTTTTTATCATCTTGGGTAACTGGTTTACCTTCTTCATCTAATTTCTTATAATAAACTGGTTTATTTAATCTTTGGAATTGTTTATCATTACCTTTATCATCTTTACCCATAACATCATTTAATTCATCAGCATCTTCTTTTCTTACAAA
>JAEEGL014554181.1_pt1 | contig 23010 bp, 21 predicted proteins | sample 9134231 | NCBI WGS metagenome assembly JAEEGL01 (sample SAMN16246548, study PRJNA631951) | gut metagenome | biome: gut microbiome; feature: rumen; material: fiber-attached | host: Bos | place: Iran: Karaj | collected 2018-10
CAAACCGGAATTTGAATTATAATTTTTCGGACTGCATTTGCACTAAGCAATATTCTATATAGACCGAAAGATCATCGGGATATCTGCCATTCATTATCTCTTCTGTCATCATTATGACAACAGTTTCCTCAAAAGCATTGATCAATCCGGCATCATTATCTCTGAAAATAATATGATTGATCAATTTGATGATTGATTCATGATTGTCTCCGTTTATCAGTATACTATGCCCTTTATGTTTGAAACGGGCGCGTCGAAATACACCGCTTTTTTGCCGTCGTAGCGCGTAAAAGTGACGCTGTACGTACCGTTTCCCCAAGACGTTTTCACTTCCGTTTCTTCCGTGTCACGAATAAATCCTTTGGATGTAAGTAGCGTGTCGAATTCTTCGACCGCGGAATTGACCGTCAGCCCCCAGAACGTGACCGCGGGATCGGTTACCGTTATACGCGTTATATGGAGTGTCGCGAGCGAGTAATCGGGCCACGCCGTTACAAGATACTTTACGCAGTATTCGGGATCCTGCATTTCTCCGTCTTCACCGGCGACCGGCCGATAGCCTTTGCCGTAATATTCGTGCGCGCCCATCCAGCCGGGTATCTCTGTATGATCCGACCAATCGGTTTGTGCGACGTCCGATATGATCCAGTATTCAAGCGTCGTATCCTCGGGCATAAATGACGGGCTGTAGTGTTCGACTTCAAGCGTGTGAAATGTTATCGTTTCCGGAAGATCCCAGCTGTTTGACGATACGATAGTGAAAACGCAGGTTTTGTTTTCCTTATCGATTGAGGTTTTAGCAGTAAACTTTCTGCCGAGGCCGCCGTCGTTAATATCCTTTACCTCGACTTTATCGCCCGCCATATTCCATTCAAGCGTAATATCGTGCCAAAACGCCTCGTCTATCACCACTCTGCCCTCGGCTTTGTGGTAGCCTGCTTCCGCAGGAAAACTGAACGTGAAGCGCATATCGTCCGATTCCCAGATCTTCGAAACCCGGCTCGGATAATTATCGTTTCTTAAGCACGAGCAAAGCGTTGCAAGGCATAAAGCGGTGAGAATGATAAGCGCGATAATCTTATTCTTCATTTTGTTCTCCTTTCCGTTTCGCCCACTGATAGGCGATGCACGGCGAGTAGTTTAGCAGGTATATCACGTCGCATTTTATAAACCTGTTTTTATCATGCAATTTATGCATCGTTTTATTGTCTATCTCCTCATTAAATCCCGATTTGTCGAACTCATTCTATACTATTATACCATCTTTTACCCCGTTATTCAATGAATCCCATGTAAACAAAGGAGGTTTTACCCCATTGGCTAAACAAATAGACTTCTGGACTCTGCTCAAGCTGACCCAGGAGTACGTCTCACAACACTATGCCGCCGTTCTGACGGACAAAAACAAGCTCGGTCAGCTGAAAGCGTATGTGGACAAGTACCTCAGGGACAACGATTATCACGTCGAAAACCTGAACAGTGAGAAAGCCAAATCCAGGCTGCTCGATCCGAGATTTGTGATTCCTTACAGCCGCGCAATCATGTAGCAGATGCTCGACGGAAAACTACCATGGCTTGTTAACAACAAACGGTTCAACGACAAATTCAAGGCAATCGTAGAGAAAATTGTGGTGCAAAAAAGCGCCGTGCAGCGGCGCTTAAGAATTAATGTGAGTTTTGACCCATATCAGAAGATCGGAATAGTCTTTTTCACCCGACGCAACGCCGAGAATTATTTCAGTCAGTTCATCCTGCGTATACGACAGATCAATATCGTTCAGGGCAAGAAAGACAAGCATGGCATGAGCGCCGATCCTTTTGTTCCCGTCGACAAAAGCGTGATTCTTCACAAGCCCGAAACCCAGGCGAACCGCCTTTTCAAGTACCGTCGGAAACAGTTCGCTATCATCAAAAGACTGGAGTGGTGCCGAAACAGCCGAATCAAGCAGACCTTCATCGCGCAGACCGGCGGCGCCTCCTGTTTCTCTCAAAAGATGATCGTGAAGCAGGATGATCTGTTTCTTCGAGAGAATAATCATTTTGCAAGCACCTCATATGCCTTGCGGTTCTTATCAATGAGAGATTTGGATAAAGAAAGAACTTCATCGTCACTGACCGCGACGGTGCGGTTTGTCTTCCGGATTTCAAAGGGAATGCCGTTGTAGTCAACGGACGATCTCAAAAAAACCGTTATTGCCGAGGACATGTTGAGTCCGAGTTCGGCGAAAAGCTGCTCCGCGCTTTTCTTTAAATCCTCATCAACTCTCACATTTATATTTGTAGTTGCCATTTCGTTCAACTCCTTTCACATTATTACTATTATACACGGTTTTGACGGAAATGTCAATACAATAGCTAGAAATATTCTTTACAAATATGAAAAATCGCCTTTAAAGGAGGAAAACAAATGGCAAAAAAGACAGACTTCTGGACTCTGCTCAAGCTCACCCAGGAATACGTTTCACAGCACTACGCCGCCGTCCTGACGGACAAGACCAAACTTGGTCAGCTGAAGGCATACGTGGACAAGTACCTCAGGGACAACGACTACCACGTCGAAAACCTGACCACGAAGGAACTGATTGACAAGCCCCGATCTTTTAAGCATGTACTACAAATCTTTTTAGCATGTACGTAAATTGGCAAAATTGGCCAAAATCCGAGTCTGATTGTGGATCATTTCAAAAAGTAGTCAAACATACAATTTCCGGTTTGGCGAGGTAAACGTATGAGTAAAATATCTTCCCGACGATTTCTGACCGGGTACAACAAAAAAGGACTGTTTAGTTGCCTAAATCAAAATTTAGGTTCCTAAACAGCCCATTCAATTTTTTTGACTGTAAAGATTATGGCGCGGCGCCTACGTCGCGGTTTTATCCGATGAGCCCGTTGGTTCCAGTTTTACAGTTCGGCATCGTCGTCGGATTCGTAATCCGGTTCAACCGAGGGGAACACAGCCTGAAGCTTTTCGGCGAGTTCGTCGAAGTCCTCTTCCTTCATTGTAAGGATGTCGGTATAACCGCTTATCGCGGAGGGTATGCTGTCGTCTGAGTTGACAATCACGTAAAACTCTCCGCTGAAAAGCTCCTGCTCGTTGCTTGTAACGGAATTTATCGCGAAACGCGCATGTGTCGAAGAATATTCGAAGATTCCTTTTATCTCAATCGGTGTGTCATTTACGTAAATCACCGAGGTGTACGCTTTGCTTTCTTTGTCGTACGAAACGTTAAAGAGTTCCACGGTACCCGTAGTGTTGCCTTCTTTTTTTGTCATACTGACAACCGCATTGTACTCTTTATCCGTGTCGGATTTTATTTCATACGAAACGGAATATATAATGCCTTCATATTCCACCGATACGGATTTCACATCTCCTTCGAGTTCGATATCAGCTTTGGCAAAATTGTTTCCTGAGGGATCCTTAACGGTAAACCTGGCGTTGCGGAACGACTGGTCGCTTTTGACATGAATTTCACCTTCGAGTCTGTATCCTTTGAACGGTTCGGTATATTGATCGACTAATGACTGAATCTGCTCATCGGGGACGTTGTAGATTTCCTCGATCGATATTCCCACCTGCTGGAACAATTCGCCAAAGTCATTTTCAATGAAACTGCGTAGCTCAGCGTCATTCTTAAATTCGCCGTAAAGCTGCGTCATGATTTCGGTTACGTCCTCGACCTTAACGGTGAAGTTTACGATGGCGCCGCCCAGTTCAAGCGATTTCTTTATATCGCAGATTTTATTTACTATATTTTTGAGCTTTTCAAGGTAGTCTTCGGCGACATCCTTAAAATGTTTTGCGGAATCCAAAGTGTTTTGGAAAGAATCTATAAGATCGCTGATCGACATTCCTTCGGTTCCTAAAACCTGCCCGATAAGCTCGGAAATATACTCGTTGTTTTCAATATTCTTTTTCGCGTCATTCAGATTGATTCCATACGCTTTTTCAAGAAGACTTGTCCTGAAAGCTATTTCCTTTTCGCTGAACGTTGCGTTAAGATCATAGGCCTTGCCGGAAATCTGAGCGCCGAGCTCGAACGCGGCATTTCCTTCGTTGTAATAGACTTTAGCCCTTATGTTGCTTATGTCCATCGAGTCACCGACAAGCGCGGCTGGGATGGATGACAGACCAATTTCGATAGACCCTTTTTTCTCGAGTGCTTTATAAAGTTTTTCGGTTTCCTCGGGAAGATAACTGGTTTCGCTATCCTCAACTTCATCGGTAAGAGAATCGGTTACGGTTTCATCAACTTTGTCGGTAATAGAACCGGTTACGTTCTCCTTAACGGTATCAGTGGGAGTGTTTTCGGGCTTTTGCTCCGCGGTCTGACACCCCGCCAGAACGGTGAGAGACAATAAAACACATATCGCGGAGCAAATGATTTTGTTTTTATTGATTTTCAATTTTTTGTCCTCCATGCGGAATCATGATGCATTAACAATACCACATCTTTTATCGTTTGTCAAGTGTTTGCGGAAATATTGTGTTTCCGGCTGAATTAAAACCTAAGTCGGTTTTAACAAACAATAAAGCGGAACTGGAATGCCCGTTCCGCTTTTGTCGCTCATATTAATAATTTCCGTACGTCTTTATCAGCTCTTCTGCGACCTGACGTCTTGAGATGCAGCGGTCCATCGCCTGCTTTTCAATGAATCTGTGCGCGTCCGGTTCTGTCATCTTCAGCTCGCTTATGAGCAGCCATTTAGCCCGGTTGACTAGACGGATTTCGTTCATTTTCTCCTCTATCGAAAGAGTCTTTTTTTCGGTTTTTCGTATCCTTTCACGCGCGCTTATAAGCCAGTCTGAGACAAGTTGAAACGATGCCCTTGAAACGGGTTTCTGCATCAGGAACACGCCGTGCTCTGCGAGCCTGTCAAATGCGTCGGAATACTGCTCGGCGAGCGCAAGGAACAGCACAACCGAATTGCGGGACGCGACCGTATCTATGGCGAACCTGATCCCTGAATCATCGGGAAGGGGAGAGTTTATAATAATAAAGTCGAAATCCCGTTCTGAAGTGGCGCGTTTTGCGTATCCGACTGCCGTAACACAGTTGACGGGAGAAAATACAGAAGGGGAAAAGATGTCAGGCAGCGCCTGATTGAACTTTTCGGACGCGGAAACTACCAGAACGCTGTAGATCTGTTCTTTCAGACTCAATCCTGATCCCCTCCTTTCAGTATTATGATCGCAAATTTAATCTGCGCAGTAAATGTTTCTGATCGGCTCTGGTATAAATGCCTTGATGAACGGATCATCCGCCGCCGCTTTTGCTTCTTTTAGATTTTTCGGAAGTCTTCTTAACGAGGACAGCTTCTTTTCGTCCGCTCTGAACAGGTTGATATCGAGCGGCGCAGGCAGTTCGAGACCGTTATCTATGCCGTAGAGCCCCGCTCTTATCATAAGAGCAAATGCGATATACGGATTTGCCGAAGGATCCGGCGAGCGAAGTTCCGCGCGTCGGAATTCACCGGACGCCGCCGGTATGCGCACAAGCTGTGAGCGGTTTTCTGCAGACCATGAAACAAAACCCGGCGCCTTCATCTGACCGAGCCTTCTGTACGAGTTTTCTATAGGGTTCAGAAATACCGTCATCGGAACGGATTTTTCAAGGATCCCGGCTATAACGCTGTTCATTGTTTCGGAAGCGTTGTCCGGTCTGACGGAAAAATTGATGTGGAATCCGTTCCCGGGAGATTTTTCAAGCGGTTTCGGCGAAAAGTTGGCATAAAGCCCGTTGCGGCGGGCAACTGTTTTTACGACGGTCTGGAAGGTCATCACGTTGTCTGCCGCCTCGAGCGCCTCGGTATAACGGAAATCGATCTCGTTCTGTCCCGGGCCTTCTTCGTGATGCGAGCTTTCGGGACGGATACCCATCTGCTCAAGTGTAAGGCAGATCTCGCGGCGGACGTTTTCACCCTTGTCCTCCGGAGCTATGTCCATATATCCGGCGCTGTCGTATGGAATACATGTCGGCATATTCTTTTCGTCCAACTCAAAAAGATAAAACTCCTGCTCTGCTCCGAAGAAGAAAGTATGTCCCGCTTGTACGGCGTCGGAGGCAGTCCGTTTCAGCAGACTCCTTGTATCGCATTCAAACGGTCTGCCGTCTGGATACATTATGTTGCAGAACATGCGCACGACCTTGCCGTGCTCAGGTCTCCACGGGAGCCACGTGAGCGTATCCGGTTCTGGATGAAGAAAAAGATCGGAATGCGTCTCGTCGCCGAAACCTCTTATCGCCGAAGCGTCAAAGGCTATGCCGTGTTCAAAAGCTCGCGGAAGCTCGTCCGGCATCACGGATATGTTTTTCTGCTTTCCGAATACGTCGCAGAACGCCAGACGTATGAATTTGACGTCCTCTTCCGAAACGTACTGTATGACCTCGTCTTTCGAGTATTTCATAGTGTCCTCCCGCTGTCCGCTTTTAGTTAGCGACGTACAGTTGTTTGTAAGGATTGCTGCTGTCCGGAGTTATGACGGTAAACGGAGAATCCATAATCCGATTCTCGCTTTCTCCGAACAGACGGCAGAACTCGTCAATTTGTTTACCAATTTCGTTAAGATCTTCCGGCGTCGCCGGATTTGCAGACACCTGCTCTGGGAACACGATATCCCGGCAGTCGGAGCGCAGGATCATTTTCCCGCCGTGCATACCCGTGCACGGGAAGTTGCCGACTATTCTTTTCCCGGGTTTTCCAAGCCCCAGCACGATGATCAGGCCTCCCGCCTGGTATTCCCCGAGAAAACTTCCGGCACAGCCGCCGATAATCATGACCGGCACCTTTTCCTTATATGCTTTCATGTGTATTCCCGCCCGGTAGCCGGCATTGCCCTTTACAAATATACTTCCGCCGCGCATCGCGTATCCCGCGGCGTCTCCTATATCTCCATGTACTACTATTCTGCCGCTGTTCATCGTGTCACCGACGGCATCCTGAGCGTTTCCGTTTACGGTTATCACGGCGCCGTTCAGATAAGCTCCAAGGGCGTTCCCAGGGGTCCCGTCTATCGTGACTGACACGCGTGACATCCCGGCGCATATAAATCGCTGACCCGAGCACCCGGTCAGGGAAACGTCGTTTCCCGACTGGCGGATTGCCTCGTTCATCTTTCGGAAATCCATGCCTGTTGTATTGATCGTCATATTATACCACACCTCCGAATTTTTTGCCACGCTCCTCCCTAGAATAAATGAGGTTTGATGCATATTTTTTCGTCAAATCGAAATCTATCGTGTTTAGCGGAGTTTTTTCACGAACGAGCGATGTATATATGCCGGTTCTCTCAGTATCGCCGATAATAATGAAACCTTTCAGCAGATTGTCTATGACGAAAAAACGTCTGAGATCTTTTTCAGAACGTTCCTCGGTCATTTCTCCGTCGTATGAACCGGCCGTCATGATATGAAGACCGAAAAATCCGATAGAATTCATCGGTATCGCGCGGTCAAATGAGATGTTGCCGCCTGCCATGTTGACGCCGGCGGTGTTGCCCTGTATATATGCGTTAGGAAGAATCGCGATGACGCGGGTCACGCCGGCCGATGAGTCGAAGCCCTCGGCGCAGTCGCCGGCGGCATAGATATCTGGCAGATTTGTTTCCATTTTGTCGTTAACCGAGATGCCGCGTCCGGCGGCTCCACCCGCGTTTTTCACAAGTTCGGAATTGGCTCTGACTCCGACGGCTAGCACAAGAATGTCGAAATCAACCGTTTTTCCGCTTTTCATTACGGCTCTGTTTCCGTCAAAACGTGTGGCTGTGTCGCCGATCATGAAACTTATTCCGTTTTCCTCGAGATGATTCTGCACAAAAGAGGCGCATTCCGCATCGAGAATGCTTGACAGTACCCGGTCGGCGAGATCGCACACCGTTATGCTCCCGACGCGGTCGCGTATTCCTTCGGCGCACTTGAGCCCGATAAGTCCAGCGCCCACAATGAGAACGCGCGACGTGTCCGTCATCACGGATTCGAGCGAAAGCGCGTCGTCGAGCGTCATGAAGGAAAACCTGTTTTTTACTGTTTCTAGTCCTTCAAAAGGCGGGACGAACGGACGAGATCCGGCAGCGACGCAGAGCCTGTCGTACGGCAGAGATGCACCGTTATCAAGAAGAACAACGCGGTTGGCAGGTTCTATAGACACCGCTCTTCTTCCATACAAAACGGTGCACCCGTTGTCATCGTAAAATGAGTCCCCACGGTATTTTATCTTATTGAGATCCGTTTTCTTTTCGAGATAATACGATATCAGTGGGCGGCTGTATACAGGACGGTTTTCTTCCGAAACAACCGTTATCACGCCTGTCTTATCGACCGAGCGGATTCCTTCGATGCACCCGACTGCGGCGGTTCCGTTTCCGATTATGACGTATCGCTTCATTGAGACTCACCTCGTTCCTCGTAAACGATTGCTCTGTTCGGACAGCCCGTCACACAGGCGGGCGCTCCGCAGGAATTTTCGAGACACAGTTCGCATTTCTGCATTGTCCCGTTTTCACCGGGGGCAAGCGCACCATAGGGACAAACAAGTACGCAGGTCAGACATCCTACGCACCTGCTTCGGTCGATCCTGACGACGCCGTCGGTTTTCGAGATCGCCCCGGCGATACAGCTTTTGACGCAGATGGGATCGGTACAGTGACGACATGAGACGGCAAACGTTATCCTGTCGTTTTCTTCGACGTGAATGCGCGGAAAAATCTTTCTGTCCTTCAGAGCGAAAGCCATATTTTTCAGCCCTGAATTGGCAAAAGCGCAGTTGTATTCGCAAAGGTGACATCCGAGGCACCATTCTTCATTGACGTATACGCGCTTCATGGTTTACTCTCCCGCGTGAGAAATACCGAGTATTTCAAGTTCTTTTTCGTTCAGTCCAACGCCGCGCAGCATAAGTCTGTTGCCACGCAGAGCCTCGATTGAGTTTATTCCCATTCCGCCCATTATCTCCATAATCTCGCGCCTCCAGGCCGTCATGAGATTTACAAGTCTGGCGGAACCGATATCTGGGTTGAGCCGTTTTACAAGATCGGGGCGCTGAGTCGCAATTCCCCAGTTGCATTTTCCGGACTGACAGGTCCGGCAAAGATGGCAGCCGAGCGCGAGCAGAGCCGCCGTTGCTATGTAACATGCGTCGGCGCCGAGCGCGACTGCCTTTATAACGTCTGCCGCAGATCTGATTGAACCGCCGGCAATGAGCGAAACGCTGTTCCTGATTCCTTCATCGCGAAGGCGCTTGTCCACCGAGGCAAGTGCCAGCTCGATGGGGATTCCAACATTGTCGCGAATCCTTGTCGGCGCGGCGCCGGTTCCGCCGCGAAAGCCGTCTATCGCTATTATGTCCGCTCCGCTTCTCGCGATTCCGCTCGCAATTGCGGCGATGTTGTGCACAGCGGCGACCTTGACTATGACCGGCTTTTTGTATTCCGTGGCCTCCTTCAGCGAAAAAACCAGCTGCCGCAGATCCTCTATCGAATAAATATCGTGATGAGGCGCGGGAGATATTGCGTCGGAACCTTCGGGGATCATCCTTGTTCTCGAGACGTCGCCAACGATTTTTGCGCCCGGGAGATGACCGCCTATGCCCGGCTTCGCGCCCTGTCCCATCTTTATCTCAATAGCTGCACCGGCATTCAGATAATCCTCGTGCACGCCGAAACGTCCTGATGCCACCTGCACGACGGTGTTTTTTCCGTATTTATAAAAATCCTCGTGCAGACCTCCTTCACCGGTGTTGTAAAGTATTCCGAGTTCTGTCGCCGCCCTGGCGAGCGAAGCGTGCGCGTTATAGCTTATAGAGCCGTAGCTCATGGCTGAGAACAACACCGGCATGGACAGTTCGATCTGCGGGTCGAGCCGGCAATCTATTCTGCCGTTTTCGTCGCGGGTGATCGAATCCGGCTTTTTACCGAGAAAGACTTTTGTCTCCATCGGCTCGCGAAGCGGGTCAATCGGAGGATTTGTCACCTGAGACGCGTTTATCAGGATCTTGTCCCAGTATACCGGCAGCTGCTTCGGGTTTCCCATGGAGGAAAGCAGCACACCGCCGCTGTTTGCCTGCTTGTATATTTCCTTGATTGTATCGTTCTGCCAATTCGCGTTTTCACGCAGCGTGCAGTCGCTTTTAACTATTTTAAGAGCTCTTGTCGGACATAGGGACACGCACCGCTGACAGTTTACGCATTTCGTTTCGTCGCTGATCATTCTGCCGAACTCATCGCTGAAATAGTGCACTTCGTTGGCGCACTGACGTTCGCAGACGCGGCAGGCGATGCACCGGTCGTTGTTTCTCACGATTTCGAATTCCGGATATATAAAATCTACTCCCATTAGAATCTGCCCTCCTTTACTGTCACGATGACCGGCTCACCTCCGGATGGCGACCAGACGTTTTCGGCTTCGGGTTCCATAGCTCGTACGGCCGCTTCCTCGCTTGCGATAAAAACTCTGTCGTCTTTTTCTCCGACGACCATTGACCGGAGCTTCAGCCGGTCGTTCAGTGCCATGAGCCCTCCGTCGAATCCAAGAATAATCGAGAACGGACCGGTCACGAGAAGACTCGGAAACACAGTCCTCAGATATCTGAGTCTGGTTTTTTCGTCCTCATCAGTTATCCTTTCAATCGTGCTCCAGAAAGGCGCTGCAATCACGTTTGCGGCTTCAGTCATTGTCAGCCCCTGTCTGCGGATTAGATAATCAAGGATATATGTTATGACTTCCGTATCCGTCTGAAGCGTGCATTTGTATCCGAACATCTCAATAAAACGGCGGTTTGCGTCATAAGACGATATCTCGCCGTTGTGTACGACGGAATAGTCGAGCAGCGTAAACGGGTGCGCTCCGCCCCACCAGCCCGGCGTGTTTGTCGGATAGCGACCGTGCGCGGTCCAGCTGTAGCCTTCGTATTCGTCAAGCCGGTAGAATCTGCCGACGTCTTCAGGAAAGCCGACCGCCTTGAACGTCCCCATGTTCTTGCCGCTTGAAAAAACGTAGGCTCCGGCCATTTTGGTGTTAATTTTCATCACGGTTCGCGCAACAAATTCCTTTTCGTCAAGCTGCAGGTCGGCAAGAACGGAACGGAGAGGAGAAACGAAATATCTCCATATCATCGGTTCGTCGGTGATCTCGGGAATCTTTCGCGTCGGGATAAGCTCGCCTTTGACGACTTCGAACTTTTCTTTCAGAAACGCCTCGCATTGCTTTCTCGTGTCACGGCAGTCGAAAAACATATGCAGAGCATAGAGATCTCTGTATTCCGGATAAATTCCATAGCCCGCGAAACCACCTCCGAGACCGTTTGACCGGTCGTGCATGGGCTTCATTGCGCCAATTATTTTTTCACCGGTCATCCTGTCTCCGTTTCTTGATATTATTGTAGCAATCGCGCAACCGGACGGGATTCTTATACTGCCTTCCTTCATCATATCGGAATTCACCTTGCTTTCGGTTTTCTTCTCAACTGAAAAAAGAAAACGCGCTCATCCGGCGCAGGCACGGTCCTGCGCCGAAATGAACGCCTTTGCTCATTTACGACGTTATTATACTCCAAAAAAACTGTTTGTCAATAGGCAAAAGCTGGTCATTTATCTCAATCGATATCTTTTCGAAAATATTTTTTTTACGGGGGCTTGACAAACCGGGAAGAATGCAGTATAATTGGCGCGTTAAAGGCAACGGCGTCTTTGAACCGCGGGTTCGAAGGCGCAATTTCTGTTTTTAAAAGCTAACCGATAAACGAAGGCAAAGGCGTCTTTCATGTTTTTACATGAGGGGCGCCTTCTCTTCATCGGAAATGAAAAAGGAGTTTACAATGAAAACGGTTCCAGAATACTTCGGAAGTATGGTCTTTGATGACAGAGTGATGAAAGCGAGTCTTTCGGCAAAAGTCTACGCGTCGCTTAAACACACGATCGATGAGGGCGCAGCGCTCGATCCGGAAGTCGCCGACGCCGTTGCTTCGGCGATGAAGGAATGGGCAGTCTCAAAGGGCGCGACTCATTTTACCCACTGGTTTCAGCCGCTTACTGGTATAACTGCCGAAAAGCACGACGGGTTTATAGCACCGTCACCGGACGGCGGCGTGATCATGGAGTTTTCCGGCAAGGAACTTATAAAGGGAGAGCCGGACGCCTCCTCTTTCCCGTCAGGCGGTCTCCGCGCGACGTTTGAGGCGCGCGGATATACGGCATGGGATCCTACGTCATACGCATTCATCAAAGGCAGGACTCTTTGTATTCCCACGGCGTTCTGTTCTTACGGCGGGCATGCGCTCGACAAAAAAACGCCGCTTCTCCGTTCAATGGAAGCGCTCAACAGACAGGCACTCCGTGTTCTCCGGCTTTTCGGAAACAGTACCGTCAGGCGCGTTGTTTCGTCTGTCGGACCCGAGCAGGAGTATTTCCTTATAACAAAAGAGATGTATGATGCCCGTCCGGATCTGCGTTTCTGCGGAAGGACGCTTTTCGGTTCAAAGCCACCGAAGGGACAGGAAATGGACGATCACTATTTCGGTGCCATCAAGCCGCGCGTCGCCGCTTTTATGGAAGAACTCAACGACGAGCTCTGGAAGCTCGGAATTATGGCCAAAACCGAGCATAACGAGGTTGCTCCTGCACAGCACGAGCTTGCGCCGATCTATTCGACAACGAACGTCGCGACGGATCACAACCAGCTTACTATGGAGATCATGCAGAAAGTGGCTTCGAAGCACGGTCTCGTCTGTCTGCTTCACGAAAAACCGTTTGCCGGCGTAAACGGCTCAGGAAAGCACAACAACTGGTCTATAGCGACGGACGAGGGGCAAAATCTGCTTTCTCCGGGCGACACTCCTTACGAAAACGCGCAGTTCCTGCTGTTCCTCTGCGCCGTTATCAAGGCGGTCGACGATTACCAGGATCTGCTGCGCATTTCAGTCGCCACGGCCGGAAACGATCACCGGCTCGGAGCGAACGAGGCCCCGCCTGCGGTCATTTCCATGTTCCTCGGAGACGAGCTGAACGCCGTGCTTGAGGCAATCGAGAACGATACGCCTTATAAGGGCGTCGAAAAGACTCAGATGAAACTCGGCGTTGACGTGCTTCCGAAATTCAACCGCGACACGACCGACCGCAACCGCACGTCGCCGTTCGCGTTTACCGGAAACAAGTTTGAGTTCCGTATGCTCGGATCCTCGAACAGTATCGCATGCGCCAATATAATGCTCAACTCTGCGGTTGCAGAAAGCCTCAGGATCTATGCCGATCGCCTTGAGGCCGCAGATGATTTTGAAGCTGCTCTTCACGATATGATCAGGAAGACCATCAGGGATCACAGACGCATCATTTTCAACGGCAACGGATACGATGACGCGTGGATAAAGGAGGCGACTGAGGTGCGCGGGCTACTTAATTACCGTACCACCGCCGACTGCATGCCTCATCTGCTTGACGGAAAGAACGTCGATATGCTCACATCGCACGGAGTGTTTACGGTTGAGGAGCTTAGATCCCGTTGTGATATCATGCTTGAAAACTACTGCAAGACCGTCAAGATAGAAGCAAATACGATGGCGGACATGGCAAAGACGCTGATAGCGCCTGCCGTGGAGCGCTTTGCATCCGACATGGCGAGAAACGCGGCGGCGAAGAAATCTCTCGATCCGTCCGTTCCGTGCGCTTATGAGACTGGAATTGTCAGAAAGCTTTCCGAGCTGACCGACAGGATAGCACAGAAGGTAAACGAACTTCAGAGCGCGGAGATCGCTCTTCAGGACGCCGAGGACATTATCGCCGAATCGGAAATGATCCGCGACAAGCTGTTGCCCAAGATGTGCGAGCTTCGCGTGGCCTGTGACGAGGCGGAAACGATAACTGCTAAATCATATTGGCCGTTCCCGACATACGGAGACATACTGTTCAGCGTTAGATAATAGTTGGATTTAAAAAGGGGTAATAGTTATGCTGACGGAAGAGATTGCAAGATTTATAGAAGAAACGGCGTCAAAGGAAGTGTTCGGCGTGTGGTTCCTTATCGGGGCCGCGCTGGTGTTCTTTATGCAGGCTGGATTCGCCATGGTGGAAACAGGTTTTACCCGCGCAAAAAATGCCGGCAACATAATCATGAAAAACCTGATGGATTTCTGCATCGGGACGGTTGTGTTCGTCCTCCTCGGGTTTTCACTGATGATGGCCGAGGACTATGTTCTCGGATTCATCGGCGTCCCGAATCTTAAGATTCTGACTGATTTCGGGGGATTTCTGAAGAGCGGAAACGCGCCTTTATTCGTTTTCAACCTTGTTTTCTGCGCGACGGCCGCGACGATTGTCTCGGGAGCTATGGCCGAGAGGACAAAGTTTCTGTCATATTGCATTTATTCGGGTGTTATTTCTCTTTTCGTTTATCCTATTGAAGCCGGATGGGTCTGGAATCAGAACGGCTGGCTTGTAAAGCTTGGTTTTCACGACTTCGCCGGATCTGCCGCGATTCACTCGGTCGGCGGTGTCACCGCGTTGATCGGAGCGATAATGGTCGGACCCCGTCTCGGAAAATATATAACTGACAGGGAAAACCCGGAAAAGGTGAGCAAGGTTAATGCAATTCCCGGTCACTCAATAACGCTAGGCGCCCTCGGATGTTTTATTCTCTGGTTCGGATGGTACGGTTTCAACGGCGCCGCGGCATGGGACGGCAACTCACTCGCTTCGATATTTGTCACAACAACGATCGCACCGGCCGTCGCGACCTGTGTGACCATGATATTTACGTGGATAAAGAACGGTAAGCCGGATGTTTCAATGTGCATCAACGCGTCACTCGCGGGGCTCGTCGGGATTACCGCAGGCTGCGACGCTCTTGACGCGCTCGGGGCGACAGTCGTCGGCATTGTGTCAGGACTGCTTGTAGTACTCGTTGTTGAGCTTCTCGATATTAAACTGCATATCGACGATCCGGTCGGCGCCGTGGGAGTTCACCTCGCAAACGGAGTCTGGGGGACGGTTGCTGTCGGGCTGCTCGCCAATCCTTCGGCACCGGCAGGTCTGAACGGTCTGTTTTATACCGGCAGTTTCCGTCTTTTGGGCGTTCAGCTTCTCGGTATTACGTCGATACTCGGTTGGACTACCGTGATGATGACAGCCACATTCCTTGTTTTGAAAAAAACCGTTGGACTTCGTGTTTCTGCCGAAGAGGAAATAAAAGGTCTTGACAGGACGGAGCACGGACTGCCGAGCGCATATGCCGATTTTGTTCCGGCAGTGGAAAGCATTGATTACGGTTATGATGGCGCGGTCCCTGTAAGCGGAGAGACACCCGAAGCGGAAGCGATTCCCGTGAAGAAGATGCCTGTTTTTGAAAGCGCTTCAGGCACGCCGAAATTCACCAAAATCGAAATAATATGCAAGGAACCTCGTTTCGAGGCGCTCAAAAACGCCATGATGGAAATAGGCATTACCGGAATGACTGTTTCTCACGTTCTCGGTTGCGGACTTCAGAAGGGTCAGCCGGAGTACTATCGCGGCGTCCCCGTTGAGGCAAATCTTCTGCCGAAGATTCAGGTTGATATAGTTGTCAGCAAGGTCCCGGTCCGTCACGTTATAGAAACGGCGAAAAAAGTGCTTTACACTGGACACATCGGAGACGGCAAAATATTTGTTTACGACGTTGAAAACGTAGTCAAGGTTCGCACTGGAGAGGAAGGATACGACGCCCTGCAGGACGTTGAGTGATATATGTGTTCGATTTTCGGATATTGCGGCGAAGTACGCGACAGAGCCGCGTTTGAAAAAGGTTTTGCTCGGACAAAATCGCGCGGGCCGGATGACAGCAGAGTGATGGCTGCCGGGAAGGGTCTTCTCGGCTTTCATCGGCTGTCGATCATGGGTCTGACACCGTCAGGCATGCAGCCGTTTGAAATGAACGGCTGCTTTGCCGTATGTAACGGCGAGCTTTACGGATTTGAAAAGGAGCGTGAACGTCTCAGATCTCTCGGTTATTCGTTTGCGAGCGACAGCGACTGCGAGATAATACTGCCGATGTTTTTTGAGTACGGTACGGATATGTTCGCAATGCTCGACGCCGAGTATGCCTGCGTGATATACGATGGCAGGACGGACGAATATATCGCGGCGCGGGATCCCATCGGTATCCGTCCGCTTTACTATGGATATGACGCAGACGGCGTCATAATGTTCGCGAGCGAGGCGAAGAATCTTGTAGGCCTTACGAATAGGATTATGCCGTTTCCGCCGGGACATTATTACAAAACCGGCGGGTTCGTGCGTTACTCAGACCCCGCAGCGGTCGGCTCGGTATGCCATGACGATCTCGAGACGGCATGCCGGAACATTAGGGAAAAGCTGATTTCTGGGGTAGAAAAGCGGCTTGTTTCGGACGCGAAGGTCGGATTTCTGCTTTCCGGAGGGCTTGATTCCTCTCTAGTGTGCGCGATTGCCGCAAAAAAGATCGATCACCCCATAAGGACTTTCGCGATCGGAATGAGCGAGGATGCGATAGACCTGAAATACGCCCGTCAGGTCGCGGATTTTATCGGGGCAGATCATACCGAGGTATATATGACGCCTGATACCGTGATCTCATATCTTGAAACTGTTGTCCATCTGCTCGGCACTTATGACATAACGACGATACGTGCGAGCATGGGGATGTATCTCGTCTGTAAAGCAATACACGAAACAACCGATATCCGCGTGCTGCTGACCGGAGAAATATCCGACGAACTTTTTGGATACAAATATACGGATTTTGCTCCTGACGCCGGAGAGTTTCAGAAGGAGGCGGAAAAACGCATCCGGGAACTTAATATGTACGACGTGCTTCGGGCCGACCGGTGTATTTCGGTAAACTCTCTTGAGGCGCGCGTACCGTTTGGTGATCTTGATTTCGTTAAATACGTGATGAGTCTCGATCCGGAAATTAAGATGAACAGGTACGGCAAAGGAAAGTATCTGCTCCGTCACGCTTTTGAAGGGCTCGGATACCTGCCTGACAGCATTCTGTGGCGTGAAAAGGCCGCGTTTTCTGACGCCGTCGGTCATTCGATGGTGGATTATCTCAAAGAATACGCGGAGAGCGTTTATACCGATGCGGAATATGAGCAAAAGCGTTCGGCGTACAGTCACGCGAGACCGTTTACAAAGGAATCTCTGCTTTACCGTGAATTGTTTGAAAAATACTATCCAGGTCAGTCGGAGATGATATCCGGCTTCTGGATGCCGAACAGAACGTGGAAGGGGTGTGACGTAAACGATCCGTCAGCCCGCGTTCTGTCAAACTACGGCGCAAGCGGACAATAAAAAAAGAAGAAGGAACTGCTTTATGGAAAAAATACTGGTTCTCGATTTCGGCGGACAGTATGACATGCTTATAGCCCGCCGTGTGCGCGAGCAAGGCGTTTATGCCGAAATAAAACCGTATGACAGAATCTCTCTTGATGAAATAAAGGCGAGCAATTATAAAGGTATTATTTTCACCGGCGGGCCCAACAGTGTTTACGACGAAAAATCGCCACGGTTCGATCGCGGCATACTTGACGCCGGCATTCCACTGCTCGGGATATGCTACGGCCATCAGCTTATAGCATTTCTTGCTGGCGGGGCGATTAGATCCGCGGGAAGCATCAGCGAATATGGCAGGACAGAGGTCGCTGTACGGCAAAACACGCTTTTTAGCGGAGTTCCTGAGAAAAGCGTATGCTGGATGAGCCATACCGATTACGTCAGCGAGATTCCGCCCGGCTTTGAAATCATCGCGTGGACGGACAGCTGCCCATGCGCGGCTATGGAGGATCGGCACCGTCGTATTTACGGAGTCCAGTTTCATCCTGAGGTGACTCATACGGAATACGGGAAGCAGATTCTGCACAATTTCCTTTTCAACTTATGCGGCTGCACAGGTGACTGGAAAATGGATGATTTCATCGAAAAGACTGTCGAAAAGTACAGGAAAGATCTGGAAGGGAAGCGCGTGCTGTGCGCTCTCTCTGGGGGAGTCGATTCATCCGTCGCCGCGGTTCTGATGCACCGCGCCGTGGGGGACCGCCTCACCTGCGTGTTCGTCGATCACGGACTCCTGCGGAAAAACGAGGGAGATGACGTTGAGCGGGTGTTCCGCGGACAGTTCAATATAAAACTTGTCCGCATAGACGCGGAGGAAAGATTTCTGTTCCATTTGAAAGGGATATCCGACCCGGAGCTCAAGCGCGGGATCATCGGAGAGCAGTTCATAAGAGTTTTTGAAGAGGAGAGCCGCGCGCTCGGCAAGGCCGAATACCTTGTTCAGGGGACAATTTATCCAGATATAATCGAGAGCGGAAAGGGCGACGCGTCGAAAATAAAAAGTCACCACAATGTCGGCGGCCTGCCGTCCGTAATGGATTTCGAGGGAATTGTTGAGCCGCTTCGCGAACTGTTCAAGGATGAGGTCAGAGCCGTTGGCCTTAAGCTCGGCATCCCCGAACGCCTTGTAATGCGTCAGCCGTTCCCGGGTCCCGGGCTCGCTGTCAGGATTATAGGGGAAGTGACAAAAGAGAAAGCAGACACTCTTCGCGAGGCGGACGCTATATTCCGGGAGGAACTGGAAGCCGCGGGAATCAGACCGAGTCAGTATTTCGCCGTTCTAACCGACACGCAGAGCGTTGGCGTCATGGGGGATGCTAGAACATACGGACACACAGTCGCGCTCCGTGCGGTCTCAACCGACGATTTTATGACGGCGGATTTCACGAGACTGCCGTGGGACGCGCTTGAATCTGCTTCCAGACGCATAACAAACGAAGTGAAAACAATAAACCGCGTGGTTTACGATATAACTTCCAAACCTCCGGCAACGGTGGAGTGGGAATAGGGGGATGAATATGACTAAATATATTTTTGTGACCGGCGGAGTCGTGTCCGGGCTCGGCAAGGGAATAACTGCGGCGTCGCTGGGTCGTCTGCTCAAGGCGCGTGGGCTCAAAGTTGCGGCTCAGAAGCTAGATCCGTATATAAACGTCGATCCGGGCACGATGAGCCCCTATCAGCACGGCGAGGTTTACGTCACGGAGGATGGAGCCGAAACGGATCTCGATCTCGGCCACTATGAGCGCTTTATCGACGAAGATCTTAACAAGTATTCAAACCTCACCACGGGAAAGGTTTACTGGAACGTTCTTAACAAAGAGAGGCGCGGAGAATATCTCGGCTCGACTGTTCAGGTAATTCCGCACGTTACGAACGAAATAAAGGAATTTGTATATAACGTCGGCCGACATTCCGACGCCGACGTCGTAATAACCGAGATAGGCGGCACGATAGGCGACATAGAATCGCAACCGTTTATCGAGGCCGTGCGCCAGATATCGCTTGAGGTCTGCCGGGAGAACAGTCTTTTCATTCACGTGACGCTCGTTCCTTATCTTCACGGTTCTGAGGAACACAAAACAAAACCTACGCAGCATTCGGTCAAGGAACTTCAGGGGATGGGGGTCAATCCCAACATAATCATCCTTCGATGCGACGAACCGCTTGAAGAAAGCATTTTCGACAAGATTGCTCTTTTCTGCAACGTGAAAAAAGACTGCGTGATCGAAAATATAACACTTCCGATCCTGTACGAAGCCCCGCTCATGCTTGAGAAATCGAATTTCTCTGCCGTTGTATGCCGTGAGCTCGGGCTTAAGACGCCGGAGCCCGATCTGAGCGACTGGACGGATATGGTCGACAGAATAAAAGCCCCGCGCAAGCCGATACACATAGGGCTTGTAGGCAAATATGTGGCGCTTCACGATGCATATCTCTCTGTTGCTGAGGCTATGCGCCATGCCGGATACCATTATAACACGCATATAAAGATTCACTGGATCGATTCCGAAACGATAACTACGGAAAATGTCGGAGAAACGCTAGGCGGGCTCGACGGCGTAATCGTCCCTGGCGGGTTCGGAAGCCGCGGGATCGAAGGAATGATCGTCGCCGCCCGGTACGCTCGCGAGAACAATATACCGTATTTCGGGATCTGTCTCGGTATGCAGATTGCCGTAATTGAGTTTGCTCGTCACGTTGCCGGCATTGCCGGAGCGAATTCGGGAGAGTTTGACGCGGAATGCACAGACAAAGTTATAGATTTCATGCCGGGTCAGAGCGACGATGTGGATAAAGGCGGTACGCTAAGGCTCGGAGCCTATCCGTGTGAGATAAAGCCGGGAACGACGATGGAAAAATGCTATGGCGCGCTCAGCATAACCGAGCGCCACCGCCACCGTTATGAGTTCAACAACGATTACCGCAAAATACTGCAGGCTCACGGTTTGACGCTTAGCGGAATGTCTCCTGACGGGCTGCTCGTTGAAACAGTCGAGCTTTCCGACAGGCCGTTCTTCGTAGGCGTTCAGTATCATCCCGAGTTCAAATCACGTCCGAACAAGCCGCATCCGCTTTTCCTAGGCTTCATAGGTGCGGCTTCCGGAATGCGCAACATTTGACAATATGAGTATCCATGAGGAATGCGGGGTTTTCGGCATAATGTCGGAAAAGCCGGTCAATGCGGCGGCAATCTGCTACTACGGTCTTTATGCTCTTCAGCACCGGGGGCAGGAAAGCTGCGGCATAGTTGTAAACGATGACGGGCTGTTCACATCTCACAAGGACATCGGGGTTGTTGGCGAAGTTTTCGGCAAGGACATTCTGTCTTCTTTTCCGGCGGGGACAATGGCGGTTGCGCATACTCGCTACGGGACGACCGGATGTAACAGCCGCAACAACTGTCAGCCTATAGAGGTCAATCATCAGAAAGGCAGGATGGCGATTGCCCACAACGGAAATCTGTCAAACGCCGCGGAACTTCGTTCAGCTCTCGAACTATCCGGCGCGATTTTCCACACTTCAAGCGATACCGAAACAATCGCTTACATTGTTACGAGAGAACGACTCAAAGCGCCGTCCATAGAGGAAGCGGTCAGCCGCGCGATGAGGTATCTCGAGGGGGCGTATTCTCTTGTCCTCATGTCTGCTCAGAAGCTCTTATGTGTGAGGGATCCGCGCGGATTCCGGCCGCTGTGCTTCGGGAAGACGTCGGACGGCATGTACGTCGTCGCGTCGGAAAGCTGTGCGATAAAAGCGGTCGGTGCGGAATTCATTCGTGACGTTGAACCGGGCGAGATAATAATTTTCAGCAGAGACGGAGTGGTTTCCCGTCGCGAGCACTGCGGCGTTAAAGAGAAAAAACTCTGTATTTTCGAGTATATTTATTTCTCGCGCCCGGATTCCGTTATTGACGGGAGGTCCGTTCACGAGGCCAGAATAAACGCCGGGAGGGTTCTCGCGCGTGCGCATCCCGCCGATGCGGATATAGTAATTGGTGTCCCGGATTCCGGCCTTGACGCCGCGCTCGGATACAGCATGGAATCCGGAATACAGTACGATATAGGGCTTGTTAAAAACAAATATATAGGAAGAACGTTCATTGCACCTGATGACCGTTCGGATCAGGTCGGCATAAAGCTTTCGGCGGTCGAAGACGTTGTCAGAGACAGGAGAATAGTTCTGATCGACGATTCTATCGTCAGAGGGACAACATGCGAGCGTATCGTTTCGATTCTCCGCGGAGCCGGCGCAAAGGAGATACATATGCGCGTTTCCGCGCCGCCATTTCTTTTTCCGTGCTTTTACGGCACGGATATCGATTCAAAAGACAACCTTATCGCGTGCCATCATCCCGTGCCGGAAATCGCGAAAATCATCGGAGCCGATTCGCTCGGTTTTCTGCCTATTGAAAGTCTCGGGGAACTATCCGGGAACCGGAGCTGCTGCAGCGCCTGTTTTGACGGCGTTTATCCTACGGAAACGCCTTCGGACACAAGAAAAAACCGCTTCGAACAGAGGCTGTCGGAGCGTGAAACAGGCTGAAAAGAATGCCGCATGGCATAGGAGATGAATTAATATGCACTTTACGAAGATGCACGGACTCGGAAACGATTATCTTTATGTTTACGGAGAGGTCCCGGATAATGTCCCGGAAATATGCCGTAAACTGTCAGACCGCCATTTTGGCGCGGGATCAGACGGGATGATCTTTATAACGCCGTCAGGAGTCGCAGATTTCGGAATGCGGATATTCAATGCCGACGGGAGCGAGGCCAAAATGTGCGGAAACGGGATACGCTGTGTCGGAAAATATGTTTATGAAAAGGGATATACCGACAGAACGCGTCTGACAGTAGAAACTTTATCCGGCGTAAAAACTCTGGAGCTCCATGTTATAGCCGGAAAAGTCAGACAGGTTTCCGTTGATATGGGACGGGCCGACGTCGGCGACGACGTGACGGTTATCCTGTCTGACGACAGGGTAATCTGCACGCCCGTGTCAGTCGGAAATCCTCACGCGGTGATATTTGTCGACAACGCGGGAACCGCGCCGGTCGCGTCAGCCGGCCCTGAGATTGAACATTCCGCCGTTTTTCCGGGCGGAGTCAACGTTGAGTTTGTTCAGCTTATGGCTCCCGACACGCTGCGTATGAAAGTGTGGGAGCGCGGGAGCGGCGTTACCATGGCATGCGGGACAGGAGCGTGCGCCTCTGTCGCTGCCGCGACAAAAAAATGTCTGTGCGGATTCGGCAGACCGATCGGGGTGGAACTTGACGGCGGACGACTTGAAATAATCGTTTCGGAAAACTTCGGAATAACAATGGCCGGCCCAGCTGAAACAGTATATGAAGGAGAAACATCATTATGCTGAAACCGAATGCGAATTACGCGAAATTAAAGGATTCATATCTGTTCTACAATATTTCTCAGAAGGTCAGGAAATATACCGCTGATCACCCCGGGGCACGGCTTCTGAGGCTCGGGATAGGTGACGTTTCGCTTCCGCTCTGCGATGCAGTCATAAAAGCTCTTCATGAGGCGGTGGATGATCAGGCGGGGAGAGATTTTCACGGATACATGCCCGAGTGCGGCGCTTCTTTCCTCCGCACGGCAATCGGAGATCATTACAGAAAACGCGGCATCGCTCTTACAGATGAAGAAATATTCGTTTCGAG
>JAEEGL015186866.1_pt1 | contig 23008 bp, 17 predicted proteins | sample 9134231 | NCBI WGS metagenome assembly JAEEGL01 (sample SAMN16246548, study PRJNA631951) | gut metagenome | biome: gut microbiome; feature: rumen; material: fiber-attached | host: Bos | place: Iran: Karaj | collected 2018-10
AAGATCGCGCAGGATCATCCCGGTTTTGATTATGACTGTTATTTCAGATCCAGAGCAGAGTTATGGAGAGAGCAGATGTCCTTCATAAGAGAAAGCGGCTATATCACTGATGCCCATCCATACAATTATCAGAGGGTCAATACAGTCAACGCCCAGTTTGATGAATTTGTACAAACCTACGGTCTTAGCGAAGATAACAGGATGTACATCCCGCCCGAAGAGCGCATCACGATCTGGTAAGATCAAATGCCGCTTCCATCATTACAGACTATGGCGTCTGCGCTTATCTTTGAGATATCGTTTCGGATGATGATGAATGACATATTGATAGCTGCCCGGCTTAGGCATACTCTTGAAAAATACGCCGATTATCGTATAATATAAAGCTTAAAGCTGTATTAAAGAGGAGAGCCCGGGGCATGATCTATACGGAAATGACCAAAAAAGCGGTCAATCTTATGTACGAAAAGCACAAAGACCAGAAGGACAAATCAGGCCTGCCCTATGTATTTCATCCCTGGCATGTGGCAGAATCGATGGATGATGAGATATCGACTGTTGTTGCCCTCCTTCACGATGTTGTGGAAGATACCGATACGACCATGGAAGATATCAGGGGTATGGGCTTTCCCGAAGAGGTATGCAGATCTTTAGGGCTCCTTACCCATGATAAAAATACAGCCTATGAGGAGTATATTGTCAGGATATCTGCGGATCCGGTCGCTGCAAAAGTAAAGCTGTCGGATCTTAAACATAATTCGGACCTTACGAGATTGCCGGAGCACGATGCCAAAGCGCTCATACGTTTGGAAAAGTATGAGCGCTGTATGGCTTTCCTGGAAGGAAGAAGAGAGTCTCCGTATGCAGATCCCACAGATGGAGGAGACAATGCTTAAACTGAAGGAAAAAGGCATATCTCATCGTAAAGTCCATTTCTGGCTGGTCGTCATAATACTGATCTTTTCAAGCAGTGTGGTCTTTTCAACATTTCGTCTGACTGATTCCTTTAAACGCATTACAGATGCAGCAAGGCAGCATTCCGAGTTGCAGACTGCCGCACATGAGCTGATGAATGCTTCGGATTATCTTACCGAACAGGTGCAGCGCTTTACACTGAATGGAGACATCAGGTTTCTTGAGCAGTACTTTACCGAAGCCTTTGAATCCAAAAGACGTGAAGAAGCTATCGAACGGATGGATATGGGCAACGGTACCGATGCGGCGCTTAAGCAGCTGCAGGAGGCAATGGATAATTCGGTAGAGCTAATGGACCGGGAATACTACGCCATGCGTCTGGTCGTAGAAGCAAAGGGATATGAGGAATATCCCGATGTCCTTAAAAATATCGCGCTTAGCGCGGAAGATGAGGCTCTTTCTCCTGAGGAAAAGATAAGGCACGCTACCGAGCTTGTTCTTAATGATGAATACTATGAAAAAAAAGACAAGATCAGAAAAGGTATGGAGGAAAGCTTAAACGAGGTTGAAAAGCTCGCAAAAAGCGTGGAGGGCAGGGAGAGTTCAGCATTAAACAGAGATCTGTTTCTTGCGCGTACAGCTATACTGATACAGGCTGTGCTGGTGTTCTTTATGATGTGGCTTACCACGCGTTATTCGATAACCCCGGTGCTTCGGGCGATCGAACAGGTCAAAGCCGATCTTCCTATAGACGAATACGGTTCGAGTGAATTTATTTACCTCGCTAAAGCATATAACAGGTATTATCAGAAAAATAAATCAAGTCTTGAGCGTCTGAGCTTCAAGGTATCACATGATGAATTGACCGGAGCCTATAACCGTGCGGGATATGATTATCTGCTTATGAGTATCGATCTGGAGACTACTTATATGATGCTTTTTGATGTGGATGATTTCAAGAGCTTTAACGATAATTACGGACATGAAACAGGCGATAAGGTATTGATAAAAGTTGTTAAAGTGTTAAAGAAGGTTTTCCGCGGCGAGGACTGCATATGCCGCATCGGCGGAGATGAGTTTGTTGTGTTTATGGTGCATTCCGGCAGTATCAGCCGCTCCCTTATAGAATCAAAGGTGGCGCAGATACACGCCGAGTTAAAGAATACGGAGGATGGTCTGCCTCCCATCTCTGTAAGCATCGGTATAATGAACGGAAAAGATGCTTCTGATACGACCGGTCTTTTTGAAAAAGCTGATGAAGCGATGTACAGATCTAAAAAAGAAGGAAAAGGTACATATACCTTTTATTCATGATACAGTCAGGATATGTCGGAATTTCAGGAATTGATCAAGAATATCGATAAATGCCGTGATTATGTCAGGGATTTTTTTGTGTACGGTTTTAAGAGCCGCAGTGATTTCCCGGGTAAAAGCGCGCGTACTTATGATGATGAACGCCGCCGCATAGTAAGCTGGCTTGAAGGATATATCAGTGAAGATCTTACTCAGGGCGGCAGATCAAAAAATATCTCGCTTCAGATAGATCAGAAACTATTGGAAACAAATCCGCTTTTCAGGGTATGGCAGGCTGCAAGTTTTACGGACCGTGACCTTATCCTTCATTTTTATATCTTAAAGATACTGGAAGATAAGGATGAAGCATATTCGGCGCCGGAGCTGTCGGAGATACTTATCGACAGATACGGGATAAATGCGGACTGGCAGATCGTACGCCGCAAATGCAATGAATATGTCGATGAGGGCCTGCTTACATCTTATAAAGAAGGTAAGAGCCTTAAGTATCGCAGGGGGATTCTGTACGGGGAACTTATGGAAGAGACGGAGTCCCTGACCGATATGATAAAGTGTTTTACTCTTGATCTGCCGCTTGGTTATGTCGGGCATACCATATTGTCGATGCAGGATGAGGATAATACGTTCTTTGGGGTCAAGCATTCTTTTCCGACATTTACGCTTGAGGATGAGATATTGCTTTCGCTGCTTGAAGCGATCCATGATAAGAGGAAGGTGAAGCTGCGTATCCAAAGTAACCGCCGCATGCATGAAGCTTTTGACGTTACGGGGATCCCGCTGCAGATCTTTGTGAGCACGCGTACGGGGCGGAGGTTTGTCTGTCTGTGTAATACTGACAGACGTTATTCCTTTGACTGTATGAGACTGGACCAGATCAAAGAGGTTAAGCTGCTTGAACAGGCAGATGAGCAGGAAGAAAAAAAGCAGCGTGCATATCTGGAAAAAGATAAAGAATACATATGGGGAGTTTCTTTCAGGCCTCTTGTCCGGGGAAAGGGGAGATTGCAAAAGCTGATCCTCACCGTCAGCGCAGATGAACATACAGAGAGTTTTATCGTACAGCGTCTTATACGGGAGGGTGAAGGCGGCAGTGTGGAAAAGATCGCGGACAATACCTTCCGCTATGAAAAAACGGTTGTTGATGCGATAGAGATGTTTCCCTGGATCAGGACTTTTACAGGGAGGATAGTGGAGCTGAAGATCTACGCAAGTAACGGAAATACGCTGTCAGAGGAAAATACCGTGCTTGAAAAGATGTTTTATGACGATCTGGACCGTTCATTTGATATATATGGTATATAAGTATGGAAAGGCTTTTTTCGGAGATCTATAACAGATATTTCGCGATAGTAAACCGTATATTAAAGACGCGCGGAAAGATAAGCCGTAAGCTTATTGCGGATACCGTGAGGGAATATGGCTTTGCCGAGAGCCTTCTGTTTATGCTGCCCAAGTTTGAGAGGAACGAGTGGGAATTATTTGATGAAGATAAGGCGTCTTATTCCCCAAAGATAAAAGGCGGTATAAAAACACCTTTAAGCAGACTGCAGAAACGCTGGCTGAAGACTGCGATAAGTGATCCCAGAGCAGGACTGTTTCTTGATGAGGAACAGATATGCAGATTACGTGATATGCTGTCCGATGTCAGACCGCTGTTTAATGCAGACGATCTGTATTACTATGACCGTTTCCGTGATGGCGATGATTATAACGACGATACATATATAAGCTGTTTCAGGGAAGTGTATAAGGCAGTAAAAGGCCGTTACCGTATCAGGATAGAATATACCAATGCCAGACGCAAAAGGACCGCCGTTAAAGTACTTCCGTATCGTATCGAGTATTCGGTAAAGAATGACTGTTTCCGTGTTTTGTGCTATGCAGGGAATAAGGAAAGGGTTAAAAAGCATATTATGCGGATATCCAGGATGAAAAGTGCGGTACCTGTGATCGATGATACCGATGAACTGATCAGCTGTGATAAAGAAGCTAAACGGCGTAAAGTAATACTTAAGATATTTGATGAAAGAAACGCGATGGAGCGGGCTATGCTGCAATTTGCGGACTACCGCAAAAACACCATGCGCCTTGATGACAGGACTTACCGCTGTGAGATATACTACGATACCGATGATGAAACGGAGCTGCTCATAGAGATCTTATCCTTCGGACCTATGATAAACGTGGAAGGTGATGAACGTTTCATCAGGCTGATAAAAGAGCGCCTGATGAAACAGAAGGAGCTTTTAGCGCATAAAGATATCTGAGCATATTTTTTCGAGGTTCTTTTTGTATATTATATAGCTGTTTATAACCGGCGTATTGAAATCGATAAGCGGAACTGCGCGCAGCTGTTTTTCCCTGATATAATGGTCGGCCATATCTTTCGGAAGGAAGGTGTAGTTATCCTGGTGAAGAAGATAAGGGACGATCTTCATACAGTCGTCTATCTCCAGTTCAAACTGATGGTATTTGGGAAAAAGTTTCCTTATATACTGTCCCACATCCTGAAGAGCGAAGTTGCACATCAGATATTTCTCTTCCAGTAACTGATCTACTTTGATCCCTCTTTTATACTTTTTATTATCGATATCTGTTACCAGTACCAGTGTATCCTGTTTATACAGTTCGCAGTGTACGGAAGTCTTACGCAGAGGCAGATAGGTGAATACCACATCGAGCATATCATTCTGGATCTGTTCGAGTAAGTGATCTGTCATGCCTATCGATATCTTCAAAAAGTCATTGGGATGTGTTTTCCTGTGTTTCATGATCAGTTTAGCCAGATGCCCTTCGTAGATGGAATCTGCACAGCCGATCCTCAGATAGTGATCGTATTTCTGTACGGAGGAGAGTTCTGCGATGGATGTATCCGTAAGTTCTATGACTTTTTCGGCATAGTTCAAAAACCTTTCGCCTTTCGGAGTCAGCGCTACGCTGCGGTTAGTACGGTTGAAAAGAGAAAAGCCCAGTTCTTTTTCGAGCTCGTGTATGCGGTTGGTGACTGTAGACTGTGCTACAAAAAGCTGGTTGGCGGAACGTGTATAGTTTCTGGTATTTGCGAGTACCATAAAAGTTTTGATCGATTCGATATCCATGATGATCATGTCCTCCTTTTATGCATTATTCGAATAACGAATTATAATTATTTATATTATTTATTTTACAAATAATAATATATATGCTAAAAATTGTAAATGTAATTTTTACATATTTAGGAGGTAGTGAAATGCGCGATATCACATTAAGTAATAAAACATATAAGCTGGAACAGGATCCCTACAGTTACCGCTTACAGGATACCGCCGAGCCCGAATTGTTCCGGGAAATGTTTCCGTATACGCAAACGCCCAAGATAGCGTTTAATTACAGGCGTGTACCGGAGAATATGCCCGAGGATATCTTTATTACGGACACTACCTTTCGTGACGGACAGCAGTCGAGGACTCCGTATACTACCGACCAGATGGTGCATATCTATAAGCTGCTCCATGAGCTGGGCGGCCCTGCCGGAATGATACGTCAGACGGAATTTTTTGTTTATTCGGAAAAAGACCGTAAGGCACTTGAAAAATGTATGGAGCTTGGATATGAATTTCCCGAGATAACTACCTGGATACGTGCGAACAAACGGGATTTTGAACTGGTCAGGTCTATAGGTATCAGGGAAACGGGGATACTTGTCAGCTGTTCGGATTACCATATTTTTCAAAAGATGGGACTTAGCAGAAAGCAGGCACTGGATAAGTATCTTGGTATCGTAAAGGAGTGCATAGAAGCGGGACTGCGTCCCAGATGCCACTTTGAAGATATAACCCGTGCGGATTTCTATGGCTTTGTTGTCCCTTTTGCAAGCAGCCTTATGGAACTGGCAGAAGAAAGTAAAGTACCTGTAAAGATACGTGCCTGCGATACTATGGGTTATGGTGTACCATATCCCGGTGCTGCACTTCCCAGGAGCGTATCCGGTATAATATACGGACTGCAGCATTATGCCAATGTCCCTTCGGAGATGTTAGAGTGGCATGGACATAATGATTTTTATAAAGGTGTGGTAAATGCGACTACAGCATGGATGTACGGATGCAGCGCTGTTAACTGTTCGCTGCTTGGTATAGGCGAACGTACGGGTAATGTCCCGTTGGAGGCTATGGTATTTGAATATGCTTCTTTAAGAGGACATTTAAACGGTATGAATACACATAAGATAACAGAGATAGCAGAGTATATCCAGAATGAGACGGGTTATGATATACTTCCGATGACTCCCTTTGTAGGTGAAAACTTCAATCTGACGAGGGCCGGGATCCACGCTGACGGTATGATGAAGAATCCTGAGATATACAATATCTTTGATACGGAAACCATACTGGACCGTCCGCCGAGAGTAGCGATAAACAATGCGTCGGGGCTGGCCGGTGTGGCGTACTGGGTAAATGCATACCGCGCCAAACGCGGAGAAGAGGGGCTGCAAAAGAAAGACCCGCTGATACAGAAGATGTACGAATGGATATGTTCGGAGTACGATTCGGGCAGGGTCACAATGATAAGTGACAGTGAGCTGGAAACGTGTTATATGGAATACAGCGATGAGAAAAAGTGACTAAACAGTCACTTTTTTTGTCACTGCAATGTAATATTAGGGTGTTAAAGTAGGTATCATAAAAGAACAGCACAAAACAGGGAGGATAAAATGGAAATATTAAGATGTGAGAACGTATCAAAGATATACGGAAAAGGAGAGACGGAAGTAAGAGCTCTGGATAAGGTGAGCTTTTCGGTAGATAAGGGAGAGTTTGTATCGATAATAGGTCCTTCGGGCAGCGGTAAATCTACTCTGCTGCACATACTGGGCGGTGTGGACAGGCCCACGGAAGGAAAGGTATTCATAGACGGAACGGATATACACAGCTTAAGCGAGGATAAGCTGGCCATATTCAGAAGAAGACAGATCGGTCTGGTTTATCAGTTCTACAACCTGATGCCGGTACTTAACATAGATGAGAATATCGCGCTGCCCCATCTGCTGGACGGAAGGGAGCTTGATAAGGAAAGGCTGGATCAGGTGGTGGAACACCTGGGGCTCACGGAAAGAAGGCAGAACCTGCCGAATCAGCTTTCCGGAGGACAGCAGCAACGTGTATCGATAGGAAGGGCCTTATACAGCCATCCCGCAATACTTCTGGCAGATGAACCTACAGGTAATCTGGACCGAAAGACAGGCGAGGAGATAATCGATCTGCTTAAAGAATCAAATAAAGTCAACAAGCAGACACTTATACTTATAACCCATGATGAAGCACTGGCAATGCAGGCTGACAGGGTGATAAGCATAGAGGACGGAAAGATAAGCAGGAACGAAAAAGTAAAGAATATTGTGTAGATAAGAGGGTACGATAGTGAATAATAAGAAAATAGTATTTCAAGTAACAAAGACATACATGAAGAAAAACAAGAAAAGGACTACCATAACCTTTCTGGGGATACTGGTGACCGTGATGCTTATGACAGCAGTGTTCATAGGCAAGGATACCGTTATGAAATATATGGAAAATGCCGTGGCGGCAGATCAGGGAAGGTGGCACTTGCAGGTGTATGACGTGGACAGGGCCGTCGCCGAACAGATAAGAGCATTGCCCTGCATCGATAAGGCAGAGGTATCCAGACCGCTTGGATACAGCGTTTTCGCGGCGAGCGCAAATCCCGCTGAAACGCCCTATATCGAGCTGAAAGGCTATTCCGGTGAGATATTCAAGTGGATGAACATTAGGCTCGTGGAGGGGCGTTATCCGGAAAATGACAGGGAACTGATCATAAGCAGGAGAGCTTTAGATGAAGGATCAGCGATCAAAGTGGGTGACAGGATTGAAGTCGATGCCTTTACAAGATATATCCACGCATATTTATCTGATGAAGAAAAAAGGGTAATCGAAGAAGAAGGAAAAGAGCCCGGCGGCGTGATGTTCGGGCCGGCCTTTTCGGTCACTCACGGGGATACCGTAAAAGCACCCGAGCATTTTCCCTGCTATGAGGAAAATGATGTTTTCGAAGAGATCCATGAACCGACCGGACTTAAGGGAACATTTACGGTTGTAGGTATCATGGAATCGCCTGATTATGAATCGCCGGGACAGGGCGGGTATATAGCGCTTACAGCTACCGGCAGTGATGTGGCTGATAATGAAAAAGTGAATCTCGTGCTTACCATAGATCTTGATACAAAAACGGATGTTTACGGAGAGATTGCAAAGCTCATCGATGCATCCAGGACAGATGAGGAAAGAGAAAAGCTCATAGAGTCGGGCATTGCATATGTCGGTAAAGACGGTATATGTATCCCTATGGAGAACGGAAAGATACTTTCCAACGATATGCTGCTTTCCTTTGCGGCAAAGGGACAGGATGAGAGCTTCAATTTCCTGATGGTATTCTTCCAGGCATTCTTTATAGTACTGATCACGGTTGCTTCGCTGGTTCTGATATACAACGTTTTCAGCATGTCCTTTAAGGAAAGGAGCAGATATCTGGGTATGCTTTCATCGGTAGGCGCTACCGGTTCCCAGAAAAGATGGAGTGTATATTATGAAGTGTTTTCTCTGCTGCTGATAGCTCTGCCTCTTGGTATCATCATGGGACTCTTTGTGATCAAAGGCGGGATGGAATTATTAAAGCCGCATTTTGCAAAGATCATATCGGCCATAGCATCCAATGTGATAAACGGCAGGAGCAGTGAGATAGAATACAGGCTGATGATCAATCCGGTAAACCTTGTATTTATAATATTGTTTTCCGCATTGACGGTATGGCTTTCCGCACTGATACCGGCTCTTAGGATCAGCAAAGTGGGACCTGTGGAAAGCATAAGGGGGAATGAAGGCGGAGCAAAGCTTAAGAAGAAAGGATACAGGACATATCTGAACTTTATGTTAAAGGGAAAGGCGGAAAGGCTGCTTGCCAATGCATCCGTGGAAAGAAACACTCATTCGACCAAAGGCATAATCAGAAGTATCACGGCGTTCATCGCGCTCACGCTTATTACGGCATTTGCTGCACGAAGCTTCACCGATATACTGGAGAGTAAGGCGAACCGCGAACAGCTCGTACCCGGAGAAGCCTATAGCAGCTATTCGTATAGATTCGGCATAGAAGATGATATACAGTATCAAAAAGGTAAAGAAGAGATAGCTTCCTCCGATGAAGTGAGCGGATACAGAGAAATGAACTTCAACATGTATTCCTATCACATTGATTATGATATATTCACTGATGAATACAAAAACGCCCTCAGTACAACACTTGAAAAGTATTTTCCTGACGGCATGCCCGAATGGGTCAGATCGTCCTACATGGGTAACGGTGATCTCTTCTCGGATCCTGCGGTCAACATCATCACGTTCTCTCAGGAGGAGTATGACAGCATAGCAAAAAAAGCCGGTATAGATGTTTCCGGATACAAAGATGAGATAAATGCATTGGTATATGAGGATATTTCAATATCCACCGATGACTACCGTTTTGATTCGGATGGAGCAGTAAAGCCTGATTACAGTGTGTATCAGATAAAGAGACCGCTTAATGCGAAAGCCGGTGAAATGACGGAACTGCTTACTTACGAGTATGATGAGGAAAATGAGGATTTCATTGATGTAACTGTTCCCGTGAGGATAGCAGGCTACGTATCTGCTGAAGATATAAAAGAGTTTTATACCTTAAGGGGAAGCGAACTGTGGCTGCTGGTATCCGAAAACACAAAAGCGAAGATCGATGAGATGAGCGGAATTGCTGCGCATGGGATAGATTCAAGGCTCATACTCTTTGATGTAAATACGGATGACTCAAAGCTGATAAGAAGGCTTTCGCAGATAAAAGATGAGTATGGGGACAGCGCAGTGGAAACTGCAGGCCTGATCAGCGAGTACACGGATTTTAAGACCGCAGTGACAAAGATAGCTGATATAGTTGCAGTATGTTTTACGATACTGATCGCGATCATCTGCCTCATGAATCTGTATAACTCCGTGATGGGCAGACGCCTGGCCAGACAAAAAGAGCTTTCGGTCCTTCATTCAATGGGTATAAGCAGAGCTCAGAGATCAAAGATGCTGATGCTGGAGAATATCAGGCTGCTTATCCATTCGGTCATAAATTCGGCTTTAATAACCGCCGCATTTGTGGTATGCTTACGTATACTGCTGGATATGAGGTTCGGCCATATGATATTCAGCCTTCCTTTGTGGCAGATACTGCTGACTCTTGGCATAAGCATTGCAGGCTTGCATATTTTTACTGCCATATGCTACAGAGAAGATGACAATACGCAGATCATAGAACAGATACGCATGGAGAGTGTATGAGGATACTTATAGTTGAAGACGATCCGATCATAGTGGAGGGATTAAAGATAGCGCTTTCCCAGGAAGGATATGAAGTACAGTCTTTCGGTGATATGAAGAGCAGTTTAAAAGAGATACAGAAGGAGGTATGCTTTGATGCATGCCTCCTTGACGTTAATCTTCCCGATGGTGACGGGTTTCAGATATGCAAGGCGATAAGGGAGAAGTCGGAGGTGCCGGTTATATTCCTTACAGCCTGTGATGATGAGATACATACCGTGCTGGCTTTTGAGCAGGGCGCAGACGATTATATCGCAAAGCCTTTCAGGATAAGGGAACTGATAGCCAGGATAAAGGCTGTGATCAGAAGGAGCAGGGGAGGTGCGCCCGCAGCCGGATCAAAGGAAGGGGCAGAGCTTAAGGAAGATAATGATGTCATCATGGTAGGAAAGAATACCCTGGATATTAAGACAGGTAAGGTGATGCGCGGGGATGAAGAGATCTTTCTCTCTGCTGTGGAATACAGGCTTTTGCTTACTTTTACGGGAAACAGGGGGCAGCTTCTTACCAGACAGCAGATACTGCATTCGATGTGGGACAGTGCCGGGGATTTTGTTAATGACAATACCCTGACGGTATATGTTAAAAGGCTTAGGAAAAAACTCGAGCAGGAAGGCGATGAGCCCGTGATACAGACCGTTCGCGGCATGGGCTACAGGATGGACTGATGAAACCCGGGATTGCGATCTTTATCATAGCAGCAGCGCTTTGCATACTGTTAAGAGACCCGCTCCTGATGGCGGGAGTACTCTTTCTTGCACTGATCGCTGTGATCATTGTCGATATTACAGAAAAAAGAAGATCGGAAAAGCAGATAAAGGAACTGATCTCTTATATAACCAAAGTACAGGACTATACTTCGCTGCCCGAAATGCAGAAGATATCGGAAGGAAGCATAGGCATACTTCAGAGCGAGATATACAAAGTGATAACCATACTGCGTGAGCAGTATGCATCCGAGCATGACCAGAAAAAATACATGTCGGATATGATGTCTGACATATCACACCAGTTTAAAACGCCGCTCACTGCGATCTCTTTGATGAATGAGCTTCTCATGAATGAGGAAGTAAGTAACGAGCAGCGTCTGGAATATGCCGGCAAAATAGATGCGCAGATCAACAAGATGACCTGGCTGATAAAGAGCCTTCTGACTCTTTCCCAGCTGGAGGCGGGCGTTCTGGAGATGAAAGCGGAAAAAGCTTCTCTTAATGAGCTGATCACAGATCTCTCCGAGCCTCTTTCGGTAATGGCGGAAGTGGCTGAAGTAGAATATAAATGCTGTATCCCGGCAGAGATAGAAGTAAGTGTAGATGCACACTGGTTTAAAGAAGCGCTCACTAACATCATTAAAAACTGTATCGAGCATACAAAGGAGGGCGGATATGTTAAGATATCAGCCACTCAGAATAATCTGTGTACAGCCATTGTTATAGAGGATAACGGAAAAGGAATTGAGAAAGAGCATCTCCCTCATATATTCGAAAGATTCTATAAAGCAGGCAATTCGTCCCACGACAGTGTGGGAATAGGCCTTGCCATGGCCAGACAGATAATCCGCTCGCACGATGGAAACATCGAGGTGGAGAGTGAAGTAGATAAAGGTACAAAGTTTATCATCAGTCTGTATCACAGTTCAGAGAGATCTTAACGGTCTTCGCACAGCTCAAAGATATCCCTTACTGCAGAGAAAAGGCGCTTTTTGGAAGATATGCTTTTATGCAGATGCCGTCTTCTGTATATTCTTCCTCCAAAACACTGCCGTATCTGTGTATCTTATCGAGCATTTTTGCATTTGAATACGGGATGATACACTCCACGTATTTTCTGTTTTTTTGGAGTATGTCATCGATCAGATCGAGTATGAGTTGTGTGTTGTGGCCTGTTTTGGCCGATATCTTTACACAGCTGTCCGCACGGTCATCATAAAGTCTTTCGGATCCGTTAAGCAGATCTGTTTTATTAAAGGCTGTTATGACGGGCTTGCCTGTTATGTCCAGATCGTGCAGCGTATCGTATACTACCTGCATGTGCATATCAAGAGAAGGGTCTGATGCATCGGCAACATGCAGTATGATGTCGGCATATTTTGCTTCTTCAAGAGTACTGCGGAAAGCATCTATGAGCTGATGCGGCAGCTTGTTTATAAAGCCTACCGTATCCGTAAACAACACTTCCTGACCGCCTTTGATGACACATCCGCGGGTAGTGGGATCCAGTGTTGCAAACAGCTTATCCTCCGAAAGTACGCTTGAAGAGGTCAGATGATTGATCAGTGTCGATTTTCCGGCGTTGGTATATCCGACTATCGCGATCACGGGAGTGATATTTCCCATGCGTTTTTTCCGTGTGGTCATGCGCACACGCTGCATCTGTTTTATCTCGCCGTAGAGTCCTGATATACGCCGGCCTATCACTCTCCGGTCTGTTTCCAGCTTGCTCTCACCGGGGCCTCTGGTACCTATACTGCCGCCAAGACGTGACATTGCCTTTCCGGCACCTATAAGGTGACTGGAACGGTATTTAAGCTGAGCCATCTCCACCTGAAGCTTTCCTTCGCTGGTATTGGCATGTGCAGCAAAGATATCCAGTATCAGCATGGTGCGGTCTATAACCTTTGTATCCAGCAGGTCGGAAAGATTCCTCATCTGTGCGGGGGTAAGCTCGTCATCGCAGATCACGCCGTCGGCTTCACGTGCGCTTATGCTTATCTTCAGCTCCATAGCCTTGCCGCTGCCTATATATGTTACCGGATCGGGCTGGTACAGCTTTTGCTTCATCCTTCCCGCAGTTATGCCGCCGGCAGTATCCAAAAGCTCGGAAAGCTCATCAAGCGACGCATCCGCCTCTTCTTCGTCACCGCTGTATGCGATCAGAAGTATGTATTTTTCTTTTCTTATATCGTTATCAAACATAAATATCCCTTTCGGTATGCTGCTCTTACTTATGTGTTATACAGGGCAGATCATTATATGTCAATCTTGCGGATTGCGAATGGTCGTAGGATCGCGGGAGTGCGAAGCACGAAGCAATCCGTAAGCATCATAAACAGAATAAAAAGCCAATGGACCTTAATATCATGTGATGAATTGTTTAATAAGAGACTTAGTGGTAAGATATAGTAATAATACGTATGATCTGATATAATCTAGCGACAGAGATAACACAATGATGATACCGTTTAAGGAGAGAGGATGAAGGTCCTGTGGCTTTGCAATATGATGCTCCCGATGATAGCGGAGCAGTTTGGTTTTAAGGCATCCAATAAGGAGGGCTGGTTATCCGGCCTTGCTGATGTGATGCTTTCGCATCAGGCGCAAAACGGGATAGAACTGTATATCGCTTTTCCCGCTCCCGACGGTTTTATGCGCAGAAATATCAATCTTGCAATACATGATCTTACGATCCGCGGCTGTGCGTTTAGATGCTACGGTTTTAAGGAAGATACACTTAATGCGCATATCTACGATGAGAAACTCGAGGATATCATGGAGAGCATCTTAAATGATGCACATCCCGATATGATCCATTGCTTCGGGACCGAGTATCCTCATACTCTGGCCATGTGCAGAAAAGTTCTTGATAAGTCAAGGATATTGATAACCATTCAGGGATTATGCAGTGTATATGCAAATGTTTTCGAGGCGGATCTTCCGTCGGATGCGGTGGTAAAAGTTACTTTGCGCGATTTCCTGAAAAAAGACAGCATCCCGGAACAGAAAGCAAAATATATAAGCCGCGGTGAAAACGAGATCGAAGCGCTTATGCTGGCAGGAAACATAGGCGGACGTACCGACTGGGATAAACACTATGCAAAAGAGATCCATCCAGGGGCAAAGTATTATGTGATGAAAGAAACCCTTCGTGCCGGTTTCTATGAGGGCAGGTGGGATAAGGATGCCTGTGAGAAGCATTCGATCTTTTTAAGTCAGGGTGATTATCCGATCAAAGGTCTGCACTATATGCTGCTGGCCATGCCTAAGATACTTAAGAGCTATCCCGATGCGCGTGTGTATGTTGCCGGAAACAGTGTTATATCATACAGGACACTTAAGGATAAGATAAAGATATCCGCATACGGCAAATATCTCCGCAGTCTTATAGATAAATACTCGCTTGATGATAAAGTGGTGATACTTGGAAAACTGGATAGCGGGGAAATGAAAAAGCAGTATTTAAAAAGCAGTCTTTTTGTATGCCCTTCGGCTATTGAGAATTCACCCAATTCACTTGGAGAGGCAATGATACTTGGCATGCCCTGTGTGACCGCAAATGTGGGAGGGATTCCTTCGATCTTTGATGACGGCAGGGACGGGATCATGTATACCGGTACGGGATGCAGCGAAAACAGCTTTGACCGGGATTATTATAAAGGGACCGACAGTCTTTATGGAATCGCAGATAACCTTGCCGATGCGGTGATCAAAATGTGGAGCAGCGGAAATAAAGAAGCTGAATACTGTAAAAATGCCAGGGAGCATGCGCTTGCCGATCATGACAGGCAGGCTAATTACGAACAGACGCTTAAGGTATATGAACAGATAAGCGGAGCAGTAAGCATATGAACAGACAGCCCCTCATAACGGTCATCATACCTGTATATAATATCAAGGAATATCTGCCGCGCTGTGTTAAGAGCGTCAGCAGTCAGACCTATGATGATCTCGAGATAATCCTTGTTGATGACGGATCTACCGATGGTACGTCACAGCTTTGTGATAAGCTGGCCGCGGAGGATATGAGGATAAGGGTTTACCATAAGAAAAACGGCGGCTCTTCGTCCGCGCGCAATGCGGGACTGATGCTTGCGGAAGGTTCCTATATCGGTTTTGTGGACAGTGATGATTATATCGAGCCGGATATGTATGAAAAACTATATGCCGGTATTAAAAACAGCGGATGTTCGATCGCGCAGGCAGGCCGTGATGAGATCGATGAGGAAGGAAGGCATCTTCCAGATATTTGTGTACCGCCGGATGAGGCAACGAAGTATGCGGCTGAAGAATTCCTGAGAGAGCTGCTTTTGCATAAAGGTGATTGTTCCTTCTGCACCAAGCTTTTTAAGAGGGAAGTGTTTGAGAACAGATCGTTTCCCGAGGGAAAGCTTAATGAGGATTTCAGACTGCTGGTACAGATGCTGGCTGATAATGAGACTATACTGTCACTGCCCGACCGCTGTTATCATGTTTTTTACAGACAGGGTTCCAATTCGCGTAAAAAAGACAAAAACGAATTCTCACGTGTCTTTGCCGACAGTGTGGATAATGCGGATGATGTAGCAGGCCTGGTGGATAAGAGTTTCCCCGGGCTGGCTGAGGTGGCCTTCCGTTTCGGGATCTTTCAGCGCCTGGAGTACCTTTTGCATATACCGATCCCGCAGATGAACAGGACAAATGCATATTATATGAGCGTGGTAAAGTATCTGCGCCATAACTACAAAAAAGCCATGCGTAACCGCATTCTTACGAAAAAGAACAAAGTTTATCTTACACTTTTTGTAACAGCACCCAAAACAGTCAGGGTAATACATAAACGTATTAAAAGGCTTTAAACAATAGCGGAAATGAAAGCGATAAGCATATACTCACTTACCAGAATAAATGATCCGTTTCAGCTGTCCAGACTTGAAAGACAGATGTCGGGGCGCGGCGGACACTTAAAGATCAAAGCCTGGGAGACGGAAGGACTGCGTGCGTTCTGCTCCCGTCTTCTGGAGGTATATGAGGATGCCGCAGGTCTTAAATTCTATTATTCCTTTACTATGCCCAAGCTTGGAAAGGAATTCGATCTGTTACGTATCAATGATGAATACGCCGTAAATATTGAGTTAAAGAGCGGTAATGTGACTGATGATGCCATTCAGAGGCAGCTGGTGCAGAACAGATATTATCTGTCGGCACTTGAGCGGAACATGGTATTTTATACCTATATCAGCGGTGCGGACCGGCTGGTAAGGCTCAGTAACAGCGGCCGTCTGATCGATGCTGACTTCAGTGAGCTGGCAGATGTATTAAGACGTCAGGGAAGCTGCGCTGCAACGGATATCGAGGAGCTGTTTAAGGAAGAGCGGTATCTTATATCCCCGCTTACCGACCCGGCGAGATTTCTGCGTCAGGATTATTTTCTGACATCACAGCAGAGAGATATAAAGAAACAGATCCTTAAGCATATGGATGTGCCGTATCAGGGCTTTACGGGATTTCCGGGAACAGGAAAGACCATACTGCTTTACGATATAGCAATGCATGTGTCTAAAAACGACCGTGTATGCATACTTCATCTGGGGCCGCATACGGGAGAGATCGAGCAGCTTGACAGACGCCTTAAGCGGATAGATTTTTACTATCTGCTTGATGACATGACACTTAATGTACCCGGAGAATATTCGGTTATCTTTGTTGATGAAGGCCACAGGATAGATGAAAAGATAATGAAACAGATACAGGAATACGCAAAGAAGTGGAATGCGCCTGTCATCATTTCCTATGACCGTGAGGATGCAATACACGAAGATGAGACCGGAACCGGCGGGGCTGCGATGATAGAAGCGCTGCCCGGTTTTATGCGCTACCGTCTGACTAACAGGATCAGATTAAACAGCGAACTGTCCGCGTTTATCCGCTGTGTGATGTGGCTGGGAGAGAAGAATCATCGCAGTGCATATCCATCCGTGACACTGGCATATGCCGGCGACGAAGAAGAACTGACCAGGCAGCTTAAGTACCTGCAGGATGAGGGATATGTGTTTATATCTGATAATGATGTGTGTACAGGGAAGCTTAAGGATATTACAGGCATCAGGATAGATGTTACGCAGGCTGCATGCAAGGAATATGACGATGTGGTAATGCTTATTGATGATTCATTTGTCTATGATGATCACGGATATCTAAGACACCGCAGTGACGGGACCTATGACGGACGTGTGCGCCGGCTTTTTCACGGACTGAGCCGTGCGAAGAAAAGGGTCGCACTGCTGGTATATGACAATAGGGAAGTGTTTAAGGCTTTGCTGGAACTGGTCCAGCATTAGCAGTTACCTGTGTATACATAATTAAGATGCTTTCCGGCCACATCTGCCAGGGCGTAAACGCGCTCTACATCTGTCGGCAGCTTATCCTGCATGCGGTATCTCGGAAAGAAGCGCGAGACATGTAAAGGGATATCTTTTCCTCCGTCAAGTGAGGCTACCCAGGCGGATAATTCATCCATTTCTTCGAATGAATCGTTTTCACCCGGGATGATAAGACAGCTCAGTTCAACGTGCGAAAAGCCCGCAGCCTTTGATATAAAGTTCATTACCGTCTTTCTGCTGCCTCCGATAAGCTTATCGTAAAAGCGGTCATTAAAAGCTTTCAGATCGATGTTCATGGCGTCGATGTTCCCGCGCAGTGCTTCACAGGTTTCTTCTTCTGCCAGCCCGGCTGTGACCAGAACAGTCTTAAGACCGTGTGCATGTATGAGTTTTGAGCAGTCAAGGACATACTCAAGCCCGACCAGCGGTTCGTTGTAGGTGAAAGCAACGCCTATATTGCCTTCGGGGATAAAACGTTCCGCCAGAGCGGTCAGATCTTCGGGACTGAGATAATGTGAGCTGTTAATAAGGCGTGAAAGATCATCCGGATGCGATATCCCGTGGTTCTGGCAGAAAGGACAGGAGAGATTGCAGCCGTAACTGCCTACGGAGAGTATCCTGCTTCCCGGATAAAAACGGGATAAAGGCTTCTTTTCGATGGGATCTAAGGCAATGGAAGTGATAATGCCGTAATTACCGGCACAGATGGTGCCGTCTTTGCATATCCTGGCCAGACAGCGGCCGCGTTGTCCTTCTTTAAGCTTACAATTATGTATACACAGCTTACATTCAGCCATTTTTATGCCCTCTTTTTTGCTTGGTTGTTTAAAGTTAAGCATGTATCGATATGCTTGTCAAGCTGCATAAAAAGGCATATACTTGACCGGAATAAGAATGCGGGAGTTGATATGAGATATTATCTTAACGGAAAACAGGCGCAGCTGATCGATAAGTATACGCAGGATGTTATCGGTATCCCCGGTATCGTTCTGATGGAGAGGGCTGCCCTTAAACTGGCAGAACGTATTGATGAAGCCTGCAAAAAGATAAAAGGTTTTGATAGGAAAAGAGATAAGATACTGGCTGTAGCGGAGAGCGGAAACAACGGAGGTGACGCCGTAGCTGCCGCACGTCTGCTTAAATGCATGGGATATGATACTTATGTTTATGAGATAAACGGCATTTCTAAAAAGAGCGTATCCTATAACATACAGACCGGAATAGCCCTGCACAATTCAGTGACATTTATAGGACAGGAAGAAAAAACGGAAAATGCCTTGTATGAGCTTTTTTCCACATGCCGTGTGGTTATAGACGGTATCTTTGGCGTGGGTTTGAGCCGTGATGTGAGCGGCGTACATAAAGAGGTGATAGATGCTCTCAACAGGGCATCGGCTGATAAGGATATACTGGTAGTGGGGTGCGACATTCCAAGCGGCATCTGCAGTAATACCGGACGTATCCTGGGTGCGGCGGTTAAATGCGATATCACGGTAACTTTCGGATATATCAAATACGGAATGCTCGTGGGCGAAGGCAGGGCATATTCGGGACAGATATTTAATGAGGATATAGGATTGTACCGGAGCGCTTCGCTGAGTGGAATGGCTGATGTATTATCGGCGGAAGATTCGCCTTATCTTTATTATGAAGACGAAGAAAGTGATATAGCCGGGCACATACCGGCAAAAAGGCCCGATCAGAACAAGGGAGGCGGCGGAAAAGTACTGATAGTGGCCGGATCGGAAGATATATACGGAGCGCTGTATATGTGTGCTGAAAGCTGCTTCCGCTGCGGGTGCGGGCTGGTAAAGGTGGTAAGTCACATACGTAACAGGGATCTGCTTATGGATAAGCTGCCCGAGGCAATGATGCTTACCTATGACAATGATACATCCGAAGATGAGTTTGATAAAAAATATAAGGATGCTATCGGCTGGGCAGATGTTATACTTGCGGGACCGGGGCTTGGATGCACGGAGAGAACGGGACATCTGATGGATATGCTGATACAAAACTGCAGGGGAGGACAGAGTGTAGTGTTTGATGCGGACGCACTTAATATAATATCCGCATCGGATACGGAAGCCGTCTTTACCGCTTTAAGAAACAGACTGGGATATGAACACGTTATCATAACACCGCATATGGGCGAGATGCTGCGTCTCTTAAAAGGTAGTATGAGTATGGATGAGCTTAAGATGAACATGGCGGAGGCGGCAACCGGCTTTGCACAAAAGCATGGCATCATATGCATCCTTAAGGATGCCAGGACGGCAGTGGCATGCACAGGTAAGCTGGGAAGAAAGATTCCTGTCTACTTAAATACTTCCGGGAATGCCGGAATGGCAAAGGGCGGATCGGGTGATGTGCTGGCGGGTATCGTCGCAGGCATCATAGCGCGTAATACCGAAGATGAGAAAACGGATTATGAGATGTGCTGTGCAGCCGTACATATACATGGCCGCGCCGGAGACTCAGCACGTGATGAAAAGGGCATGGATAATATGCTCGCAAGGGATATCATTGATAATATAAGCATCATAAAGTGAAAAAACAATCGATCTTAACATCATATAAAGAATAAGGACGCAGCTTTTAGCTGTCAAAGAAAGGGACCGGTTTATGAATCGCAGGATAAAGAGTGTTGTAACAGCTATTATTACAATTATCATTTTACTGAATGTTTTTTGGGAAGGCGGCCGCGGGAATGAAGTAAGGGCAGCGGAGCCTGCCAATGATTATCTATCGATACTTGCCATGTCGCTGGACTTTTTTGATGAAAATGCATGCGGCAATGATGCCGGCAGTCTTGGTATAAGCTGGAGAGGTAACTGCCATACATATGATGCCAAGGCTTCCATAAGCAGGGCAGATAATTTTCCGTCAGAGTACAGCGCGCTGATAGATCCGGATGGCGACGGCTGCGTTGATGTGGCGGGTGGCTATCATGATGCGGGAGATCATGTCAAGTTTAACCTGACGATGGCCTTTGCGGGAAACAGTCTGGCACTGGCCGGATATCTGCATCCGGAAGTATTTAAGAATGCTTCTGCATCGGAGCATCTGCTGAAGATAGCAAAGCGTAATGCCGATTACCTTATGAAGACTACCTTCCTGGATAAGAATGGTGAAGTGGCAGCTGTCTGCCATGTTGTGGGAAACGGAAACACCGATCACGGTTATTGGTCCTCACCCGAGGATCAGACATATGAACGCATAACATACTGGCTTACAGCGCAGTATAACAATACGGCGGTATGCTGCGGCATGGCAGGCGCGATAGCAGGTACGGCATGGCTGTACAAAGATAAAGACGCCGCTTATTCAGAGCAATGCATTAAATATGCAAAGGCCCTTTTGAAGTTCGGAAAAGAACATCAGGGTAATTCTTTAAACGGTCTGCAGACTTTTTATGACACGGCAGGGTATTACGGCAGCGAGAAGCTGTACGGACTTGATGAGACGGCACTGGCAGAAGCCTGGCTGTGGCTGCTGGGAGAAGGCGGAAAACCTGTATATCAACCTGACAGCGGATGTTATATTTACGAAGGTGTGTATTACGGGGATTATTATTTCTACAGCTGGGATAAGGTCTGGCAGGGCTTTGCCGCATTGATGTATAAGAAAACCGGTGAAGCGGTATATGCGCAGGCACTTAAGGATGCATATGATAACCAGAAAGGACTTTCGCAGGATCAGTACAACACACTGGGTGTTACATGGGGCGTATCAAGATATAACTGCGCTCTTCAGATGACGGCGCTGGCATTGGCAAAAGGAGATAAGGGATCTGCGTATGCCATGGCAGCAAAGTTCCAGATGGATTACATACTTGGAAATAACAGCTACGGTTACAGCTTTCTGGTGGGATACGGAAAGAATCCCACGCATATACATCACCGCGCGGCCAATCCGATGAAGGGTGAGGCTAAGTATGTGCTTAAGGGTGCCTTACTGGGAGGACCTGATGGTAACGGATACCTTGATTATGTTGACAGTTATCAGTATACGGAGAGCGCCCTGGATTACAGCGGCTGCTTCATACTCGCATGTGCAGGTCTGGCAGAGCTGTATTCGGAAGGCAGCATAACACCGACGGGAGCTGCTACTCCTACACCTACAGCTACACTTACACCTACGGCCACATTAACGCCTACGCCGACAGTGACGGTGACGCCTACGCCTTCTGCGAATGCAACGCCGACAGCAACGGTGACGCCTACGCCTTCTGCGAATGCAACGCCGACTATAACGGTAACGCCAACGATAACAGTAACACCAACACCAACAGTAACAGTAACTCCTGCAGTGACGGCAACACCCACGCCGTCGCCTTCGGTAACGGTAACACCCACTCCGGCAGATACACCTACACCTACGCCTATGCCTTCTGATGAGGAGTATGTGGTAGATGCCGGAACGTATAGACTTGCAGTTAAGCAGAAGCTGAACGCAGCTGAGCTTATGTTAAACAAGCTTGGCGGTGACGGCATAAAGCTTGTCAGATTCACTTCGGACAATAAAAAGGCGGTTTCGGTAAGTAAAAAAGGAAAAGTCAGCGCTAAGAAAGCGGCTGATAATGTAACGATAACAGGATACCGCAGGGAAGGAAAAAAATATATCCCGGTCGCAAAGCTTGAGCTTTCCGTCGTGAAACCGGTATTTGCATTTAAAGATATGGATGAGGTTAAGTTTGACTTGACATATCCGGGACAGAGTATCGATCTTAACAGTTACATTTCCGGAGTACCTCAGGGTGCTGCTATCAACTGGACGATATCTAAAAAGTGTAAGGCTGCAGGCCTTGAAGGCAGCAGACTGAGAGCGGTAAAAAACGGAACGGTCAAAGTAAGCTGCCTGATAGGTGACGCAGGATATGCAGCTAAATACAGTGCGGTCATAAAGATCAGGATACCTAAGCTTTCGGAAAGCATAAAGCTTAAACAGGGAAAAACAAGATCCGTAAGCATAAAGAATGTAAGCGGATATACGGATGTAAGATGGGAGGGCGCTCCGGGACTTGTTATTACGGATACCAAAGATATACGCAAAGTAAAGATAAGTGCTGCATCAGCCGGTGAATATGAACTTAAGGCATTCGTTGACGGACAGGTTTATATCTGCCATGTCAACGTGCGGTAGCAAAAATGCGCTGAAGTGAAAAAGTAAATTCCACTTTCATTCCGACAAAAATGGAGTGGAAATTACTCTTGCAGGCACATTGGAAAATTTATATTATTCACTGGCTCCAAAAGCGCATTAATGCTGAAGCTTTGTATTTGTTTGAAAATCTGAAGTATTAGCAGGA
>JAEEGL010252944.1_pt1 | contig 23007 bp, 22 predicted proteins | sample 9134231 | NCBI WGS metagenome assembly JAEEGL01 (sample SAMN16246548, study PRJNA631951) | gut metagenome | biome: gut microbiome; feature: rumen; material: fiber-attached | host: Bos | place: Iran: Karaj | collected 2018-10
CATAACAGAGCATGATGCTCTTCCAAAAAACGGACCATTCATGATAGAACTCGCCCTGGCTAAGGGACTTGAATTCGACAATGTTATCCTGGCTGACGCAGATACAGAGTCCTATCCTGATGACGATCTAGGCAAACACTGTCTTTACACAGCTATATCACGTGCCACAAGGCATCTGGTGATTCTATCCAAAGATGATATGTCTGTGAATGTAAAACACTAAGAAGCTAAATAAAGAGACGCTAAAACGCAGGTATGTGCAATCGTTCCGACGTTTCGCGTCTCTTTTTATTCTGCTATTCTTATGTTCTTTATCTTCAGCCTATTGCTGCAAAGCCTTTCTCAAGATCAGCAATGATATCATCGATATGCTCTGTACCAATTGAAAGTCTGATAGTGCTCTGGCTAATACCCTGATCCTTAAGTTCCTCATCGGAAAGCTGTGAATGAGTTGTTGTTGCAGGGTGAATAACAAGGCTCTTTACATCAGCTACATTAGCAAGAAGTGAAAAGATCTCCAGATTATCAATAAACTTCCAGGCTGCGTCCTTGCCACCCTTGATCTCAAAAGTAAAGATAGATGCTCCACCATTAGGGAAGTACTTCTCATAAAGAGCATGATCAGGATGATCAGGAAGTGATGGATGATTAACCTTCTCAACCTTAGGATGGTTCTTAAGGAATTCTACTACCTTCTTAGTGTTCTCCGCATGTCTGTCGAGACGAAGTGACAATGTCTCAACACCTTGAAGCAGAAGGAAAGCATTGAATGGAGATATAGTTGCTCCTGTATCCCTAAGCAGGATAGCTCTGATGTATGTAACGAATGCTGCAGGTCCTACTGCATCTGCAAAAGATACTCCATGGTAGCTTGGGTTAGGATCAGCAATGTTAGGATACTTACCACTCTCTTTCCAGTTGAACTTGCCGGCCTCAACAATAATTCCGCCAAGTGTTGTTCCGTGACCGCCAATGAACTTTGTAGCAGAATGAACTACAATGTCAGCACCATGCTCAATTGGTCTGATAAGGTATGGTGTTCCGAATGTATTATCGATAACAAGTGGAAGTCCATGCTTATGAGCAATTTCAGCAATTGCATCGATATCTGGAATATCACTGTTAGGATTGCCAAGAGTCTCAAGGTAGATAGCTCTTGTATTGTCCTTAATAGCTCCCTCAACCTCGCTAAGATCATGAGCATTTACAAAAGTAGTTGTAACTCCATACTGAGGAAGTGTATGTGCTAAAAGGTTGTAGCTTCCACCGTAAATTGTCTTCTGAGCCACGATATGACCACCGCTTGCTGCAAGTGCCTGAATAGTATATGTAATTGCTGCTGCGCCTGATGCAACTGCAAGTGCTGCACTTCCACCCTCAAGAGCAGCTATTCTCTTCTCAAGCACGTCTTGAGTTGAATTGGTAAGTCTTCCATAGATGTTACCTGCATCTGCAAGACCAAATCTGTCTGCTGCGTGCTGGCTGTTTCTGAAAACATATGATGTTGTCTGGTAAATTGGTACTGCTCTTGCATCTGTTGCCGGATCCGGCTGTTCCTGACCTACATGTAACTGTAATGTTTCAAATCTGTAATTACTCATTTCATTCTCCTCCTACGTGCTATTATATTTTTTCACAAATCTCTCATCTGTGATGTTTTCGTAACTTGTAATTGTTACTTGTTGAATTTATGCTACATGTATTTACATACTATGTCAATAGGTTTTATAATATAGAAGGCTTATTGCTATCGATAAATTCGGCTTATCGCCATATCAGTGATACAATATACCTATATTTAAAGCTTATGAGAGGATACAGACCATGTTTTCAACAAAGGGAAGATATGCACTTAGAATAATGATAGATCTTGCACAGCAGAATAGTACTGAACATATTCCGCTTAAAGATATTGCAGAAAGGCAGGGAATTTCCAAGAAATATCTGGAGATAATAGCAAAAGAACTGGTTAAGAATAAAATATTAGAAGGCGCCAGCGGCAAACATGGCGGTTACAAACTCACAAGAGCGCCACAGGATTATACCGTGGGCGAAATTATTGAACTTATGGAAGGTCCGATTGCGCCCGTAGCATGCCTGGCACCTAATTCTGAAGAATGCCCCCGCAAGGACAAATGCAAAACTCTGTCCATGTGGGAGGAATTTCAGAAATTGGAACATGATTTCTTTTACAGCAAGCATCTCAGCGACCTGATCAACGAATAAGAGCGGCTCAAACTATCTCTTTTACCAGCTTATCCGCCTTATCCTTCAGATCCTTGTAGTTTTCGGCATCTATCTCTTTTACCCAGGGATTCTTCTGAGAAAGAGATATCTCCTTGCCATCATGTAAATCCTTGCTGCCATACTCCCCATAAAAGGTCTCCGGCTCGTCTTTGGAGATGCTTCCCCATCCGGAAAAGCGCTCAGGAGCTATAGATCTGTCCATTTTACAATCAAGAAATACCGTTTTGGCATTTTCTCTCCAGGGGCGCCCTAAGAATACCGAAGCCTCATCGCAGCCTTCTTCACCTCTTATCACGCAGTTCCTGAAAACAAAGCCCAGATTTTCTTTTTCTCCGGAAGCAGCGGTAATATAGCCGTTTATAAAGCGCTCACTCTTCTCATTCCCAGTATTTCCAGCAAATTTCGCCCTGTTGTTACACTGGATCAGGCAGTCCTCGAAAACTGCATCAGCGCCTCCAAAAATAAAGTCCACATCACCATATATCTCACAGTCCTTATAGTACTGTCTGGTCAAAGTCTTAGGATTATATACCCGCGGGCCAAAAAAGCCTTTTCTTTGCCTTTCCTTAAGAGGCAGTGGCGCGCAAAAAAGCGTATCCTGATGGGCAACAAGCTTAACATTTTCAAAGAAAACACATTTTGCATCAGCATATACAGCCAGAGCCTGCCCGGCTGTCGTACCATCACCGGCCGTATTTGCTATTGTCATGTTTTTGACGCTGCACCTTTCGCCTCCGAAAAATGCAGTATATGACCTAAAAGTTCCCCTTTTAGAGCCATCCTCCATCTCATCGAATGCCCCGTCTCCATATTCAATAATAGTTTTATCTATGCCTTCACCGATAAAAGTTATGTTTTTCTTATCGGAAAAGAGTTTTTCTCTGAAAGTGCCCTCTCCAATACGGATTACCGCTTCTTCCTCATAGGGAACCGCCTGAATCGCCTCCGTAATTGTATAATAGTCACCATCCAGTTTTCTGACATTTAATTCAAGCATTTTTTCACCTGTAAACAAAGCACAGCATTGTCATATCATCGAACTGCACTCCATCTTTTACAAAATCACTGATATCATCCCGCACGTTCTTAAGGATGTCCTCAGGGGAAGCATCCGGATCCCTGTTAAGAGAATTTATCATGCGGTCTGTACCAAACATCTTATTCTTGCTATTAGTGGCTTCGGGAACTCCATCTGTGTACAAAAAGAGCTTGTCACCATGATTTAGCTGCAAATTATACTCCTTGTACTTGATTCCCTCCATTCCACCTATAACGAAGCCATGTTTGTCCTTAAACAGTTCAAATACTCCATCCGCGCGCTTTATAGCGGGATACTCGTGTCCTGCATTGACGCAGGACATATTTCCTGTAGAAATCTCCAAAATCCCTAGCCACACCGTCACGAACATGCCTGTCTGATTATTGGTCGTCAAGGCCTCATTAGTCTTAGTGATTATCTCAGCCGCTGATTTTCCCAGCATAGCACAGCTCTTCACTATTGTCTGAGAAATCATCATGAAAAGAGCTGCCGGAATCCCCTTACCAGAGACATCCGCCACCACAAGACACAAATGGTCATCATCTATAAAGAAATAGTCATAAAAATCGCCTCCGACTTCCCTGGCCGGCTCCATTTTTGCGAAAATTTCAAATTCTTTTCTTGTAGGAAATGGTGGAAACTCATGTGGAAGCATACTGGTCTGAATCCTGACGGCAAGATCAAGCTCAGTGCCAATCCTCTCTTTTTCCGCAGTAACACTCTGAATATCTGAAATGTACTTCTGCATCCTCTCAGTCATCAGTCCAAAGGAAGTAGCAAGCTTTTGAACCTCATCTTTTGTGTCAATTTCCCATTCAAAATCAAGCTGATCACCTTCAAGCTTTTGAACTTTGTCCGTCAGAAGCTCTACAGGCTTAACCAGACTGCTGCTAACCATATTGGCTACGAAAAAGACAAAGATACCCATGGCCACAATCAACGCCAAAATAATGAAAAGAGCCTTTCTCGTAACCCTCTGAACCTCGACCAATTCTCTACTACGACTTTCAGAAAGTGATTCTATAAGCTTTTCTTTAGGAACAAGAACAGTTTTTTCCGGAATTATGGATATCAGTGACCAACCAACAGTTTCAATCGGATAATAAGCCACATAGCAGTTCTCTCCATCAACCTCAAGTAGCTCAAGCCCATTTTTACCCTTAACTGCATTCTCAGCAAGGGTCTTAAGCTGGCTATTGCTGCTGTCTTCTCCTCCAAGAATGTTCTGGATTTTGAGTTCTCCCTGATCTCTTGAAGAAAAAATAATCTTACCGTTTCCATCAATTATGCAGGAATTACCGGCATCACTAAGTCTGGCATTCATCATGAGAGACTCGATTCCCTCAAGATACATGCCTGCACCGGCCACGCCCACAAACTCTTTATTCCTGTATATAGGCGCCCCGCACATAATAGCCAGCATCCCGGTGTCATAATCTGCTGTAATATCAGAAAAAACAGCTCTTCCAGCCGCTTTCGCATCAGCATACCAGGGACGAGTCCTGGCATCAAGAAAGCCATAATTACCACTTGAATCCCATCTCTCAGAGAGAACAGGCCCTGCCAGAAGCATTATACCTGTCTCGGTGCCGATGGATACAGCCCCGAGATTAGGATAAAGCGAATACATCGCAAGCATACTCCCCTGAAGATTGCCAAGCATGGATAATTCTTCTCGAATATCCTCAGACTGGATATCAACATCAGGAGCATAGAGAAACTGCCCCATGCTCTTACCAATGTCAGATTTTCGAGGAATATCTACAATAGCTCTCCCATATCTGTCAGGATTACTGTAGATATCCGTTGCCGAATCTGCAATCATAACAACTGTTCCGGAAAAATCTTCAAAGGTATTGTTGAGGACATATGCACAACCAAGCGTCGTATCTCTCAGTCTCTCGGTGATCTGATCACCCATTGCCTGATCAGAATATTCCTCCACTTTTTCACCGGTCTTTTTTGAAGTTTCAGTAAGAATGTCCCTGATTCTGCCAAGCATCTGAAGTGTAATGATACCAAACAATACCAAAAGCACTGATGCAATGAGTAGCATCATCTTCAGGATTTTTTTCTTCATTCAGAAATCCTCGGTTTCATCAAATACTTTAGGAAATGCTGAGCTTATTCCATGTATCGGACGGAAGAATACCAACATAAGTTTTTCCCTTATTAACGGTAATCTCCTGTCCCTCAGCATTATAATAGTGAGTTATTCCTGTATCACTAGCCTTGGACCATGTGATAGGAATAGCCTTGCCATTTGTGATATAGTAGCCACTGCCACTTCCTACCACATTGTAGGTCAGATATCCATTCTTATCAAGCTGTTTGAACGGTACGTTCTGCAAAATAACATTCTTGAATGTCAGAACCTCTCCATCCTCTGCATCCTTGTGAATGGAACCATACTCATAATAATCGTAGGTTCTGGTAGCAGCATTAAATGCAAGCTTACTCTTGTTATGTGTAAAAACATTCTCCATGTTGATATTATTTGCAATAACATCTGTTATCAAATCTGTATCCGCTGCTGTAAACAGGAAGTGAGTAGCCCTCTCAGGTGCCATTGTGTAAGTTGTTGACAGTTTACTCTTATTAAATCTGCTCTGGAGCTCTTTTCCAAAAACATATTCTGTAAATTCTGTAGGCTTACCATTCTTTACTCTTGTAAATCCCCCACTGATATGGGCTGCGTATGGCTGTGCCAGATATGAATCAATATAAAATGGACCGCCATCATGAATGAGTACAGCGTTGTATTCCCCCGATAAAACAACGTTTGTAGTTCTTGTGCTGCGGATGCTGCCTGTCTGCTTAAGATTAGCCCAGTCCTTGTACAGACACATAAGTCTTGTAACTCGTCCGTTGGCTGTGCTATTCATCATCTCGTAAACGATGTCCGCTTCCCCTGTTCCGTAGTGGCTTAGCGCTTTCTTTTCATTATCTACCATAATTGCAACCGGTCTCTGAGCAGCCAGTTCATCACTGATCTCAAGTCCTGTAAGCTCAGATGTTGCAGCATAAGCGGTTGTAGATAACATAGATACGCATACAGCGCTTGTAGCTATTCCGCAGATAACACTCCTTTTCAAACTCTTTTTAATACCTTCTCCCAACATAACTCCACCTCTGAATCATCTTTATTGTCCTGACACGTAAACATAGTTGTTCTTTTTTTATTTTATTCTCAGCAGCTCTTTTGCAAAATCCAGGTAATCAAGGCAAGTGTTACACTTTGGAGCATAGTCGATAAGGAGCTTTTTGGCATCCTGAGCTTCCTTGGTCTTAACACACTCGCGGATAACCGTCTTGAAAAGTCTTGTATCCATCTGCTTGGCAATCTGCTCAATATTTTCTCTGATCTCGCGTTCCAGATTGGAACGTCCTGAATATCTTACGAGAAGAAGGCCTGCTATCGAAAGATTCCTGTTCTGTCTGCGCTTTACGGACATGATGGTATCATACAGCTGCTGAATTCCCTGCATTGCATAGGAGTCCGCAGTCACAGGAATGATAACCTTGTCAGCTGCAATAAGGCAGTTATACAGGATTATATTAAGTGAAGGCGCAGTATCAATAACTACATATTCATAGCCTTCCAGATTATCAAGAGAGTCTTTTAACCGGTAAAAACCTTCCAGATCTCCATCAAGCATCTTCTCAGCTTTAACCAAAAGTGGGTCAGATGCTACAATATCGCCGTTGGGCGTATGCTGAATTGCCTCAGAAATCGGAAGCTTGTCCGAGTCAATAATTACGTCGTAAAGAGTGGCCACATCCTCAATCTTGGCCTCATAGGTGCTGGTACTGTTCCCCTGAGGATCAGCATCTATCAAAAGAGTCTTCGCCTTTCTGCCAAGAATCCCCGCAAGATTCGTTGCCGTGGTACTTTTTCCAATACCGCCTTTTTGATTCGCTACTACATATATTTTAGCCATTTACGCCTCCCCTTAAAAGTTAATGCTTCCGCTAAGCTCACCATTAACTACGTAAAAAACCTTATTCTCCTGCGGCTTGATATAGACATCGATTTTGGAAAAATCAGCCTCTTTAAAGCCCTTAGATAGAACATCCTGTCTGATCTCCTGCAAAAGATCCTCTGTCTTTCTGTCTCTGTTGTCATACTGAACAACTATGTTCTTCTGAGCAGTCTTAAAACCGCCTGTAGCTTCAATTGCCCGTTCAACACTACTTTTTCTAGCCATTTGCATCCTCCTCCCCAGTATCAAACTGGATTTAGCAGCTATTGCTGCTGTTATACCGCATTGTTTAGCGAATTAAAGTGCTTCACAAAATTCATTGTATCACCATATTGTTTTTTTCGGAATCCCGAATGTGGGTTAAAAGATGCATAAATATAGCCATTATTGATTAGCAAAGATTAGATTCTTTAGTCAAAATAAGTCTTTTCATATCTGGTCATATAAATAATTTGCAAACTGATATTTTTAATACTACCAGTTTGGGCGTATAGTATGTTCAACTTGTTAGTACAGACGTCCAGGCGGTAACAGATATTACTACCTGACGAAATAGACTTAAACTGGAGGAGATTCTTATGAAGAAAAATCAGATTGTAAAAATTACTTATGCAGGACTTATGGCTGCTCTTTGCTATGTTGGATATGCCATCTTCCCTGCTATCAGTGCTTCAGGAACCAAGGTCCATATTGGAAATGCATTCGTGGTATTAGGTGCGCTTCTTCTCGGTGGTCCATATGGTGGACTGGCAGGAGCAATTGGCCTTTCACTTGCCGATATTCTCGGAGGATATGCTGCTTCTGCTCCACGTACATTCATCTGCAAACTTGTAATAGGACTTGTAGTTGGGCTTGTAGCTCACAGAGTTGCTCATATATCAGATAACCACAATAAAGGCTATATTGCTAAGTGGTCTGCAATAGCTGCAGTAGCCGGACTTGCATTTAACTGCGTATTTGAACCTGCTCTTAAGTATGTATGGTTCACAATCCTTACTCCTAATGCAGAAAAGGCTGCATCAGCCATAAGCGCACTTCTTGCGATCACGACCTATGCAACCATTATCAATGCAGTTATCAATTCAGTAATTGCTGTTGTGCTTTATAATGCACTTCGTCCCGCACTTGCAAAGGCAGATATTTTGCCCTTTTCCGGAAAAAAAGAATTAAAAAATGCCGGTTGATTTTTTGATGATTTTTAATCAGTTTTTAATATCTTTTTCACTGTAATAATGTTACCATTAATGCAACAGCATGTAAGGCTTATAACCTTACATTTCATAAGATAAGAGCCGACACAACCCTCTGTGCCGGCTCTTTGAATTTTCATATTAATAATTTTCCATTGTTTCTTTAACTTTGATATATGCAGGTTTTGGCTGATAATCCTTGTCGAAAAGCCTTGTATTAGTGGTGTCACCCTCTCTGTAGTGATCTACCAGACCAAACACCGTTACATTGGTGATATTAGCCGGGCCTCCTGCATCCTGATCCATGTCATGGAGCATCTTAAATACCTGGGCATACTTGACAGCCTGCTTGTTGAACTGTACATCTGTTTCAGAATCCACACCGATTGAAAGCTCTGTTACCTGAAGTTCAAGGCCCAGCTCAGCAAACTTCTGTATAGCAGTCTCGATCATCTGAATGGAAGGATAGCTGATTCCCCAATAGCCTTGCATTCCAATACCATCAATAAGACCTTTCTCCTTGAGGCTTTCACAGAGCTTATATATGCCATCTGTCTTTGGTTCCTGATAAGTGTTGTAATCATTGTAAAAGAGCTTAACATCGCTGTCAGCGTATTTTCTAGCATAAGTAAATGCCATTTCTACATAATCAGGTCCGATTGTCTCATACCATGGGTTAGGATCATTTCCGCATTTAGTGCGACACATGAAGAAGCTGTCGGGATCGGCACTTTCAGGATCTACCGCTTCATTGACTACATCCCAGCAATAAATGACACCCGGATATTCTTCCTGAACGTGTGCGAGGAGCTGCTTAATATAACTCTCCATGCGCATCAGCATTGTGTCTTTATCTACATATGCACCTTCACTTGTATAACCCTCTTTAAAGAACCAGTCCGGAGCCTGTGTGTGCCACACAAGAGTATGACCACGCATTTTCATGCCATTTTCTTTGCACCATTCAAGCGTTGGATCAATTGAAAAGAAATTGAGAGCAGGACTGCCATCACCGTTTTCTAAATTCTTCTGAGACCCCATCTGATCAAGGATATATCCGCTTTTCATAAGGTTTGTCATGGTGCAGCTATTGAAATGCTTCTTGCTTAGTTCCATATATTCCGGGATGTTCAGCGTCTGATTCTCCAAGGTGCTGCCATTTATACCAACACCCAGTGTGAAGTAATCCGCACAAAGGTCCTTGAGGGCAACGCCGTCATCTACATAACCTTCATCTGCTGAAACGCTTTCTTCAGCAGCACTAGCTTCGGAGGCAGAATTGTCTGCGCTCGCATTATCTGCATTACCTTTCTCATCAACGCTTTCGAGTTCACTTGCAGCTGAAACAGCTTCGCTTGATTCATTTTCTTCTGTACTTGCTGTCCCCACAGCAGTGCTTCCGCACCCGCACAGAAGAGATATGGCCAAAATACCTGCCAATAATTTACTTTTTTTCATTTCGTCCTCCAATACATTAAAAAAATCATACCATCAGTATATATGCGGGCCAAAACCTTATCTAATCAGTTTTTGTCAGATTCTATCAGCATATTGCTAAATGTAGCGATGTCAAAAGAGCATTTTCTGAATTTATATTTCATATGATTATGCGTCAATTGCATATTTATTTCACGCAATTGCGTCAATTTCATACAAATAACAGCTGCTTTTTTATGCGTTCTTTGTGCGTGATGGAGATAATTATTTTGATTTTGTGTCTTTTATTTTTTTCCTTTAAGACTTGTGATATAGTACTCTCTGCAAAAAAAATGGGAGAATAAAAAAATGGCAGATATTAGTGGTGACAACGTAATGCTATCACAAGAGCTTATAGACAAGCTCATCGCTAAAATGGAAGAAGAAAAGAACAATAAAATCAAGGAGGAAATGACTAATGGCAACTAATCGCGCAAACCTTATCAATCAATTGGCAGCCTCCATGGGCGCAGGAGCGTATGCTAGTACAAAATATCAAGATTCTCGTTTTGATGCTGATACCGGCACCCTCTACTGTAATGGCGTTCGTATTTCACAAAGCGTCGCAGAACAGGCAATCAAGCACTTCACACTTCTTAAAAACAAGTGTACAAATGATTCACCTGAAGCCCAGCAGATGATCAAAATTTATCAATGTGCAATAGAATCAATAAAAATGATGCAGAATCCCAAGGTTAAGGCTGTCATAAGAGCCGAAGCACTTAATGATGATTCATTTTTGAAATAATATGATATACATTAAAAAAGGAGTGAACATGTCGGCTAATTTATATAGTCACATATTTCACTCTTTCTTTATGCTTAATTTTTTATCGCTCAAGATTCAATAAAGCCTCGGCATATCCCAGTCTTTTCAGAAAACATTTTCTGTGTCATATTCAATTCTTCAAGTTTGTCAAAAATCTTGTCTCTAATTGTCATTATTTCAACATACCATTCTGAATAAGGACTTCCTTAACATATTCTACAGATACTTTTGATTTTTCAGCAATTTTCTCTATAGACATCCCGTCTTCATAACGTGCAGTTATTTTCCCCTGCTCTATTCCCTTTTCTATACCCTTTTCTATACCTCTCTCTATTCCTTTGGTTTCCATTGCTGTCGCATAGCTACACATTTCTGACACCTCGCTTTCCACTTCCTTCGTCAGTTTGAGACCATAAGTATCCTTAAGCTTGTTTACCTTCTCCGCCCTAATGTGTACCATTAGCTTTTATCTCTTATTATTGAAGCTTTTTGCCATAATGAAGTTCATTATAAATCGCCTCCACATCGTAATCCGGCGCATATCTTTCAGCCACATCACAAATGGGCCTGATATTGTCAAGTTCCTCTTCAACTTCTCTTGCTATTACGTCCATGGATTTGCCTTTTTTAAGTTTCTTACATATCTGCTCTATCAGATGCTTGTCAGCGCCGATAATAACGCCTTCTTTTCTTCCATCTTCCTTGAAAAGCTCCATTACTTCAGCTTCATTGTATTCGGTTAACAGCATACTTGATACCTCCGATTTATTGATTTTAAGGAACGACTTAAGAACAAAATCCTCAGGTACTTCATCAATTGACGTATTAAGAGCATTTCTAATTGTCATTATCTTAAGATTATGCCTGATTCTATCTATCAACCAAGAATACTCAAATAATGGTCTGCATAAATCTGTCAGTTGATGGTTATGTCCGTAGTTAATATTTAGCATCCTAACACGCACTTCAACGTCGCTATCAGCTCTTTGGTTACCCTCAAATGAATCACTGAGTCTTAGTATAAGCTCATCTTCCATTTCCAGTAGTCCATTATAAAATACAACAAGTTTAGGAACAGGCAGCTTTATAAGAGCACTGCCGAATTTGTTCAACTTATTCTTAGTGACATACCCTTCATACAGGCTTCCCAAATACTGAAGCTGCCTCAGTGGCATATTGGGGTTAAAAGAGCTCTGATGCTCATATACATTCATCATTCCTGACATAAGAAATGATGTGTCATTGTGCATTCCAAGATACAGAACTTCCTTGATTGTGTTAATCTCAATTTCATTTTCATCCGTATAATTGGAGCCATTTACAGCATTATATAGACTTAGCGTCCATTTCCGATTTTCCGGGCTTCCAAAAATAAAATTAAATAGCCTGTCCTTGTACTCCAGGTTTACATTTGCATCGCTTTTTTCATTTGACATTAATTGTCCTCATGTATAATCGTGTATCAGCAGATCATACAGGATTAGAAAAAAGATTAACTCTACTTAGATTATAACCATTCAAAAAAGTCTTTACAAATCAATCATTGGAAACTTTTGGAGAAATTCCAAAGAATAATCGAGATACCTATATGGTCGACTGACCAAGAACAATACTACAGGCAAAGCTAAAGATTGTCAACGCCATATTCATAAATGATAGTTTAAATTGTTTCAACAAGTATACTGAAATTGAAATAGCCAAAAACCACTCGCGCATTTATGATCAAACTCACTCGAGAACAAGCACATTCTCATGATTGTTCTCGAGCAGTAACAGGTACTCATTTTTTAAAAAGGACGTACAAATCGCTTCTTAACTACGAAACGGTTTATACGTCCATTTTTTATTATTTCACCAGATTACTCCCTTATATCAAACCCTTTTAGATTAAGTTCCTGAGCATGGATACATGCAGCAAAGTGTCCTGGTTCCATCTGAGTATATTCAGGAGTCATCTCCTTACATTTCTGGTCACAATATCTGCATCTGGTATGGAAATAGCATCCACTTGGCGGATTTGCCGGGTTAGGAATCTCGCCCTTAAGAGGAATTCTCTCCTGCTGGTAGTTAGGATCTGCTACAGGAACTGCTGACATAAGGGCCTCGGTATAAGGATGCTTAGGGTGGGTAAAGATCTGCTCGGTCTCGCCGTACTCCACCATCTTACCAAGGTACATTACACCTACTCTGTCGGAAATATGTTCAACAACAGAAAGGTCATGGGAAATGAAAATATAGGTAAGCTTCATTTCCTTCTGAAGATCCTTAAGCAAGTTTATAACCTGGGCCTGAATCGATACATCCAGTGCTGATACAGCCTCATCACATACGATTATCTTGGGATTTAAGACCAGAGCTCTTGCGATTCCGATACGCTGTCTTTGACCGCCAGAGAAAGCATGAGGATATCTCATAAGGTAAGCAGGATTGAGTCCTACCTTTTCTGCCATTTCCTTGGCTTTTCTATCCATTTCTTCCTTGGGCATCTTGGGATAATTGGCCTTAAGAGGCTCTTTTATTATGTCCAAAACTGTCATTCTGGGATCAAGAGATGAGTAGGGATCCTGGAAAATCATCTGTATTTCCTTACGTATCCCCTTCATTTTCTTCTTGTCCACCTTGAGGAAATCCACTTCTTCGCCGGCTTCAGTGCGATAAAAAACCTCTCCCTCTGAAGCGTCATAAGCACGCACGATGCATCTTCCAAGGGTAGTCTTTCCACAACCTGACTCACCAACGATACCGATTGTTTCGCCCTCTTTTACAGAAAAAGAGACATCGGTAACGGCCTTTACAGTAATGTTTTTAGAGGTAAAACGTTTATGAAGATGTTTTACTTCGAGAATATTATCTTTTTCCACGCTTCTTACCTCCTTCCTCTACAGGGCCCCGCGCTTCCTCTTCCTTGATACGCTTTTCAGCTTCCTGCCTCTGGGCCTGACAAGCAGGGTTATTGCAATTAAAGCAGGCAATCTTGTGGCCCGGTTCAATCTCCACAAGCTCAGGCTCAGCTTTGTCGCAAAGCCCTTCTATTCTACAGTCGCATCTGTCATAGAAGCCGCACTGTTTGGGCAGATTCATAGCAAGCGGCACTGTTCCTTCAATAGAAAAGAGCCTCTCATCCTTACGTCCGCCAATCTTATGAACAGAGCCCATAAGTCCACGAGTATATGGATGCTGCGGGTTGGCATAAATAGTCTTAGAATCTCCGGTCTCAACAACCTTTCCCAGGTACATAACCGCTACCCTGTCGCACATTCTCGCAACAACTCCAAGATCATGAGTGATAAAGAGAATTGCCATGTTGAACTCTTTTTGCAGTTCCTGCATCAGTTCAAGGATCTGTGCCTGAATAGTAACATCAAGAGCTGTTGTGGGCTCATCAGCTATAAGGAGCTTGGGATTGCACACCAGTGCCATAGCTATAAGGGCACGCTGCAGCATACCGCCTGAAAATTCATGAGGGTACTGATTGTAACGCTTCTCAACGTTGGCAATTCCTACCTTCCTCATTACCTCAAGAGATATCTCTTTTGCCCGCTTCTTGTCCTTGGTAATATGCAAAAGAGTAGCTTCAGTGATCTGATTTCCAATAGTATACATAGGTGAAAAGGCTACCATAGGTTCCTGAAAGATCATAGAAATCTGCTTTCCTCTGATGTTGCGGATTTCTTTTCCCTTAGGATCCATCTTCAAAATATCAACCTCTGTATCATCCTCATTTCTGAACATTACCTGTCCATGCGGAGTACACTTTTTATCGTTGATAGCAAGGATTGCCTTACAGGTAATGGACTTACCACAGCCGGACTCTCCTACAAGTCCCAAGGTCTCACCACGCTTTATTTCAAAATTTACGCCTCGAACGGGAGTAAGGGTTCCTTCCATCATCTTTATATCAATATGAAGGTCCTTAACTTCCAAAATATTGTCTTTTTCCATCGATAACTCCTAATTTAATTACTTATATGGATCTGCCGCATCTCTCATTCCATCTCCAAGGAAATTGAATGCCAGAACTGTAATGGTAACGAAGATAATAGGAATCAGTTTGTGGGGATTAAGCGCCACATCAGTAACAGAGCTTGCTTCCTGTAAAAGAACTCCCCAGCTGGTTGCAGGCGACTTGATACCAAGTCCAAGGTAAGACATGGAAGTCTCACCTACGATAGATCCAGGGATACCCAAAGTAAGAGAAACAATAAGGTAACTCATGAATCCCGGAACCAGATGCTTCCAAATGATCTTCCAGGTGGAAACACCGGCAAGTCTTGCTGCCATTACATAATCTTCATTCTTAAGAGATAAGAACTTACCTCTTACAATTCGCGCCATACCGGTCCAGTTAATGAAGGACAGGATAATGGTCATGTAGAAGTACATCTTAACAGTTGATATTCCCGCAGGAATAGCAGCTGAAAGCGCCATCCAGAGCGGAATCTGCGGAACAGCACCGATAACCTCGATAATACGCTGGATTATGATATCCAGTACTCCGCCAAAATAGCCTGAAATAGATCCGATTGCCACACCCAGAAAAAAGCTGATAAAGGCGCTGGCAAAAGGAATGGATAGCGAAATCCTGGCTCCCAGCAAGACTCTCGAGAAAATATCTCTTCCAAGGGAGTCCGCACCAAAGAGGAATATCTTGGCACCCGTTCCACCATTTGAGCCGGTTCCGACACCAAACAGATGTAAGTCACAGGGAACAAGGCCTAATATCTTATACTCAGTTCCGTGAACGAACCATTCTATTTTGTAATACTCTGAAAGATCTGGCTCTAGCTTAACTTCAAAGGTTTTTTTATCGATTGTCTTTTCCAACTTATATACATGAGGTCCTACGTGTTCATCCTCAAATATGGTATAAATCTGTGTTGGCGCTGAATTTCTGTATAATCCGTCGAACTCATCAAGTCCGTATGGAGCTAGGAAATCTGCAAAAAGAGCTCCAAGATAGAGAATTGCCAATATCACTAGGGAAACTCTGGCAAGCTTGTGTTTCCGAAGCTTTCTCGCCATCAGAGTCCACTGGGAGGCAAGATAATAATCTTCTTTAGTTTTCTTATTCTTAGCCATTATCTGCCACCTCCGGAGTAACGAATTCGTGGATCAAGGAATGCCAGCGCAATATCGGATAAAAGAACTCCGATAACAACCAGCACTGCCTGGATCATAACGATAGCACCAGCCAGGTACATGTCCTGGGACAAAAGTGCCTTATACAGAACAGGTCCCTGAATCTGCATGTTAAGTACGAGAGCTGTTACCGTAGAACCCGAGAACAGGCTTGAAAGAACTCCTCCAAGACCTGATACTGTAGGGTTGATTGCTGCTCTAAAGCAATACTTCATAATGATCTTGCCTTCGGATACGCCCTTAGCTCTTGCTGTAAGGGTGTACTGCTGCGCAACCTCATCCAGCATCTGCGCTCTTACGGAACGGATGATTCCGCAGGTTCCGCTGGTTCCGATTACTATTATAGGAATGATCATTCTCTTTAAAAAATCGCCGAAATTATATAAGTGAACGCCGTTTTGCAACATCTCCTGGCTGAACAGACCTACATTCGCATTTCCTGTCCATTTATAGGAGATGTACATCAGCACAATTGCCAAAATAAAGTTAGGTATCGCAGTCCCCAAGAATCCAATAACAGCCGATATGTAATCTCCCACAGAATACTGATGAGTGCTGGCATATACAGCAATCGGGATTGATACCAGATACTGAAACAGCATGATTATAGCCGTTACACCAATAGTAAGTCCCAGTCTGTCATTAACAACGCTCCATACGTCACGTCCGTATGCAAAAGAGTATTTCCAGTTGTGATGTGAATGATAAAGTCTGTAATAAGCAGTATCACTTGGGGTCCAGATAATATCTTTTACCCATTTTAAATACTGTTGCCAGACAGGCAGATCCAGTCCGTAATCTGCACGCATTGATGCAGCATAGTCTGCATCAACAAGTTCTCCCTCAGTGGCCAGTGCCGCAATATGAGCGGAAACATAGTCTCCGGGAGGAAGCTGTATTACAAAGAATACCAATATAGAAATAAGAAGCAATGTCGGAATGAACATCAAAAGACGCTTAACAATGTACTGCACCAGGTCTTTTCTGAAAAAATTTCTAAGGCCTTCCGCAAAGCTGTTCTTGCTCATTTTTTCCTCCATAAATTTGTAACCCCTTTAAAAAACCGGAGACGTGGAAACTACCTCACGTCTCCGGCAATATTTCTTAATACATTATTTTCGTCTACATTACTCAGTCTTGAACATTACTTCATAGTGAGCCATGTTAGCATACTGATAGCAGTCAGCCCATACAAGGTTGTCAGCATAGTTCTTAAGCTTGGAGCTGATGATCTCATATGAGTTCTCAGCCTTCAGATAAGCGATTGACCAAAGGTTCTCTTTGTGGATCTTGTAGATCTCTGCCTGATAGCTTTCTCTCTCGGACTCATCTGATGTCAGACGCCACTTGTCATAAAGCTCAACAAGCTTAGCCATATCACCTGTAGGCTCAACACCCTGTGCACCCTTTGTAGCATAGTATGTACCATACTCGCCGTACCACTCAGATGCCTGTGCAATAGGAACAAATGGAGCTGCTCTGTCCTTAAGTGAAGCACCGCCGATTGATGTGTGAGGTCCCATTACTGCAACCCAGTCGTTGTTGTCGATCTGCTCGTCAAAAGCTGCTACTTCAAGGTTCTTAAGAGCACAGTTGATACCAACTGCCTTGTAGTACTGCTCAAATACAGGATAAGAATCATCTGCACCGCCGTCATATGCAAGGAATGTAAGCATCAGGTCAGAACCATCTGCGAAATCATAGAATCCATCGGATCCCATTACAAGTCCGCAGCCCTCAAGGAGGCTCTTAGCCTTATCAACATCGTATTCTGTCCACTTTGATGTCCATTCTGCATCATAACCAACGTTGCCCTCTGCAGGAGCACACTGGCCAGGCTCAAGGAATCCATCTGTAAGAAGCTGAGAAGCCTGCTCTCTGTCTACACAGATTGACATAGCCTCACGGAAATCCTTGTTAGCAAAAAGATCTGCATAGTTCTTGTCTGTGTTTGTATAGTTGAAAGTAATCTGGTAGCTTCCCCAGTTTGTTGTGCCCCACTCACGAAGCTCTGCTGCATCGCCAAGATCTGCAAGAGTTGCTGCAATGTCCTTCATAGCGATTGTAACGATATCAATCTCGCCTGAACGGAACATAAGAAGATCCTGTCCATCCTCAGAAGTCTGATTGAAGTGAAGTGCATCTACATATGGAAGCTGATTGCCTGCTGCATCTACTTTCCAGAAGTATGGGTTACGATCCATGATGCAAAGGCTGTCGTCCTTAGAGCTGTTGCCAGGAACAGTAGAAAGAACGAATGAGTTAAGTGTAGGAATTCCTGATGTATTCCAGAAGTTATAGGATACTGCCTTACCAAGATCCTTAACTGTAGCAGCATCGATGTTCTTCTTCTGAGCATTTGCAAGAACGTCTTCCTCTGAAAGACCAGTACTTGGATAGTACTCGTTCTCTACATATGGATAATCCTCTGAATCAGGAATCATATCGTGCAGATAGTGTTCAGGAGCCCAGCACCACTTGAAGTCACCGTTCTCGATGAAATCTGCAGGATACTTAGGATTAACGAATGTCCATGTTACTGTATAATCATCGACCTTCTTAAGGTCTGCCCATGCATCCTCACCATTTACATCTTCTTTAAGAGCAACCCAGCTCTTCTTGCTATCGAAATTGGTAAGGTGACACATGTAATACCAGAATGTGATATCATTGGCATTGAAATCCTCACCGTCAGACCACTTCATTCCTTCTCTTAAATGGAATGTCCAAACTGTGTAGTCATCATTGTGCTCATAGGACTTGATAACGTTTGGATAATAAGATCCATCTGTGTTGTAACGAATGATGGATTCAAGAGTTGGTCTTGAAAGTCCCCAGCCGCCGCCTGCGCCTGTAAGGTTGATAACTCCGCCATAGTTACCGATTTCTAATGCTCCCCCAGTTGCAGTAGAAGTCTCAACAAAAACGTTGTCACTGTTAGGAATTCTCTCATCCACTGATGGAAGCTTTCCTTCTGAAACAAGCTCAGCCAGCATTGGAGCCTCAGAAAAACCTTCTACCTTAACTTCTTCTGTAGCTTCAGGAGTTTCAGTAGCTGTAGTCTCTGTCGTTGTTGTCTGAGTTTCTGTTGATGTAGTATTATCAGTGGTTGTCTGACTAGTACTTGGAGTAGCTGCCCCGCCGCAGCCTGCAAGCATTGTAATAGATGTTGCAGCAGCAAGCACCAATGATACTACCTTTGAGTTCATTTTCCTTCTCATATTTCCTCCTTTTTGCGTTTCGATATACCCTTACGATGTTTATATTTTATCAAACCATCAATACACTAAATAGCTGATTTTTTTGCTTATTTGCAAAAAACATTGCATTTTTTGTCATTGAGATTTGATATCATTCATATAGCTTTCTATACAGGTCTTTTAACACGGTCTCATCAAGCTCTCGCCTAGTGTTAGAGGGGCTTCCGCTAGCCATTGCATCCGCTGCCATCTTGTCAATTTTGGCCATAAATTCATCCTTCGGAATCCCATAACCTTCCAGGGTTGGAATCTTACAGATATCGCAGATTTTCTTCACCTCAGCCATGAAATGATCAGCTGCAGCATCCTCCGAATCTGTATCCCTGGCTGCACCTATAGCCCTTGCCATATCCGCAAATCTGCTCTTTGCCCCGTCTTTGGCATACCCAAGACAGACATTTAAGAGCATTGCATTTGAAATACCGTGTGGCACATGGAAAAGAGCTCCTATCGGCCGGCTCATGCCATGTACAAGCGTTACGCTTGAATTATTAAAGGCCATTCCCGCCTCCAACGCTGCAATTGACATTTCTGTCCTTGCCACCTCATTACTTCCATCCATATATGAAAGCGGAAGGTAATGAAAAATCCTTTTTATTGCAGATATTGCTAAGGTATCGGTAAGAGGTTGTGCTTTTTTTGAAGTATAAGCCTCAACCGCATGTGTCAGGGCATCAAGTCCTGTTGAAGCAGTCATCTTAGGTGGCAATGTGATTGTCAGCTCCGGATCGATGATTGCCAGGTCAGGCATAAGTTCTTTTCCCTTTAAAAGCATTTTCACGCCGCTGTCCACGTCAGAAATAATGGTAAACTGCGTCGCCTCTGAGCCTGTCCCTGCTGTGGTCGGGATGGCTATCATCTTGGCCTTGATTCCTGCAATTTCCTTGCCCATGTAATCTGAAATCTTACCTTCATTGACATCCATGGCTGCTACAGCTTTCATGATGTCCAGGGCACTTCCCCCTCCTATTCCTATAAGAAAATCACACTTTTCTCTTCTATATATAGAAAGAGCATCCTCAATCATCACATTTGTAGGCTCTCCGAGAAAATCATCGTATATTGCATGACCTATTTTCTTTTCATCCAAAGCATCTGTGATGATCCTGACTTTTCCCAGTTTTTCCGCTATCTGATCACATATAATAAGCGCCTTTTGGCCGTAGCCTTCAATATAATCGCCAATCTGGGAAAGTGCGCCTTTTCCGGAAATAATTTTTCCCGGCACAATAAACTGATTTACCATGTAATCCCCCCTTATTCTACTTCTGACAGCTTCACCGGCCTGTGCTCCTTAACTGACAGATTTGCTGCCATAGCCATAAGAACAGGCTTAAGATAATCTATAGGATTAAAATCTATTGCGATTCTCCCCAGGAAGACTATGTCCATTTTTCTTGATTCATCGAATTCCACGTATTTCATATATTCCCCCAATTATCACTGACCTAACTTAGAACTGGCTTCTCATATTTCTGATGGTAATTGTATGGTCAAAGCCCGTATAATCTGTAAAATACAGCGTTGATGCCCCTGCATTTGTAAGTTCAGAATCCTCTTTTCCCTCCATAAATCTATGAGTTCCGAAAGCAGGACCAACTGTCAGCGTATCTCTATAATTTGACAACTGTACATAGTCATCTTTAGCTATAATTGTCTCATTTCCCTTTAGATTCGTTGCCAGATGGCCATTTTCCATAAAATCTGCCCCTGTGACAGACATCTCAATTCGCCAAGGTGCTCCATCTACTCCGCTGGTCTTAACACGCACATCAATTCCATCGCCAGCAGCGTTTTCTTTTACCCAGACATCAATATCCATGTCAGGACCCATCTTCTTGTCTCTAGAAGCGTTATCCATCTGCCACCAGTCATTGGTCTGCGGGATCTTGTCCGGACTCCAGGGCAGGTAATACCAGCCGTGCATGGTCTGATGCAGGTGAAGGCCATCCGCTGTTTCCTCCATGGTCTCTCCCTTAAAAGCACGATGTTCGCAGAAACTGCCTGCCACCTTCATCTCCAGCTTGATGGTACCATCGTGGAAATAAAGGAAATTGGATTTACCATTCATGACTGTGTAGGTATATCTGCCTGTCTTGTTTCTGGAAATACCTGAATTCTTGTAAAAGACATGGTAATCAGGATTTCCAAAGAGACCCTCATGCTCTATGTTTCTCCACTCCGGATACCACATAAAGTAGATCAGACAATCCGGGCCATGTAGATTTCTTCTTTGGCAGATGTCAATTATGGTGTTGCACATCTCATAAAACTCCGGAACTTGATGCCTTACTGCCATAAGCATGTATTCCGTATAATAATCCGTCGGATACATGAGTCTGTCTTTGTCAAAGCGTGTAGAATTGGCAGTAAATACTGAATCATCAGGCTCCCAGTAATGAAGCATCATCTTCAGGTTCCTGATAACATGCTCCTCATAAGACTTATCTCCTGTGGCTTGCGCTAGAGTGATCATGGCATCATTGTTGACACGATTGTAATTGCCAGCGGATTTTTCAGCATATTCGCCATCCTCATTACAATCAATTCCCTCAGCCAGATACTTCTCTGCGCAGGTCTTCATGGCTTCATCGCCGTAGATCTTGTAACACTCCATAAGTGTGGAAGCAATTGCCCATCTATGATTCGGGGTATGAAAACCACCTGTTATTATTCCTTTGGCCGCTTTTCCTATGATTCCATCGATTATTTTGAATATTTCTTCCTCTTTTTCTGTCCTGTTTTCGCCCCTTATATCCCTCAGGAAAAAGAATGTAGGCATCAGCTTCTTAATACAAAAAGCTGTATCCGGAGCAGAACTGAAATTGCAGGTCACGTAATCATACAATCCGCTCTCCAGCTGCATCTTCTGAGCAAAACCAAGGCCTGCCATAAGTCTCTTAAACAACTCTTCATCCTTATAAAGACTGCTGTCGGGACAGCAATATAAAGAAATCATGGATGCCGTGCGGTAAATAGTATATTTCGCATCCAAAATGTGATTTTTATCTAAAAACGCACCATAATTCGGGTTATCTTTATCCATAATCTGCTGGCACATTGACTCGTACACCAGCTCCTGAGTGTCCTTTAATATAAACTCATAATGTTTTTCCATTTTTCTCCTCGATTCTCCTATCTGCAAGGCCTTTTCCACACCTTTAATCGCAGTTATATGCATGTAATAGTTTCACATCTTATCTATCAACGCCGCACCGATAATTCCTACATCTCCGGCATCCTCTATTCCTCTAGCCACTGTTATTTCCGTATTTCTGCTGCTGTTTCTGGAATAAACACTTCTTGATACGTTTTCTTTTACCTTATCCAGGAAAAGATCTGCCGCCCTTGTAATTCCTCCGCTTAAAACCAGCACCTGTGGCTGCAGGATATTGATCAGATTTGTCAGACCCTCGGACAGGTAATAAACATAGGTCTCAAGCACTTTCTGAGCCAAGGCATCCCTCTTTCTTACCGCATCAAAGAAAATCTCTCCGGTAAGATCATCAAGAGTTTTAGCTCGTTCCCACAAAATGGAATCTCTTCCACCTGGTCCATTCATTGCTTCAAAGGCCTGCTCCATCAGCGCCGTGGCTGACGCATAATCCTCGAAACACCCCTTTCTTCCGCAATTACAGTCGCATCCATCGATGTTGATGGCCATGTGGCCAAATTCCGCTGCAGCATAGTTACAGCCCCTGACCACCTTGCCATTTATGATGATTCCGCCCCCAACTCCGGTTCCAAGGGTTACCATCATGAAGTTCTCGACATCATATCCGCCCGTTATATACTCTCCGATAGCTGCTGCATTAGCATCATTGTCGAAATAGGTCTTATCAGCCAGTTCTTTTCCCAGCGCTTCTTTTAGCTCATTCAAAAACGGAACATCTTCAAATCCAAG
>JAEEGL015672495.1_pt1 | contig 23007 bp, 14 predicted proteins | sample 9134231 | NCBI WGS metagenome assembly JAEEGL01 (sample SAMN16246548, study PRJNA631951) | gut metagenome | biome: gut microbiome; feature: rumen; material: fiber-attached | host: Bos | place: Iran: Karaj | collected 2018-10
ATCGACTGGAAATGGTATGAGGTGATGTATGGCGAGCGCTATATGGACACGCCTCAGACCAACCCCGAGGGCTATGCCAAGACCAGCCTGCTCAGCAAGGCTGCAGACCTGAAGGGCCGCCTGCAGATCATCATCGGCCTCAACGATCCGACTGTGGTGCCGCAGCATGCCTACAGTTTCCTCAAGGCATGCATTGCTGCCGGTACCCAGCCCGACTTCTATGTCTATCCTGGCCAGGGCCACAACATGATGGGCCACCAGAGCGTGCACCTGCATGAGCGCATCACACGCTACTTTGACGACTACCTCAAGTAATTACCAACAAAACAAGTAATATCATCAGTTATGAGAAAGTGTAATCTTTGGGCGATAACCGCATTTTGCCTGTTAGTCGCCATGTCGGCAGGTTGCAAGAGCGCCCAGGCCGTACAGATCTCGCCCACCGACGATTCCAGCCAGTTTGTGAATATTACCGATGTGGTGCCTGATGCGCTTTTGGAAATCAGGTACTTCAGCACCTATAACTTTGTGGGAGCACGCATCGACGGCTATCTGGAACCGGTGGCCCTGCTCACACGCGTTGCTGCCGACAGCCTGCGTGCCGTCAGTGAGGACCTCAAGCGCCACGGCTATGCGCTCAAGATCTATGACGCTTACCGTCCGCAGATGGCTGTGGATCACTTCATGCGCTGGGCGCAGAATACCACCGACACGTTGACCAAGGCCTATTTCTATCCTTACCTGAGCAAGGAGGAAGTGTTCGAAAAACAGTATGTTGCCAAGCGCAGCGGCCATTCACGCGGCTCAACGATCGACTTGACAATCGTTGATATGGCTACCGGCAAGGAGGTCGACATGGGCGGCACCTTTGACTGGTTCGGCCCCGAGAGCCATCCCGATTATGGCGGCAACCCCGAGACGTTGGAGTTCACGGGTGCCGACAGCACTTTCACCTCTGAGCAGTTCTATAACCGTATGATTTTGAGAGCGGCGATGATGCGCCACGGTTTCAAACCGCTGGACAATGAGTGGTGGCATTTCACACTCAAGAACGAGCCTTTCCCCGACACTTATTTCACATTCCCTGTCAAGACGCTCCATCAGTAAATACCCCAGCGCAAAGACTGGATTCTTGAAGATGAATCCCTTGGACGCCCAAGGGTATCGGTGACATGATAACAATGAAGGGACGCAGATTGATGCGTCCCTTCATTATTTCATTATAATGTATAGCGAAGCCGTAGCCCCATTCACTATGTATTACAGTTGGGTATAGGGAATCATTATAGTACAAGATTTGCCAGACGAGGCACCAACATATTTGTATCCAATGCCTAGGTGGAGTTTCTTGCACATATCCATGACTTCTCTGTAGTCGGGGTCACTCTCGGCTTCTGATAAGAGTTCTTCTTTCATTACGTCGCGAAACGTGCTCTTCATTTGATTCAAAAGATCTATGTCAATCTCGTCTTCGTCACATTCGGCGATATAGATTAATCCTTCTTTTGTCAAAACGCAATCAGTGAGCGTGATGCCATCACCAACATATTCGGGCAATCCGGATTTGACGGATTCGACGGCGATTCGGAGCACTGCCATATCGCTGTCATCATCCTGGCTTGAGGAATTATAGTCAGAATAGTCATAATCAGAAGTCTCTTCGGTGGTTGCTGGGTCATCTGAGAAATAGGAGTCAACATCACTATAGGAGTCGTCGTTATAGTCCTTGTGGCTTTGACTATGGTAGAATATGTTGGCTGCAACAAGAATGATGGTAGCAATCAGTCCGAGGACTGCCGAGATGATTGACCAGGTCTTGGCGTCCTTCGAGGCTTTTTCTGCACCCCCATAGTCACCGGCGTGGTACAACGAACCGACCTTGTTGGCACGCACTATAGCATAAATACCAGTAGGCAAGCAACAGAAAATAGTAGAGAGAATTGCCAATGCCAGGTAATTCTTAGGCATGGGAGGTTGTTGTGAACCTGGTCCACCTGCATAGGCGGGGCCGCCATAGGGGGTGTTGTAGGGATTGCTGTTTTGGTTGCCGTAAGGATTAATGGCGGTTTCGTCCTGACTGGGGTAGCCGGCGCCGTAGGAGGGTTGTGCGGGCGGTTCAGGTTGTACAGGCGGTTCAGGTTGTACGGGCGGCTGGGGCTGTGCCAAATATGGGGCGAGTTCCGGGACTTGGTTAGCCGGCATCCAGTTGCTCATGCCGTTAGTCCAAACCAATGTCGAGTCTTTTACTCCAAGCGAGGACAGTTCCGCTGCCTGGACAGGGCCGCACTGTTGTCCCTGCTCATTTAGGTAGTAATAAAGATTCATAGTGGAAAAGATTAAAAGTCAATAATTGTAATTATCCGCAAAGATAATTAAAATCGGATAAAATGTCAACAAATCGAAATGAAAAAAAGAATTGGCCGTGAACAGCACAGCCAACCCTAATAGTTCGTTACGGTTCAGCATAATCTTTACTTGCCAATGCCTTTTCTTTACTTGCCAATACCTTTCCTGCCAAATGTGGTGACAGGCTCGGAACAAGCGCCGTATTTGCTATGAGTTTGCCAATATAATAGCGTAGATGACTCCCACAATCAAACCCGCAACTGCCGAAATAATTGACCAGGTCTTGGCGTCTTTGGAGGCCTCTACGGCTCCGTCATAATCGCCGGCATTATACAATGAACCGACCTTGGCGGCACGCACAATCGCATAGATGCCGATAGGCCAGCAGCATAAAATTGTAGCAAGAATAGCCCATACCAGGTTGTTTTCGGGCATGGGAGGCATTTGTCCTTGGCCAGTGGCAAAGGCGGGAGTTCCGTATTGTCCACCATATTGCTGTCCACCATATTGCTGTCCACCATATTGCTGTCCACCATATTGCTGTCCACCATATTGCTGTCCACCGTATTGTCCTCCTTGACCTCCGTAAGGGTCGCTGGGCGCACCTCCATAGGGATTGCCGGCCGGGGCTTCCGGGTAATTGGGCCCATAGGTGGGAGGTACAGGGGGTTGGGGCTGCGCCAGATATGGGGCGAGTTCCGGTACTTGGTTGGCAGGCTGCCAGTTATCCATTCCATGAGTCCATACCAGTGTTGTGTCTGTTACCCCCAGCGAGGCCAGTTCATGTGCCTGGACAGGGCCGCACTTTTGCCGTTGCGCATCAAGATAGTAATAAAGATTCATAATGTAAAAGATTAAAAGTTAATATAGTATCTAACCGCAAAGATAATTAAAATTGGAATATAATGGTAACAAATCAACAATAAAAATGAAGATGATGAAGATTTTGTTGATTTTTCATTGCCCTCTGGCCTCAATCTGTTGTTGGCTATTGAGTGCCATAGCGAATAAAGGGGCTAATAGTTTAGGAATTTTGGAAAAGAATGTGTATATTTGCCGTCTGAAATCCGAGACTGGTTTTCAGTTCTCCGTAATTAGCAATCAAGACGTATAATGATGTATAGATCAGGCTCTTCGGGACTCGCGATGCTATTGACGATAGTTTCGCTGCTGGTGTTCGCGTTTTTCGCGTTCATGGGTTTGGAGTATCTGCTTGGCGGGGACCATGTGATATCGCTGCTGATAACCTTGTCGGGTATGGCTCTGGTGGGGTATTGCCTGAAACTGGCCTGTTGGGGCAAGGAGACGAGGATGAAGAACAAGGGCCGCGTGATCGAGGTCCTCTCGCTGCTGGCTATTGCCGTGCTGTTGTTTTTTGCCAGGACTCCGTTCTCGCAGTTCGTGTATGTGGTAAACCATGAGCAGGAAATCGACTCGCTGGTCATGGAGGCTCGTGACGCAGCCTGCCGCATCGACACGGCCTACGTCGAGTATGCCGAGAAGCGGCTCTCGAATTACGAGCGCTACCTGAAAAAGACTAAGCGGCTCTCCACGTCCCAAACCAAACAGAGTGTCGCCAGTCTGAAACGGCGCTTGCTGCCCGATAGCGTGGCTACAGTGCGCGAGGAGCGCAAACAATGGCTGGACGGCGTGCAGCGGGTGAACGTGTGGAACATCGCCACGGCCAAGAACCTGCACTACATCATCACGGCCAGTGAGGACTGGGTGAAACAGTATGCGGCATTATCACGCGTCATCTATGAGGGGGAAAAGGATTGTGAGCCCTTCACCATGGAGGTGAGTGACATCAAAGGCCGCTATGCAGCGCTGTCCACGGCTCAGAAGCCCTTCCTGTGGAGTGATATTGCCATGGCCGTCTGTTGCCTGTTGATTTTCACTTATTATATACAAAGTCTGCGTGCCCGTAGCCGTTATCAGGGTTTTAGGCATTAGTTTTGCTATTGGAACTATAGGAAAAAGCGATGAAAGCCGAAATACAGAAAATACTCTTCAGCCGCAATCAATGTTCGGTAGCCGATGTCAAGGAGATGTTGACCCAAGGGGCTATCGAGGCGGGCGAACTGGCTGCTGTGCTGGGTAAGGACGTTGCCGATGGCGTGACTGCCGAGGCGCGTGCTCCCCAGCCTGAAGTGCTCAGTCACGGCGGCATCTATGCGGGGCCGGACCAAAGTAACCTTGTGGTCCTGTGGGGGCGTCCCTCGTCGGGCAAAACCTCGATTATCGGTTCCTTGTTGTCGCTCGAGGGCATGACAGCCATCACGCCGCAAGGTGCCGACAGCGATTCACAGGCCATCCGTTCAAGAATCGAATCGCTGACGCGTGTATTTGGTAATTGCGACACTTATCAGCGCTTACCCGAGATGCCCTCGTCGCCCGTAGAGGTCTATCATGCCCGTTACAGGAAAGGTTGGCGCAGTTACGACCTCTCGCTGGCCGAAGCCAGTCTCGATGGATGGTGGGACATGGACCGGATGTTGAAGACATGTTATCGCCAGATTCATCTGTTCGTGATCGATTGCCGCCAGGACATCGACGAGCAGGTGCGTGACCACCAGCGGGTGACCGATTTGCTGATGCGGGGCGGCTACCTGCAGCAGGCCGACGGCGTGTATGTGCTGGTGACCAAGGCTGACCTGATGAATGCCCCCGAGGCCTATCTCGATAATGCCGCCCAGACGTTGGTGACTACATCGCTGGCATCGGACTTCTGGCACCTCATCCGTAACAAGTGCAAGGAGACCTATATCTATAATGAGCAGCCCATCGTGTGCAGCGTGGGTGATTTCGTCCTGAAGGACTATGCCAAGGTTCGTCAGGATTATGCCCGCCGGCTGTGTGACAATTTCATCCTGCACAAGTGCGAGCATAGGCATTGGGGCCTGGTCAAACTGCTCAAGATGGGCAGTAAGGGCATGGCCGTCGGCCTGTCGCTGCTGACCGTGGCTGTCCTGGCCTTTGGTGCCTTCTGGATGCTCAAAGCGCTGGACAAACCGCCCACGAATGCCTTGCGCCCCTTTAACTATGCCGCCTATTTCATGCAAGAAGTGGAGCAGGACCTGCAGAATGCTTCAGATTTTGATGCCGCATGCAATGCTTATTCCCGCTTGCGCCAGGATCTGGACACCGAGCACCGCCTGCGCTTGAAGGGTGGGGGAGCCGTTCTGCCCGACTCGACCTACAAGCGTTGTGATGCTAGCCTGTGCAACACCTTTGGTCGCGTCGTGGACTCCAAGATGAAGAAGTTCTTTGACTCCAGTGGCTGGACATCCGATTCGGCCTTTATGAGCAAGGCCAACCGGCAGTTGGCCGAACTGAATAGGCACAGCCGCAACATGGACGCTACGCTTGCCGAAAACTGCAGGAATTACCAAGAATATATATCGTGTTATCGTGAATCGATAAAGCCGTTGGCCAGCCGCATCAACAACTGTGCCTCGCTTGACGGGGTACGTTCTATTGTCGACGATGCCAAGCGGTGGAGTGGCAAATATCCCTTCGACCACGATGCCAATCTGTCTGACATGCTGAGCGGTGCCGGTTATCAGGTTTGCAGCAGTTACACCGATTATCTGCGCGTTCAGTGTGACAACCTGAAAGAAGAATATGATAATTACGATTCCTTCTCACGTTTCAGTGATGCGATTGGTCTTTCTGATACGGAAGACCAAATCAAGGAAAGTCGTGATGCTCTTAAAGATGAAATTGATGCCTTTTTTGAATATCTCCTGCAGGAGAACATCGATCGCAGTGAATCTTTCACCGAACGTTTGAGAGATATGAAGGATACTTTGAGGTCGATAGACCTATAAACCTAAAAAGAGTAAACTCGAAACTGAAGATATGGACAGCAAAACGCGCATCACCAACCTGGTTGCTATTGCAGCGGCAATAGTGCTGTTGCTGTTGTGCCTGTTGATGACGGGCAGGATAACCCAGAAAGTTGCCCTGACGGTTGACCAGATTGAGTTGAACAACCGTGACACGCTCACCATCGGGCAAAACAGTGACATCTATTACCACAACGTCCCCATGGACTATCTTACCGTATGGAAAGAGGGCAACCACTACAAGTGGAAAGTCAATGACCAGTATCAGGACTCGTTGCAGTACTTCAAAATTAACAACGAGAACCCCAACAAGCACATCATCCACGACGATGAGTCGCAGCGTATTGTCCTGACCCTGCCCACCAGCATGGGTGACACCCTGAGAATGACGCTCACCGGCAAGGAAATCTGGAAGGCATGGAAAAAGCGCTTTGCCAACCAGAAGGAGGTCATGGCGCGCCACTTCGCGGCCAATTGTGCCATGGCAACCGACAGCATAGCGGCCAGTGACAGCCTGAAGATGTTGTACATGAACCAGATGCAGCGTCATGACGTGCGCTCGTTCTTCCAGAAGGGCGACGATGCTCTCGTGTTGGTCATCCTCGACAGATTCACCAAAATCCAAGAGAAAGACAGCGAGGGCAAGGAGGCCCTTCAGGGCTATGTCCGTGAAGGTCAGACTGCCGACGAAGGCGAGAAGGCTGGCCACTGCAAGGTGCAGTTCTTCTCGGTGGGTACCCACTGTTATCTCGACAAATCGCCCGAGGCCGGCACCTTCCAGGTCGATGGTGTGAACTATGTGATGAAGGCTTCGGTCAAACTGACCGAGTGGGGCGCTGGCCATGTGATGATTACCCCAGGCCGGAACGACAAATCGATGCTGATATCGTTCCCCAAGCCCATCACCTATGTGGGAACCGTCGACTCGCTGCGCTCGAAGTCCAAGCGGTCGAGCGGAGTCATCACGCTCAAGCAGAACAACCACTCGTTCCCCAACAAGAGCGACCTGTATTTGCCGGCATTCTCCAATGCCATCAACTTCGACTTGTGCAACATCGAGTTCCGCGGTGAATCGGTGCTCGTGCGTGACAACAACTACGACTCCATATTGGTCGAGAATGCCACGACGGCGTTTTTGCCGTTCTCGGTCATGCCGGCCCTCAACCCTGTCACCCTGCACTCAGGCAATGACCTGCTGCATGCACGGGTGGGATACATCAGCCATGGCTTTTTCCTGTCATACCTGTGGTTGCCGCTGTTGGTGTTCGTGCTGCTGATGCTGATCATCTGGCTGCCGATAAGCCCGTTAAAGGTTTCGCGTCCCATCCTTCAGGTCGCTTACAATCCTGATCAGTTGCGCAACTACCGCGGCTACCTGTCGCTGTTGCTTGGCATCTGCCTGCTCTATTGCGTGTGCAAGTCGATGATTGCCGTGAAACTGAGTTACACATACCCCTATTTTGAGAAATTGACGGGTATCACGCCCGTGGCTACAGCGGCGATGATGTTGCTGATGTTCACGCTGGCGATGCTGCTCAACATGCCCTTCCTGCACATGAATGCCGAGTACAAGGACCGCAGGGGACGCCGCCATCACCGCAAGAGCCGCTTGCTGATGGCTTGGGGCGGCTGTGCCCTGATTTTCGCCATTCTGGCCTATGCGTTCTTTGGTGTGATGGACCGTGGCGTGAGCGCAGGAATGCTCAGTTCCTATTTCAGGTCCGAGACTTTCATCTGGCAGATTTGGCGTTGGCCCAGCACCCTGTCGGTCGGTGTGAACGACACCCACCGCTCGGTGGTTTATACCCTGCTGTTCATCGAGGCCGTTACGCTGGCATTGTGGCTGATTGTCATTCTTGGCTATGATTTGCTGGTGAAATGGGTTCAGGCCGCCAAGACCTGGTTGCAGGGTCTGTCATCGCGCCTCATCGAGTTGGTCGGTGTCGTTGCCGGCAAGGTGCGTTCCCATCACCTGTACCAACGTCTGCAGCAGGTTGCCGACAAGGCGCCATCGCGTCATCATGCAGCCGCTAAGCGTTTGCTGACCATGCTGGTTGCCGCAGCGGTGTTGATCCTCTATGGTTTGCTGGCTTGGATTAGCCCGATGCCTGGCATCCCAGGCATCGTGGTGCTCATGCTGCTGGCTTTTGCCGTCCTGTATGTGTGCTGCGGTTTTGTCCGCGATGCCTGTGTGGGTATGCTCAAGACTCTTTTCCCCGGCCACTTTGCGTTGTTGCTGTTGATTATCATCGCCGGTGAATCAATGGGCAACTTCGGTACCGCGTTCATCACGCTGGCCGTGGTTGTCGGCTTGAGCAGGGCCTTGTCGTCGACGGCTGCCGAACTCTCCTCGACGCAATCCCGTCCGCGCTACACCATCTTGATTCAGATGCTGCTGATTGTGCTCGTCTACACCGCGTGCGCGATGTTCGGCGACAACGGATACATGACCAATTTCCTGGGCTTCGTGATGTGTATGACGGCATTCTTCTTTATGGTGAAGAGGCCTCAAGCCTACGTCAGCCGCGAGATTTCCACCCAGACGCGCCAGGAGCGCCGCTGGGTCAACATCACGCTGGCCGCTGTGTGCATCATGGTATGGCTCATGCCCACCATCTGCAGCAAGTTATTCAATCCCGAGAATGTGGACTACAGCCGTCTGTCGCGTCGTGTGATGCTGTACTCCAACTTCGATGACCTGCAGCGCAGCGGTTACCGCTACAGCGAGAGCGATGCCGAGTTCATGGTCATCATGAGCCATTATATGCAGGGCGACAGCCTGGGCAGCAAGGACCATGACCCGCTCTCCAACGAGGCCCACTTCATGCACCCCTCAGTAAGTTCGGGACAGTCGCCTGTCGCGCTCAACGACCTGAGCGTGCCCATTGCCTTCTTCGGCTCCTACAACCGTTTCTTCACCCATCTGGTCTATTTCTCGCTGTTGGCCCTGCTGATGTGGGTTGTCATGCGCTACACGGTCTTCCACATCGACCGTTACAAGCCGCTGCTCACCAACACGATGCAGTGGCGCCTGCTGGCCATGTTCATGTGGGTGGGCACGAGCCTTTACATCTATTTCTCCTATATCGACTGGCTCCCCTTCACCGGACGCTTGAATCCCGGCTTCGGTGTCGATGCCGTGGGTGAGGCCCTCGAGACGGCTTTCCTGCTGGCTTTCATGGCCACGGTCACCGGTCGTAAACGTCTAACCGATAATCACTAATCACACTATATCAATGAGTTTCTTCAAAAAGACAACACCCATCCGACTGGCTGTCGTGGGCAACGCTTCCAGCGGCAAGAGTTTCCTGCTCAAGGACATCATCGATGCATTGCGCAGCATGGGCTGCAGTTTCTTTGCCTCGGACACGCTCGAGAAGCGGGACGGTTTCCAGTACAAGCCCTTCAGCAACTATGCGCCCAACCAGAAAGGTGGCGGTGGCGGTACTCCGCTCTATGCCTGCCGTCACGAGGACCACTACGGGCAACGCGTGATCGGACCCGATTTCGAGTTTGACCTGAGTTTCCTGAATATCCCCGGTGAAATTTTCCAAGACGCGATGTTGAACAGTTACAACGAGTTGAAGCGCATGCTCATGACCAAGAAAAAACTGTTCACCGTCTATCCTTATACCAATCCCGCCGGCGACGAGCGCCTGATTGTCAGGCCCAACGAGGACGTGTACCGTGTTGAGGACGACGTTGAGGCCTCCGACACCCTGTCGGCTGCCAAGGACGCCTATCTGCAACGCTTCAAGTCCTGGCCCGTAATCGTCGGCGAACTCAGTTCGGCGCGCTTCGTGGCAGGCAAACCTAAGAACATCCGGGGCGAGGACCTGATGATGGACTTCTTCAAGTATGACACCGACTCGGTGATGCTCAGCATCTACAATCTCATTAAGGGGCGTATCTTCCCCAATTTGGACTTCGACCACGAGGACTTCGACAGTATGCAGTACGACCTGGCCTTTGTCTTCTTCCACTACTGCACTCTGGCGACCGACATCGTCGTCTGTGACAGGGTCTATACCCATCTCGACAAGGATGCCGAACTCCAGAAGGAGAAACTCGGCTTCAACGACCTGGCCGTGAAACTGTCGCAGTTCCTCGACAAGCAGAAACTGGCAGAGCATGTCAACACCTATATGGCCTTCAGGAACGTCGACTTCCTGATTCAGAAGCCTGAGGTCGAGGAGGCCTATGTCCAACTCAACAAGCGCATGAAGAAGATGCACCTGCCCCTGGAGCAGCGCCGCAATGCCATCTACTCGTTGTTCTCCTACCTGATGTTTGACCACATCGGTTATGACATGCGCGACCTGGGCGGCTCTATGAACCATATTCTGGGCCTGGAAGATGATTGCCGACTCCCGTTGCTCGACGACGAGCCGACAGCCGGTGCCGATGACGCAGGGTATGACCCTGATGCCGCCATCGACGAATCGACCATCGAGCGCCTCAAGCAGCGCTACATCGACATCCAGGGCAGCGAGGGCCACGTCTTCAACGCCCGCACCCTCGAGGAACACATTACCTCCAGGGTAGGCGGTCAGGGACAGGCTTTCAGGATGCTGCTGACGCAGACCGGCTGGTACTCCGACAATCACGATACCTTTGTCCCGCACGTCTACTTCACCTGCACGCCGATTACCGAAGACTATCTGGTCTACCGCAACGGTCGCAAGGATAAGGAAAACCAGGACGAGTTCGACTTCTACCGCGACGGCTCGCCCACCAAGTTCAGCGACACGGGCTCAAGGGCCTGTTTCGGCAGTTTCCAGTTGTGCATGGACATCTTCTACAAGCACAACATCGGCTCCTTCGGCTTTGGAGGCATGCTACAGCGCATCATCGATGTCGTTTAACCGCTATTCACCCTGTGCCATCCCGAGAAGAGAATGAATCCACTGTCTAAACATCTGAGCATCGCTGTCGTCGGCGCCCCGTCGTGCGGCAAGAGTTACCTGCTCTATGACCTGATACATGCCTTCCATGTGTTGGGGTACAGGCCGCAGCAGTTACCGCTCGACTATCCCTACAGCAGTTTCGGCTCCTTCTTCTACGACACCTTCAATGCCGACACTGGCGGCATGCGCGGCACCGAGGTGTATGCCTGCCGTCCTGCCAATCATTATGGTGCCCATTTCAGTCGGGGATTCGGCAGCAGTCTGTGGGTCAATTTCCTCAACATCCCCGGCGAGGCTTTCAACAACCTGGAGGCCGTCAACAACTATTTCGAGTTGCGCCGGCGCATCGACCGTGTCAAGCAGGGAATGTTCTGGTTGGCGACCTATTACACCCCCTCGGGCCAGATGCTCAGGCTCGTGTTGCCAACACGCGAGTTCAACTTTGCCAACTATCCCGTCATACCCCTCACGGGCCGTGCCCGCCATACGGAGTATATGCGCTGGGAGAATATCCATGCTGTCATCAAGCAGGACGGCTATGTGGAGCAAGGCGTGCGCCGCAGTGTTACGGGCAAGTGGCTCATGAAGCACCTTCACGAAGTGATGACCGACTCGGTGCTGCTGTGCCTGCAGGCGGGGTGGGGCATGTTCACGGGGTTGCCCGAGGACTTGACCTATTACGAGGAGCGTGTGTTCAAGCACTTCTACACGCTATCCTACTGCCAGAATGCCACCGACCTCATCGTCTGCGACAACCTGCTGGCCAGTGAGAGTTCCGCAGCCCTGTCGACGGCAGTTGGACATTATCTGGAGCAACTCCACGATCACGCTCCCCATGTGTACCTGGCATTCCGCAATGCCGACAGCCTGCTCCGCAATGGGACTGATGATTACAAGCGTGCTTTTGCTTCTGCAACGGGGCAGGACGACATCGCCAGGCGCAACCAGGTCTATGCGACCTTTGTCAGCCGTCTGTTGGAGGCTTTGGAATCAGAAAGCGAGAGTCTGGACAAGGACATCGCCGAGCATATCCACCTCGGTGTGGGCCGCAGCCTGGGATTCGCTTTCAGGGAGTTGCTGTCAATGAGTCTGCGGCACTCGGGTCAGCAGACGCCTGATGCCGACGACAAGTCCTTGCCGCCACACGTCTACTTTACCGCGACGCCGATAGACGCATCACTGGATATCTACATCAACGATCCTACCGACGTGACACGCTTCATGTTCGACGACGGCCAGAAGGTCAAGTCCTTTGCGCGTGAGGTCAATGCCGACATGGCACGGCACGGCTGCTGGGGCTCCCTGCAACTGCTGCAGGACTTGCTGGCGCAAAACAACTGCCTGCCGCGCAGCGTGTCAAAAATTATAGATTCCTCACCTGTCGGGGTACAGAACACTGTGTCGCCTGGCGGGAATAACGACAATACATAATCTGTCACTGTAATGAAAACGACAATCAACATAGCCAAACGCGCCTCTGGCGCGCAGAAAGACCAGATTGGCGACGGCACCCTGTTCTATACGGGCGAGGTGAGTGACTTCAACAAGTCGCTGAGCGGGTTGTTTATCGACAATCCTCCCGTGTTGTCGCCTGATTATGCCAGCCTAGTGTGGCGGTATAACCACGGCCAGGACCGTTACATCCTGATTCACGTTCAGGGCTCCCAGGTCGTCAGCGAAGCAATGGGACGTTACTATCCCTTCCGTGCCGGTTATGAGGTCACACGCACCGACATGAACAAAATCGGTTTCGACCTCACATCGCTGTTTGCTGCCTTGCCCCGCATTTCGACGATGACCTATGGCCGCGTGGACCTGGAAACCGTGGTGAGCAAGAAACTCTCGGTGCCCACCTCCAATGCCGTCACGCTGGCCCACAACATCAAGGCGGCCATCGTCTCCGGACGGCGCCTGCTGGTCGAGGTTTCTCCGAAGGCCGACCGTTCCTGGCGCGAAGACGGCATCTTCGATTGCCTGGAGATGAATACCGTGCTCTCGGCTATCGACAGCATGGACATCAAGTTGAGGCGTTATGCGACCTTCGCCTTCTGTGTCGACGAGAACTTTGAGCCCGTGCTTGACGGCGTGACGGTTGTCTTCTGTCGTGCTGGAAGCGGTGTGCAGCGCCGTGAGGACGACCTGTACATGAGTTGGCTCGAGGTCACCTCGCGCAGGATGCCCCTCACACCCCAGCAGGAAGCCCTCGACAAGGTATTCCCATATCCCGGCGAGAATGAGCCGTTGATGACGGCCGAAGAACTGCTGCGGGCCTATGGCGTGTTCAACAAAGACATTGCGGCGCTCCAGGGCGGCGATTGGGATATGTGGCTGAAGTTGGGCCATCAACTGACCGAGGCCATGCCCAAAGACTGGAAGCAGTTCAGCAGTTATTTCCGCACGATGCCCGGAGGGGTGAAGAAACAGTTTACCCTGCTGGCGCATACGCCCTCGCTCACCTGGGACATCGACGGCTTGACGCGCGAATCCTTCGATGCCGTGAACGGTGCCCAAGCCTATAGTGAGCAGGAACTGTTGACCTTACAGCGCAAGGCCTTGCCAGCCCATCTCGAGAATGACGAGTACAAGTTCCTGTTTGCCGACGGTGTGCCCGACGGTATGCTCGACGGCCTGAATGCCAAATATCTGGAGCATCTCGACCTTGGCAGTTTGGCGTCGGTAGAGCGGTGGTATGGCATTTACAAGAAGCATAAACGCCTGAAAGAACCCGGTGTAACCGAAGCCTTCACCCGCTTGCTCAAGTCCCATGCGGCCCAACTGACCGACCTCAAGCAGATTGTCCCCTTCATGGTGCGCTACCCCTTTGTCCCCGCTGAGGCCTACCGTAAGCCTGCGGGCATCACTGCGGTGCCGTCGACCCGTGACCTGACCGATGACCAGGCCGCGCTCGTCAAGAAATGGATTGTCGACGAGGCCAAGAGCCACTCGTTCAACAGCCTGAAAGAGGTAAATGACCTGTTGACCAAGGTCAAGTCGGGTGATGTGGCCCAAACCATTGAGACCGAGGGTCTCAAGCACATGGATAGCCAGACGCTGATGACTTTATTGCTCAAGAGTGACGTCAAAGCCAGCCAGATTGAGACCCTGCTCGACAAGTGTAAAGGTCTTACCAAGGCGTGGAGCGGTTTCAAGGACATGGTTCTGTCCACCGTCAACCAATTCCTGTTCGGGAAGAACGGTAAGTGGAACCCTGCCTATCTGTTCGATGTGAAAAACTGGGACAAACTCGCTGTCCTTGAGCAGTCGATGCCAAAGGTGTACGGCCTTGTCGAGGAGGCCCTTGTGAACACGCTCGATGGTGTACCGGACCAGAATATTGACCGGTTGGCCGGCACGGTCGCCAACTATTACGGGCCGCTCGATGATGGCTCTGGCGGACGTGAAACCAACCAACTGGTTGAAGTGTTCATTGATTATTTATACAAGCATAATAAAGAAGAACAAGCAAAAGAACTGGAAGATATGTTGAAGTTATCAAGTCGCCGCAAAAGCGGCACCCGTATGCTCGTGCTGGGAGCCCTGTTGGGCCTCGTGCTCGGGGGCGTGCTGGGATTCATGGGTTACAAGATGATGAACAAGGGCGCCGAGCCCGATGAGGCTCTGGCCAAGCAGGACCGCTCGGTGGTCACCTTCATGCCGCGTGAGAAGCAGAACATGATGCTGTTGCTGGCCTCGCTGCCCGACAGCGTCAGTGAGGTTCGCCTCGACTCGCTCACCTTGTCGATGGACAGCGTGCGCAAGGACCTGCATTACCTGCAGGAGTGGAACAAACTGTCGCTGCAGTCGCTCGAGAAGATGGACTCGGCCCGCATCAGCGTCAGACCGCTGTCTGATGTCGAGGAGTTGCCTGCCGACATGCGCACCGTCATCAGCAAGGACTTCTCGCTGCTGGAGATGATGGCCGGCCGGGCCTTCAAGGTGGATAGCGTCTTTGTGTTGGGCAAGAATGTAGCCATCGCCGTGCCCAGCGACTCGCTGATGGGCGCTCAGCCCGCGATGTCGGCCGACTACTACTTCAAGGTCATCAACTACATCGACTCACACCTGCCCAGCGAGAAAATCATCAATCTGCCGTATTAGTAGCCCGCGGGGCACAGCAAACAAGAGATTATGGAACCGCTATTATCTAACCGGGACACCCAACAGTGGAAACGCGGCAAGTGGCCGTGGCGTTGGCGGCTGGTGGTCGGCATTGCGCCGGCCTTGCTGCTGCTGGCCATCGGCCTGTCGTTTTTCAAGCAGTGCACGGCATTGGGCAGAGCGGCCGACACCGACATCTATGACCCGCAGGAGAACGGGGCCGGCTTTGTCACCAAGGCCGACTCGGTACTCAGCCTGCTGCTGTCGTCGGAGTTCATCGACTCGGCCCATGTGGCCATCACGCTCGACGAGTTGAACCGGCGCTACAAGGCCCTTGAGTTTGCCCTGCCGTATGGTGAATCCGGCAACGACTATATCGAGTCAAGCAACCTCAGGTTGGTCGGTATCCACCCCGAGAACATCAAGGACGATAACCTCAAGCGCTTCTATTACAACAGCCGGTTGCCGCAACTGCTGGAGCGCCAGGCCGAGCACCTGGGCGAGAGTTACTTCAATATCCGTTGCAAGACCTCTGGCCGCCCCGTGAAACTGGGAGACTCCATCTCGGTGCTGCCCATTGAGGTTGAGTCGATATCACTCATCCCGTCGATGTTCAAGGTCAGGATGACCAAGACGCCGTGGACCGGTGTCATCGAGGGAGCCAAGAGTTGTATCTTTGACGAGCCGGGGACCATCTACTTGAGTTACGGCAACAGTGTACTGCCCATCCACAACGACCGTGTCATCGACCAGAAGGACCAAATCAACTTCAATGCCATCATGAACGAGGGCATCCTGTTGTGGACGCGTCCGGTGGCTTCGGGCGAGCGGGAGAAAGCACCCGAATCCATCGACTATTACAAGTATTACAAGTCGGCGTTTGATAGTGGCGACAAGCCTCATGGCGTGTGCATCAAGTTGCAGGACACCAGGCAGTCGCCCGAGAGGGCTTATGTCTCCATCTCCTATTCCAACGGCAAGTTGAGGCTCTCGCACGATTGCGGCCTGCTGGTTGTGGGCAGCAAGAAGACGCAGAAATTCCTGGAACACCGCCAGGGAGGCCACCGCACCGATGTGGATTTTGAGGATGGAATGAAAATCCTGATGTACACTGTCAAGGACAATGACTTGAGCATGAAATTGGGCGAGATTACCCTGTTCAAGGACAACCCCATGACGATGCTGTCCTATCTCACCCAGTCCAGCATCGGTGTGGACCGCTTCTTCATCTCGGACTACCAGACCGACCTGTTCACGCAGCAACTGCTGCAGGGCCTGTCACAGCACTTGTCCAACCGCGAGAACGTGGACACCGTGCGGCTCACCATCGACCCGTTACTCTCGCGCGAATTGGAGAACGAAATCAAGGCCTATGTGGCCCGTTTGCCCGGGCTCATCAACCCCGACAAACACGGACGGGCAAAGCCCAGGTCACAGGTCAGGGATCAGTTCGACATGTCGGTCACCGTTATGGACATGGCAACGGGCGAGGTGCTCGCCACGCCGTTCTACACCACGCTGTTCGACAACAACGACTTCCCCGAGATGCTGAAACTCACGACACGCAACCCGTCGCTGAACCGCCGTTCGGTGGGTTCGACCTTCAAGCCGATGGAGGCCTTGCCGGCCGTGCTGAGCATCCCGTCACTGATTGATCTGAATACCCAGTCGGGCAAGTATGGTGTGCCCGACTTTGACAGCAAGCGGGTAACGTTCTTCGGTCGCCTCACCCACACGTGGGCCAAGAACTCGGCGAGCCATTGGGCCGGCTGCGACTTTGCCAACTTCATCAGCCGTTCCGACGACGTCTATCCCGTGGGACTCGTGGCGTTGGCACTGAGCGACGAGACGGCCTCGGGCAGCACGACGCTGTTGCCCATCAACGGCAGCAAGTCCTACTTCACGATGGGCGGTGACGGATTCCTTAGATTCAAGAATGCGGCAAAGCACGAGTCACAGTTGCAGCCCAACCTGCAGCCCTTCATCTCCAACTTCACCAATATCTATGGCGTGAACTACATCGAGAGCGGAGATGACATGAAGTTTAACCGCACGGCCGATATCAACCTGTTCAGGCCGCTGGTAGCCGATATGGAGCGATGGGACGAAAAGGTGTATGGCTTGCTCGAGGTGTCACCCGAGCCCACGCAGTTGAGGTTCGACCGCTTTAACGACGGCGAGGACTTCCGCGCGCTCCTCGTGCCCTGGACGCTCGGTCAGGGCGACAACATGTGGAACTGCGTAAAACTTGCCGAGGCCTGGGCGCGCATGATCAGCAAGCGTGCCGTGAGGGCTTCGTTCATCCGCTACCCCGAGGGTACCAAGTTCCCGTCGCTTGTCAACGACTCGCTGCGCTCATTCCAGGACGGTCAGAACTTTAACACGGCGTGGAATTCGTTCCTGACAGAGTTCCAGAAGGCTCAGGGTATGGGCTCGTTGCTCTCGCCCATGAAGACGGCTGTCGAAGGGTTGGGCGAGAACCTTGTCGTGTTCTCCAAGACCGGCACCCCCGACGCTTATAATCCTCCCATCGGCATTCCGCTGCTGGGCGGTGGCGTCAGGAAGATGGACATCGGTATGTACTGCTTTGTGTTGACCAAGGAATCGACCTATCAGAACTGTATCCTGCAGCCCGACAAGCCCTCCAAGGGCATCGTGTGTATCGTCAGGATATCGCGCTCCTACGAGTGTCCCAATTGCCGGCCCGGCAAGGCTTGCAGCCAGTGCGAACACTATTGGGGACTGGAGTCGGCCCATGCGCGCAACTTCTTCTCGTCCAATCCGGCCCTGTTGCGCAAACTCTATGACATGACCAAGAACTATTATTGATTGTGAGCGCCAAGGCACGACGGACGACGACAAAGCGGCGCAAACAGCGCAAACGGGTGTCGCCACTCAAATCATGGTGGCGGCGCCTGAAGCGTCGTGTCAAGGCCCACGTGCCCGCCCTGGTGGTAGCCCTGCTGGTCGTTGCGGCAGGCGTCTTCCTGTACCATAAGTTCGACTTGGGCCGCAAGGGCCGCGTCACGGTGGCGTCGACCAAGTATAACGGCATCGACGTGTCGAAGCATAACGGCAAAATCAACTGGGAACGCGTTGCCGCCGACCCCAAGATACAGTTTGTCTACATCAAGGCCACCGAGGGCGCGTCGCTCGTCGACAAGACCTACCGACGCAACATCGACGAGGCTCGGAAAAACGGCCTCAAGGTGGGCAGTTACCACTTCTTTACGAGTTACAAGACCCCCGAGGAGCAATACAAGAACTTCAAGCGGCAGGTCAAGAAGGGCGAGCAGGACCTGCTGCCGATGGTCGACGTCGAGGAGGCCGGCAACAAGAACGCCAGGCGCGAGGTGCTGCAGCAGCGGCTGTGGAGGTTTATGGAACTGGTCAAGGACGACTACGGCGAGTATCCCGTGGTGTACAGCCAGTACAAATTCTACAACGACCTGCTGGCGCCCGAATTCAACAACTGCATCATCTTCATTGCCCGTTATGGCAAGGCGGCACCGGCGCTGCGGGGTGGGGGAGAATACAATATCTGGCAGTACACCGAGCGCGGCAAGGTCGACGGCATCAGGGGCTATGTCGACCTCGACCGCTTCGAGAACGGCACGACCCTTGACGATCTCACGCTGTAACAGGTGACAATGGAGGGCTTTATCACTCAAAACGGATGATGATATGAGTAAAATTCTGTTCTTGGATATTGATGGTGTCTTGAATACCGAGCGCCAACACGACTATTGCGTTGAGCGGGGCATCGCGCCTGTTGACGGATTTGGCTATGCCTTTGACCCTGAAGCCGTTGCTAACCTGGCCAGGATAGTGGAGCAGACGGGTGCCGATATCGTCATCTCGTCTTCCTGGAAGTGCTGGGGACTCTCAACGATGCAGCGCATGTGGGCCAATAGAGGGCTGCCGGGTAAAATCATCGACATCACACCCAACAGCGCGAGTGACGAGATATTGCTGAGTGTTGACCTGGACATGATGTTGCCGGCAGTCAAGGGCAGCGAAATCAAGGAATGGCTGGCCACCAGCGGCAGTCAAGTGACTCGTTACGCCATCCTCGACGACCAGTTCGATATGCTCCCGGAGCAGCAACCCAATTTTGTCCAAACCGACCAAAGGGTCGGCATCACCGAAGACGATGCCAGCGATGTGATCGCGATACTGACTGATATGGCCACGGTAGCCGGGCCGACCGAACAAAACATCAACCGTTAACATAGCAACAGGCTAATGCGTCTGGTCGGGAAAGCGAACTGGACCGCAGTATGCTTTTCCATTAATTACACATATTCATCGGGGAATTTGCCGTGAAATGTGGTGCTGCAGTCGTTTTTTTGTTATCTTTGCACATGGTCCCCACAACGGTTTCTTTATTGGGGGGTGACCTATTGTGTGCAACTAATCATCAATTATCGTTATGGGAAAGCAATCTGATATGAATCGTCGCCGGTTCCTCCGCGCCCTGGGACTGGGTGCCGCCGCGATGGCAGTAAATCCGCTGAGTGTGTTGGCGGGAGAGAAAGGCAGGCCTCAAGACCGTGACGGCGGTGACGCGCAGGGCCAGATGACCTACCGCGTGCAGCACCGCTCGGGCGACAAGGTGTCGTTGCTGGGCTTCGGCATGATGCGTCTGCCCGATGACCAGGACGAGGTGAACCAACTTGTGGACTATGCCATCAAGCATGGCGTGAACTACTTTGACACCGCCCCGATGTACAAGGGCGGACGCAGCGAGACCATGACCGGACAGGCCCTGAGCCGGCACCCGCGTGACAAATTCTTCGTGGCCACCAAGATGTCCAACCAGAAGGAGAGCCTGTGGTCGCTGGACGAGTCCCGCAAGATGTATGAGAAGTCGTTCCGTGACCTGCAGGTCGATTATATCGATTACTATCTGCTGCACAGCGTTGGCGGCGGCGGGATGGACACCCTCAAGGGCCGTTTCCTGGACAACGGTGTGCTCGAGTTCCTGCTGCGGGAGCGTGAGGCAGGGCGCATCCGTCACCTGGGCTTCTCCTACCACGGCGACGTCAGCGTGTTCGACTACCTGCTCGACCACCAGGACGGGTACCACTGGGACTTTATCCAAATCCAGATGAACTACCTAGATTGGCGCCATGCCTCTCTCAACAAGTCGGGATGGAGGCAGGATGCCGATGCCGAGTACCTGTACAACAAGATGGAGAAGGTCGGCGTGCAGACCGTCGTGATGGAGCCCCTCAGGGGTGGCGCCTTGGCCCGTATGGACGACGAACTCGTTCAGCGCCTGGCCGCCCTACGTCCTGATGACAGCCCCGCCAAGTGGGCCTTCCGCTGGGTGGGCTCGCACCCCAATATCCTCACCACGCTCAGCGGCATGAACCAGATGAGCCACATGCAGGAGAACGTCGCCACCTTCTCGCCCCTCGACCCCTGCACCGAGGCCGAGAACAAGGTCCTCGAGGAGATTGCCGACGTGATGGCCGGCGTGCCTGTCATTCCCTGCACCGCCTGTGAGTACTGCATGCCGTGCCTCTATGGGGTCGATATCCCCGGCAACTTCGCCTACTACAACGAGGCCATCGCCCAAAAGATACTCCCGCTGCCCGACAAGCAGGCTGCCGACTACATGGACCGCAAGCAGCAGTTTGCCGACGGCCTGCGCCAGGCCCTGCCCGATGCCTCGACCTGGGCCACCCAGTGTGTCGACTGCGAAACCTGCCTCAAGAAGTGTCCGCAGCAGATACGCATCCCCAACCAGATGGCCCGCATCGTCGAGACCCTCAGGCGAAGGTGATTTTATGCCCGCTTCTTCAAACAATCTAAACAACTGATTTTAAAAAACAACTACTTTCATTAAACAACTGCTTTTATTGAACAACTGAATAATCTGATTGTTCTGAGGGCATCCGCATTCCCGCATTAAGGGCCGGCGGATTAAACGGATTGAAATGATGGCTGACGCTTTTATGCTCGCTCGCGAGCAGTTTAGAGTTTAGAGAGGCTGCCGCACTCCAGCACAGGAATGCGGCAGCCATCTTTATAATCCATTAAATCCGCCGTCAGTTATAGCCCGAGCGCGGATGCCTTCAGAATAGTCAGACGATTCAGTTGTTTTTAAAAATCAGTTGTTGATGTTGTTTTAATCGTTGTGGTGGAATTCACGTGCTAAATGGGCCTCGGCGTGGTAAAATATTGTTAGATTTTTTTGTAAATATGAAAAAAAGATGTAATTTTGTTGCAGAAACACCGTAAAAGTAATTACTCTTTATCATTAACATTAAAAACCAAGCGAATGAAAAAAAGATTATTCATGCTTCTACTGACAGTGGCGTGTGCTATTGCCGGCGCACAGGCACTTACGGTTAGAGGTACGGTCGTTGACCAGGTCAACGAGCCCGTGATCGGTGCCACCATCAAGGTCCTGGGGACCACGATAGGCGCAGTCACCGACTTTGACGGCAATTTTGAGATTGCCAATGTTCCTGACGGCTCAATCCTGAAATTCACCTACATGGGCATGCAGGCCGTGGAGATGGAGGCTAGCGAGATGATGAGCGTCCAACTCCTTGACGACGTGCGCAACCTGGACGAGGTTGTGGTGATCGGTTATGGTTCGGCCCAGGCCAAGGACTTGACTGCTCCCATCGCCGTGGTCAAGGGTGAAGAACTGCTCGCCGTGCCCACGGCGTCGCCCATGGCAGCGATGCAGGGCAAGGTGTCGGGCGTGAACGTGGTCAACAGCGGTACGCCGGGCGAGGGCCCCAAGGTGCACATCCGCGGTAACGGTTCGTTCACCAGCGGCAGCCCGCTGTATGTTGTTGACGGGATGTTCTATGACAACATCGACTTCCTGAATGCCAACGACATTGCCGACATGTCGGTGTTGAAGGACGCTTCGGCTGCTGCCATCTATGGTGTGCGCGCCGCCAACGGTGTTGTCCTGATCACCACCAAGCACGGCAATAAGAACCAGCCCGCCAAGATCACCTACAACGGCTACTTCGGTATCCAGAAGGCCACCAACGTGCTGAAGATGGCGAACTCGAGCGAGTATGCCACGATGCTGATGGAGGCCAACTACGATGCCTATGTGTCGACGATGAAGGCTTCGATTGACCGCTACGGCGGCAGTTACAGCAATGGTGACTTCCACAACTGGACCTACGGCTCTGACACCGACTGGTACAAGGAACTGCTGCGCACGGCGGCCATCACCGACCACAGCCTGACCATCACGGGCGGTGGCGAGAAGGCTACCTACTCGCTGGGCATCAACTACCTGCACCAGGATGGTGTGATGGATGTGAAGAACTACTACAGGCGCATGAACTTCCGCGCCGCGCTGGACTATGAGGCCACCAGTTGGCTGAAGGTCGGCTTCAACGGCATCTTCTCCAAGGGCAAACAACGCACGCCCAACAATGCGGCCTGGCAGCAGGCGTTCAACGCTCCGGGCATCTATCCCGTGATGGACGAGAAGAATGACAACACGTTCCCCTGTCACTACGGCTCGCCCGAGTCGGTCGGCTTTACCAACAACTTCTACAATCCTGTTGCTACGGCCAACTACCAGAACAGTGTGAACGACATCAACAAGTATCTGACCAACTTCTATGCCCAGATCACTTTCATCCCCAGCAAACTGAACTTCAAGACCAGTTACTCCTATGACTTCACTGCTGTTCACAACCGCACCTACATGCCCGAGTACTACGTGAGCGCCGTTCAGCGCAACGACAAGTCGTGGGTGAGCAAGAGCGAATCCACCTTCAACAACTGGATTTGGGACAATGTGTTGACCTACAAGGACA
>JAEEGL012859552.1_pt1 | contig 23006 bp, 29 predicted proteins | sample 9134231 | NCBI WGS metagenome assembly JAEEGL01 (sample SAMN16246548, study PRJNA631951) | gut metagenome | biome: gut microbiome; feature: rumen; material: fiber-attached | host: Bos | place: Iran: Karaj | collected 2018-10
CTTATCGGAGACTTTCGTATACACCCTTCCAGTGGGTCGCTCAACAGCGTCACCTTCATAAGCGCAAGCATCTCTTCTCGGTCCGGGAATGGATAGTATTCTTCAGACAGGTGCTCGACCATCTCATACGCCTTGCGGCGGTTGATGTGCATAAAAAATCCCTCTATATCGCGGTGCACGTGAAAGCACGGCCGACGCCCGCCCCTCGAAACAAACCCGATATCATCCCTTATCCGCTCCGACATACCCTGAGCGGAATGGCCTATCCTATTGCCGTGAGATATGTCGCCGTTAGCATAATGAACGCCCTCGGCGACAGAGGTAAAGAGCGGTGCGATATAATGATGGACGATGCAATCGTGGTGATCGGGAGCGAAAGCCTCGCGAAACACGGGATATGTAAGTATGAAAGTCGACATCGGGCTTGGATAATACCGACCCTCTGACACTTCCGCGGCCAGGGCATACAGTTCGACCAGGTGGAAATGGATGCGGGCGGCTTCGAAGTTATGATGCTTCTGCCTGTAGGCGCCAGCCTCAGCATCCAACCACCGATCGCAATTCTTGACAAACTCCGAGGCCGGAATGGCCCTGTAACGATTGTTCGTATTCGTGTTGTTACGATTGCCATTGGAAGGATTGACGTTCCAGGCGTTGGTCGCAGCGTTACGAAGGGACTCCGTCTCATCTTCCACCTTAGTTGTAGCTTGCAGCGCGTCGCAAGCGGGAAGACCTTTTTTCAAAAATTGTCCTCTCATCCTGCCTCCTCCGGAAGTTGATGATTCTGACTCTGGCTAAAAGCCTCAACCTGTGAAACGATCTCCTCCGTCATCACGTTGATGTCGGCGGCAACCTTCATTTTCCATCCATTCTGAAGATTGGCGACCAGATAAGCCTGCGCCTCAATCTCCTCACATAGCTCTATGGTCCGTTTCACATAATCCTTTCCGCGCAGCTGCCGGATGGCATACAGGAAGAGAAGCGATGCGTCCGCGATGATCTTCGCAACATAGATTCGCTGGATCATCTTGCACGCGTCTGGACGATGCTGCATAATGTACCCGTTGAGCACAATCACGCGCCCAACAATCGGCGATGCAAGAATCCTCTTATTTCTCTTCGTGAGCATCCGGTAATACTGTTATGCTTACATATCGCCGTGCTCCGCACGGCTTGGCCGCCAATGCGGCAAATTAAAGCCCCGAGGCCGGAACGGCCCTGTAACGATTGAACGTATTCGTGTAGGCACGAGAGCCAGCGGAAGGAGTGACGTACCAGGCGTTGGTCGCAGCGTTACGAAGGGACGTCCAGGACGCCCCGGGCGTCTCGGAGATAATCCCCCTACCCTCAACGGTATTTAGGTACGACCGTAGCGCATTGACAAGCGTCAGGTTGAAAAACCACCTCTCAAGCGCCTCGCACGAAGGCAGCACCCGGCCCAAGCTATGAACGTAATACACCACGGGCGAATCGCTTACCACATTTTGCGGTGCGCTGGTAATTTGACTCGCCTGAGTTATGTACGGCGTAATGATCATCCACTTCCCACCGACAGCGATAGCCTCGGCCCCTTTCGCGCCGGGCGCCAGGATGGGCTTGGACGCGGAATTGACGCCCGTGTCATTCATATTGATCCCGGCATCCCGCTGTCGCCCATAGAGCGTGTCGCTGAGGGCCGATGTCAGCGATGACGTGGCGTTGCCTTTATGCAAATTGCACAGGTTGTACTTTGCGAGCTTCCCCGTATTGGTCGGGGTCGCCGGAGTGTCGCCCGCAGCGGTATCCACGTAGAAATACATCTCTTCTCCAGCAGCTGGAGTCGTACCGCCCGAACCAAGAATGGAGACATCCGCCATTGTCCCGTCGGCTTTGGTAGTGGTAAGGCCCGAGTCGATGGCAAAGCGATGCCGGTACCATTCCGTCACCTGATAGAGCGATTCGGTCCTTTCGGCAAAATCCGAGCTATCCGCATTCGCGTTTTCATAGGCAAGCCCCTTGGGGACGTAGAACGTCTTGCCCGTATTCTCCGTGTAGAGAGCCCAGTATTCCTTCCCGGCCTCCCCGAGATCACCAGCCGTATCGGTGTAAGACGTTATGCTCCACGCCTTGCCGGTGACGGAATCCGTCCCGGAGTCCGCGGCGGTGATGCACACCAGCGTATTATACGGCGAGTGTGGCATATTCTTCGCGGATTCGGCGGCAGAGCCATCAATCCGGTAAAGGGTGCCCTGAAAATTGCTCCACATAATGGCCTCCCAGGATCCATCCGTCTTTCTGAAGGCGAAGCCGTCCGGGGCCACCGACATCTGCGCAGCATCGTAGCCGGCCGCAACAAAGAGCGTATTCCACTCGGCCAGGGTGTAGATCTTCCCGTCGGAGCCGTAAATGCGGAGATTGTCATTGGTCGCATAGTTCTCTGTCGTCGATTCAGTCTTCCGGACTGTAGTCGCCCCAACCTCGTATGTTGTGGGGAAAGGTATGGACGCAATCTTCGCCGGGATCAGATCGCCGACGATGAGAGCCGGAGAGCCCAGCTTGTCGCGCAGCTTATCCGCGCAATCGTCCAAAAAGTCTGCAATACTTGTGTGTGTTGCCATATCTGTTTCAATTAAAATTCTTCATCAAGCAGGGCAACGGCCCTGGGATATTCCGCGTCAAGGATGATCTGCAGCGCGTCGTATACACCTCCGGACGTGATGGGATTCGTGGAACTCTCAACCGGCTCCGTGTCGAATGTCAATACCTCCTGCGCGCCGATATTTGTCCGGACCTGTGCCTTTTCAGAGTCGGAAAGCGACTGGGCGCCTGTGTCCAGCATCGTTTTCTCTCCATCCGTCCCCTTCCTGGAAACAGAGCGCCCGCCGATGTGCACCGTGTCGCCGGAGCCGAGCGTCCCGATTTCGGGCGCACCGTCCTGATTCTTCTTCAGCAGCCGGGTGCCGCCATCCTTAATCGCATTCCCCCCGAGGTCCAGGTCGCCGGTCATCGTTCCGCCGGAAAGCTGGAGATAGCCAGAAAGGTCGATTTCGGTTTTTCCGAGCCTTTCCCAGGAATAGACGCCATTTTCCTCGATGACGATCCATTCATCTTTCGCGTTGGACGTGCCCGGATCCTCCGACGGGACAAGATAGATGTATCCAAGTAGACTCTCACGCGGAGGCTGAGGAAGTTCATCGGCGGCCCTAAAAGAACCTTTTACGGCATTCGCGATGCGTTGGTCAACCTCAATCTTTGTGTATACCTCTGTACCCTTGGCCAAATCTTCCCGCCAGACATCCGTCACCTCGGCGATTCCGTCTTCATAGAAGATCCGTATATTGTATAGGTATATCTCGCGACCCAAGTCGTCAGACGGAAACATCCGAAGCATCTGAAGAAAATATACACCATCATCCTCTGTCGGCGATATCTTGCCCGTCGCATAGTCATTCGTGTCCCCGTAGACAATCACATCGGCGCCAACGAGCGCTAAGAATTCATCCTCCTGGAATTCATAATCCACCCACGGAAAGCTGGCCAGCCTCTTTATTTTCCGCCCTGCCTCAACGGCAGCGGCATTTGCGGCGTCGGCCGCATCGTTTGCCGCCTCTGTCGCATCGTCGGCATCGTCAATGGCGTCGTAAGCAGCATCTATGGCGTCATCGACGGCGTCGGCTGCAGCATTTGCGGTCCTGGTCGCCGCCTCACATTCTTCAAGGATCTGCCGGATGACAGACATCGGTATTGTCGAGACGGAAAGGGTGATATCAACCTCTCCGCTCGCAGTCGCGTCCTCCAGGCGCTCGACCAACTCAACAGCAAGTGCGTCGTATGTGGCAGTCCCGTCATTGGTCGCAACGGAGAGGATCACGCGGTATTTGCCGACATATTCCTGCTGCGCGGCCGGGTATTTGGCGAGGAGGACCGTGTCATCCTCTTCGTCAATCTCATAGGTACAGTAGCCGGCATAGGCCTTCTGGTCTTCGCTATACATACACAGCTGCTTAAGTACAACTTCATTCCAGGAGACTGCTACGCCCGAATCGACAAGCCTCAACCGCATAGGAACGGTAGTGCCTATGCGAAATTTATCAAGGGCGATTACTTCTAATTCCATAATGAATCCTTTATAATTACACTTCAAACCGGCTCTTATGTGGGTACTTCTCCATCAGTAGCAGATCCAACCCGCTACCGGCGCAAAAATCGTTAAGCGAGAAGACTTCGCCCAGCGTCGTCCGGGCCCAGCTCTCCGCGTATGTGAACTTGATATCCTTCACGGGCGTGATATTGAACATCCCGTATTTTTCATACTCATAATTATTACAGAGGTCAAAGATGCTTATCACCTCCCGATCGCCGGCTACCATTTCATCTATCATCGGCCGGAGATCCGATATGGCGCGCCGTGTCAGGTGGATATTCCGGTGCATCCCGAAATTATACGCCGGAAGACCCATCTCCCGGAGCAGCTTGCCGGTCCGAGCCTTGAATGTCTGATAAGGCGATTTCGCCGTCAATGGAATCTCGGCCTTGCCATTCTTCTCCCGCACATAATGCGGATAACGGTCAAAGTCGACCGGGCGCGTATAGAAGTGATCATCCATCGACACCAGGAATTCATCCCCGATGTCGGAGTTGTCGACCGCGTAGAGGATCTTCCGGATGATATTCACGTGCTTCAGCGATATAGGAATAACCCCGAGATACCGGTCCGCACATCGGAGCTTCACGACCTCGTCGGAGAGCCAGCCGGGACAATGACCGGAAACGAATACACGACCGATGTTTATGCCGTACGTATCAATAGACCGGAGCGAGCATCGGAGCTCCAGGTTGAAGACCTTACTGCCGGTACCGACAATGTAAAGAATATCCATTTTAACTGCTGGTTGAATCGTATTGAACTTTTCTGGCGCCAATCTCAGACTTCGCGAGCGCGTCGATGAGCGTATTCGCGTCGGCGTCCGTCAGTCTATTCGCGCACAGATTCTGATACGCGATGTCGGCCTTTCGCTGAGAATAACCGATCTGCGTGAGCGCGGTCTTCACCGCCACCGCGTGGCCGCTCTGATCGCCGCCGTGCGGCGGGTCGATATCAACCGCTACCGTGGTGCGCCAGAGGTCGTTAAACGAAACAAATGAGCGCAGGACGGCCGACTCAATAAAGCACTCCCCGATCACGTATGCGCCGGACATCAGGATACAGGGGCGCCCGTCGTATTCAAAGAGCCGTGTGAACGGGAAGGCTGACAGCTCCCGGGTATCAAGATCGCCGCTGATCTTGAATTCCGGGCGCGAATAATAGCACAGGATCTGCCGATGAATGACAACCGGCAATGCTTCCGGATCTCCTACCCCTCCATAATAAAACCGCGTAGCCGGCGCGTATGCAATAGCGCTGGTCGGAATATAAATGCCGTTTTTGAAAAGGTTGTATGTCGGAGAGTCAAGGACCTGGCCAAGGCTCGGACTCCTCTCGATTCGGATGTTGTTTTTTGAATTGTACTTCGTCGTAACATCGTATCCTTCCCACCTCATATCTTCACCCTCAAGCTTCAGGCCGATGATGCGGCCATATAGCTTCCTGGACCGCACCCTCGATGTCGGATCGTTGCCGTGGTACGGAGTGACGCCGATATACATATACGAGAAGGAGACGATGAGAACACCGGCACCATACGCCGTCGGCAGCTTGAATTCTACACTCTGAGACGCAAGCGGCAGATCAGGCCTTTGCCCGTTGGGGTAAACGATCGGATTCGCCTCTTTTGAGATCCACGTCTCGGCGTCAACCCACGATGCCGTCGCCTCGTCATAATAGTGATTAGTCCCGCCATCCTCCAGGTAATTGATCCTGATGTAGAGAGTAGAATGTGGCAAATTGAACGCATTGACAGGCCCTACGCCTATTGTCCTCGACGACGGGCTGGCAAGATAACAAGTCGGATCCTGGTCGAAAGAGAGTCTATACTTACCGTCCGCGGCGGAGAATGGGACTTTGAAATATAGGCAGTTGTCACCCTTTGCGCCGGACCAGTTCGTCCCGCAGGCGGTCAGGAAAATTTCCCGGGTGCTATGGCGGAGCGTCGAGCGCGGATCCCTCACACCGATCGGGTCCACCATCCCTATCTCGCCGGTTTTCCGGAGCGGATTGTCGCCATACGGCCATATCTTCGGCTCCCAGGTCTCATAATCCTCCCCATTGAGGTTGATCGTCGCAACCTGGTAGCTGTCCTCGGTTGCATCGAAGTCAAGCAGGGCGCCCTGCTCTGCGTCGAAAGACTCTGATATTTCCTTCACGGATGCGACAAATTCACGGGTTGCGCCGGCGTGGAAAATAGGTGTCTCCGGATCACCGTCCTCATCGAGCACTTCAGGGTAATGCGCCGCCTCTGTGATAAGGACACCACCGTCACCGTGCCAGATTACGACAAGGCCGAATGAATCCGCAATCTCGCCCAATACACTCCCCCAGGTTTCCCCGCGAAAGGTGGCCACATTGACGCATAGTTCCCAGAAAGGGAGAGCCGTCATTTCCGTGTCAGGCTTTGCCGTTGTGCACTGACGAAAGATCACACGGTTATCATCGATGCCGGCGCGGTCGAGCCCGACATAAAAAAGATCTTCCAGCATTGCCATTCCATCCTCGCCGCCGGAATAGTCGAACTGGATGGAGTCGAGAAGGCCAAGATTGTCCCTGGCGACAATGGATATCGCCCCGTGGTACGATAGCGGCTCCGTGAAGGAATCCGGTGTCACATAGCCGCTCCAGGTCCGCCAACCATCATAATAATAGATAACCTTGTACTTAAGGGCGTCTGGCGTGAAGAATTCGTACCAATTCCCCTGCCGGTAAATCTCCCCATCCTCTGTATAGACCGGATTGTCGGAGATATCGACAAAGGTGAGCGTGAGCGCGGTCTTGATGATACCCATCGGCATATCGTCCTGCTGGCCGAGCCATTCCAGGCGTGCGTCAATCAGGGACGCGATATGCTCAAAGGCGACGACCTCATTATCATCTTCGCAATACTTGCTGATGATAATTTTGTGTTCGTGGCCGGCGCGGTCGGTCTTTTCCCAAACAAATCTGTCCTTATATCCCGGCATAACCTATCTCCCCCAAGAATTAAGCGTCTTCTGGCCGCTGATAACTATGTCGCTGCCGGACAGCTTGCCGGAGACGTAGATGGTGATTTCAGACCGGATTTTCTGCGTCTCCCCTGAAGCCGTGGCCGACGTGGATGCAGACGAAACCGCCGTGGAGGACCCGGCCTTTGCGATGGCCGCAAGCCCGGCCTTTGCGGCGGCACCGGCCGCGATCAGAGCGGCACCGGCCGCGATGGCGGCGTAGCCGTTGAGCGACGCGAGCGATTTCTTGAATGCCTCAGTGGCAATACCCTGAGCCATAATCATCTCACCTGCCTTGATAACCGAATCCGCGAGCGGCGTCAGCAGCGCCTGGAAGATCGCACCGGCGTTCAGCTCCTCAACGCCCATAAGCCCATTCATCAGCTTCTCGATGCCGGCCGAGAATCCGGACGTAATGGCATTATTGAAGTCATCAGAGAGCTCTTTTGCCGTATCGGCGCATTCCTTCGCCCATTTCTCCCACTCTTCCAGAGTGTCGAACATTCCGTGTGGATCCGGCAGCGGGTCGTCAATTTCGATCGCGCTCAGATCCTCCAAGGCGTCAGTGAGGTCATTGACATCGTCCGTGAATTTCGTCAGCTTCACATCGTCCCACTTCACATCCTTGAACGGGGACGCCTTGATGATCTCGTCATTCAGCAGGGCGATGCTGTCTTTGTCGGCCTTGCTCAGTTTCGACTTCGACAGGAATTTTTTTCGCTCCTCCAGGAGGTACTCATAGTAGCTTCCGCCGTATTTTGAAATCTCCGCGTATAGTTTTTCAGCATCCTTCCGGATGCTTTCATTGGTCGACTTGCTCCAGCGCTCATACTGTTCGTATTTCTCCCGCATATCGCGGAGCGACTTTGCGTATTTGGACGACCTGGAACCGCCACCGCCATTATTATTGTTGTTGTTGCCGCCGTTTTCGAGTTCAGTCTGCTTGTCGAGGATGGCTTTTATCTCGGCATCAATCTCTCCGGCATAATCCTTCGCCCCCTGGATTTTCAGTTTCTCCTGAATACTCTCCGGGAGCGCGCCAAGCATCTTATTGAAGACATCAAGCGATTTCGCAGAGCCAAGGATGCTGTTTCGGAGCGTAGTGAAGCGAAGCGTCTGCAGCCGGACGGCCGACTCCTGTCGTTTCGCGGCGGGAATATACTCCTCGATTTTCTTCCGGAGTTTGTCTTTTATGCCGTAGTTGTATCCCTCCAGCATATTAAGTTTGGATACATCTCCGCCTGTGTCCTCGTACTCTTTCCGAAGCTCAGCAACCTTTTCCGTCAGCCTGTTCATCTCTTCCCACTGGGCGGATGTGTCTATGCGCTGCGCCGACAGCCTGGCGATTGTCTTCTCCAGGCTCTTTATCTGCTGCTCGGTCTCAAGTATGACGGACGCTTCCGCGTAATGGTCGCCCTGGTTTCCCATCCAGATAAGGAAATCCACTACCTGGGACCTTAGTTCGTCCGTAATATCATTCTCGCTAAGTACGGTCTTTGATTTGACCAGGAAAAGATCTATCGCCGCCTCTCCGGCATCTCCGAAGGACTTGATAAGACCCTTATTCTCCTCCTCGATATTCTGCTGAAGTTTTGTGATTGCAGCGATGCGCTCATACCCGTCGACCATAGAATTACGGGCGGTCTCCATCAGGGAGATATTCTCTTCCAGGTGCTGGGCGGCAGACAGGGCATTAGCCGTCTGCGCTTCCCCGATGGCGTCCTCCGCCTTAGCAAGCGCAGCAGCCGCTTCGTATGCGGCGCCCATCCGGCCAATCAGCCCGGAGAAGTCGCCGGTTGCGACAGCATTGAGGAACGTATCCCAGGATTCCTTCATCCCGGCCACATTCCGGTCCCAGGCATCGCCGAGCGCCTGGGTTGTATGCGCCAGCTTGTCCTGGATCTTTATCATCCCTGCTACAGCACCGGCCGCCGCCGTAATCTTCAACGCGATGGCGCCCCACGCCTTTTTGACGGATGTTCCGAAGGAATCCGTCTTCTTTTTAGACGCATCAAGCCCTTTCTCGTAGTCCTTTTTGTCGAGAAAGAGCCTAACTATCAGATCTCCCAGCTTGCTCATTACTCTTGATTTTGTCGAAAATTGACAATACTATCTCCTGCTCACGTTCAGACACCTCAACCGTCTTGATCTCCCGCCTGCCATCATTATCCCACGGCATTGGAAACATCGACTCAAGCGTGCGCGGACATCCGCTCTTACGTCCAGGAATCGCCCACGTGAGGTTGAACACCGCCCAGCGGGTCATATCCCATTCGCGATGAATGCGCCGCTCGGCACCTTCGACCAAAAGCCGGTACTCATACAGGGATGTAAACATCGCCTGCCGAAGCGTCTTGCCGCAATCGCCGATCAGGAATGCCGCAATCGCGTCCCAGTCGAAGTCAATGACTAATTTTTTTTTTCATCACCGGCGGCGCCATCGTTATCCTTGTCGGTAAGGATCTCGATACACGCCTCCACCATCCTGACAAACGCCCGCTGGTTCTCTGCAGCCCAGGCGACGAAATCGACATACCCGAAAGAGACTTCCGGATAGTCCGGATCCTCCACCCGCATCGCCTCGGCGTAATTCAACGCAGAGAGCCAGATCAGCTTGATGTAGAATGGATAGATATCCGCCTTCTCATCGCTTTTGTCAAGGACCAGGGTGATGCCCTTCCGGTGCGCGATGGAAAAAAGAGACGGGGTGATAAGTAGCATCACCTCCACCCCGTCCTTCATCCTGATTTTCTGAATGGCCGACCTCATAGCTTACTCGCTCGATGTCGGAACGGTCTCCGACACGTGCGTCGGAGCGCCGGTGATCTGGAGCGAGAAGGTCCGCTGCGCGGCACCGTCCTGGTCGGACGTCTCATTCACGGCGGTGATAAGCGCCTCAAAGGCGTCACCCTCGACACGGCCGTTATCGTCGATCTCGCCGATGAAGATGTTAACCTTCGCGCCGGCCACGAAAGAATCGAGCATCGTCTTCTGCGCAGAGGACGCCGACGGATCCAGATTGACCGTCACCTCTGCTGTCGCGGATTTCTTTCCGTCCAGATACTTTGCCCATTCGGTATCCTTGTCGGAGATCTCGACGGGCGCCATCGACCTGCTCAGGCTGTTGCTCTGCTCACCGCCAAGCACGGTATGGGCCGAGCCTCCGGCATTGGTGATGTATACTTTGCGTTTTTTACCGAGTTTTTCCATAATTAGTTCGATTTTACGATGAATTTGAATTTTTCCTGCTGAATGAAAGCCCCATCCTGGTATCCCTCGACAGATCCGGTATGCTCGCAATCCAGGACCGCGAAATCACCCGTATAAACAGCCGTTTTCCCATCCAGGGCGGAGATCACCTTTTCGGCAAGTTCAATCCCCGGCGTATAATCCTCCGTCAGCACGAACACCGTCGCCTCGACCTCAACCAAAGTGTTCCCATCCTTCGAATAACGGGAGACAGCGGTGTCGCGCTCATAGAGGATCAGCGGGAAAGCCTTCTCGACCTTGGTGGCTACCGGATAGAGGTTATTACCGACAAGCGCGGACACGCCGGCGTCTGTCGATAGCACGCTAAACAGGTGTTTTGCGATGTGAGTCCTCATTTCCGCCTGCCTGCTACCTTGTCAATAGCCGAAAGGATCTTGTCGGAGAGCACGCTTCTGGCCCGGCCTACGGATGAATTCACGGCGCCCCAGAAGAAAGGCTTTGCGGGGGTCGCTCCGTGCCTCCGGCCATTGCGGCCGATGACATCCTGCGTTCCCTTGTCGAGCCATAGGAGCCTGAAAACTTTCCCGTTTGAGAGATAGAAGGGGACATAGGCGTTTACCTGCCCCCCTGCCCCGTTCCTGTAGACGACCAGGCCGACACCCTTGCGGGATTTCTCGGGGTTGGTCGTAACGGTTGCGGCGCCCCTCCTCACAGATGAACGGATGACGTTGAGAGCCTGGCGGATGGCCGAGCGCAAAGACTTGCGGTACTCTGCGCTCGTCATCTTCAGCTCGTCGAACTTCGCCATTATCGCGGCGGAGTCCACTTCAACCGTTCCGCGGGCCATCGCCAGGAGTGACTATTCGGAGTCGGACGAACCAACGGCGGTAAGGATACCGAAGGCCTGCTTGCGGGCCGCCTTGATGTCCCAGTAAGTGTTCAGCGTGAACTGAACCTTTCCGCTCTTCGCGAGGCTGAACGGATCGACGACGAGGTCCGCATCTCCGAACTGGCCGACCAGCGCATAGCTGAAGTAGCCGAATTCGACGGAATCCTCCGGAGCATACTCGGTCACATAGACCGGCACGCCGTCGATGGAGTCGTTCTCGATGATCATACGGTCACCGTTGCCGCGAGGCGTTGCCTTCAGAGCGGCCTTCGTGGCGTTACGCATCACGAATGCGGCGGTGTTGGAAGGGTTGATGCCCGTTCCGTCGACGGCACCGACAAGGGCGCAGATGTCCGCATAGGTGAACGCGGCGCAGGACATCGTGGTCGTAGGCTCGACGAAGAGACCCTTGACGCCGGACGCGATGGCGGTGTTCTGGAACATCCACTTGTTGAGAGTGCGGAGGATGGCGAGGCGCAGCTGCTCGATAACCACGGCGCGGAGACGGTCGTTGGTCATCACGACGGCCTGCTTGGTGACAGGTACGCTGATGGCGACACGCCTGGGCGTAGGCTGGACGCTGTTGATGTCGATGTCGGAGTCGGAGATCGAGACAGCTTCTCCGGCGACGGACGCCTCGACGGCCTCGATGACCGGATAGAGCCAGTCACCATCCAGACCGGTCTGGATATGGCATCCGACCTTGTCGAGGATCATTCCCTTCTCAAGGGGGCCGATGATGTCGCCCAGGGTGAGGGTGACAAGGGGCTGCGCATCCGCGTTGTCGATGAGGTTCGATGTGCGCAGCTGGATGGCGGTGCCATTCTTTGCGGCCTCGACTACCTGGCGGGCAAATTCCAGGTTGCGCTGATGATTGTCCCTCCCCGGGGAGAGGCGATCGAGAGCGCTGGCCATACGCTCACCGCTCTCGATGCTCATCTCGACGGTGGCCTGATCCATCTCGGCGCGGAGCTGGGTTACTTCGGCCGACTCTTCTGCGGTCAGCCCACGTTTTTCATCCTTGGCGGCTTTGTAGACCTCCTGGATGCGGTTTTTCGCCTCAAAGAAGCGAGACCGTGAAGTGTGTTTTTCCATAGTTTAAGTAGTTTAAGAATAAGTTTTTAGTAAATTTCCGACTCAAGGCGGAGCATTTCGATCTCAAGATCCATCGGGACGCCGGTGACGGGGTCTTTCTTCCCCGTGTCTCCCTCCGTTTCCGGATTATAGGCCCTGGTGGTGACGAAAGTCCCCCAATAGGCCGGATCCACCACGATGGAAAAGTCATCAATAGACCCGAAGGCGCTGATGTAGCGATACCTTTCACCACCCTTTTTCAGGTCCTTCACTCCGTCTTTGCTGTACGTGAAGGCGAATGAACACCCGAACACATCACCGCGGCGGATGAGCTCAAGGACATCATTACCGGCCGCAGTATTCGGCAATTCGCAGGCGAAACGCACACCGTATTCGTCGATCTCATACGACAGGGTGCCGCCGCCGAAGAGTGACCTTCCCAGGATCCGGTCATTATCGTGGTTGAAATTCAACTTGATGTCCTGCCGGTCAAGGAAGTCTTTCGTTACGGCTTCCGGGTTAATCGTTTCAATGAACGTGCTGCGCGCCTTCGCGTCATAAAGCACACGACTCTCCTGGTTGAAGACGATGGCATAGCCAATCACCCTCCTTTCATTCTCAGAGTCGATGTGCGGCGCGAATTCCCGGTGCTCCCGGAAATCAAAGACGCGCCTTTCTATATTGGTGAGTTTTTCCATAGTTTATAATAATTCCAAATTATGCTGTTTTAGTGGGCAAGCGCTATTCTCCGCGCAGTTTCTTGCTGCCAAGCGGAATGAGATTCGCGCTGACAAGCACCTCGTCGCCACCGTCAACCGGCTCATTTCCGAGTCGCTTGCGCCACTCATTGACCGTCCTGGCTCCTGCGGCAAGTGTCTTCGTCATATAATTTGCCTGCGTCTCAAGATCGGTCTGCATAAGCGGTTCGATATCGAAATCCATCTTATACACGCCATACAGGCTTCGGGGGATGAGTTTCGATTCGAATTCAAGCTCAATCTGTGTCAATAGGGGCTGGAGAGTGTCGGTAAGGAATGACACCTGGGACATCTCCGACGCTTTGTAGTTGGTCGTCTGCTGCGCAAAGACCTTATCAGGATGCACGCCAAAGAACCGGCAGATCTCCATCACGTTGAATTGTTTTGAAGAAAGCAACTCTATATCCTTCGGCGAAAGCGAAATCTGGCTGAATGACATTTCTCCGGGAAGGTTGAAGATCTTCCGGCCGGAATCAAGCTGCTCTTGGATGTTCTTTGCGACATCCGACAGCTGGGAGTCCTTTACGACACCGAATCCGATACCCTGGTCCTTCCCGGATACAAAGCCCTGGAGGGTGCCGCCACTCTTGAAGGTTTCGATGTTTGCTGCATCCGCGTTTGACGTAATGGCCATCACTTTGGACGCATAGGCGAGGGTTGACATACCCATATAGCCACCATCCGTGCCAAAATTCTTGATGTGGATAACATCATCGGCGGCAAACACCCCAAAGAGCCGGTTAACAGTGTCTGATATGGAATAAGTGTTTGTAAATTCATCGTAGATGCAGCTATTCGGCGTGCACAGGCACATTTTCTCAAACCTGTCGCCGCCCCAGACGGGGACGATATAAGCGTTACCCCGAAGCAGGACCTGCACCATCATCGACCGCTTCAGTTCGAAGGCCGACAGGCGCTCATTCGCCCTTTTCGTGAGAAGGTAGTTTAGTCCGAAGATGTCGTCTATCTCAGCCTTGTAATAACCGCCGAGATTATGCTTCACCTCCAGTGGCAGCTGCGCGACCCCCTTGGATAGGATGTCTATACACCGATATACAGTTGCAATTCGCAATGCGAGATCCGCGGATGTGACTTCGTCGACGCCTTGCGTCACCCTTACCAGCGACGGACCGCTGGTATTCTCCTCGGTGGCCGGCGCCTCTCCCTCTGAACGGCGCTGCCCGCGGCGGCGGAATATATTGGAAAAGATTCCCATTTCTATTGATTTATCAGTTCAACAATCAGTATTGTCGCCATATCGACCACTCTGACGTCGAGCGAAAGGACTCGGTAATAGCGGCCCAGGTAGAGCACACGGATAGACGACGGCACCTCGTTAATGGCCGGCTTCGTGCGGATGGTGATGCGCTTCGTCACCTGGTTGAAGGTTTCCCCACTGAGATTCGCCATATTGCCGGATGTCTGCTCCACCCTTGCGCGGCCAGTCCATAGCGGATTCCAGACGATATTCTCCGACCCATCTGCATTCCTGGTTATCTTGGATCTTTCAATCGTGATCCTATCTCTTAACAAGCCGGCCTGCATATCAGTATTTGCGTAGAGGGGTAAGGAGGTATGAGACGCTATGCGGGAGCGACAGGGCGTTACCGAATGTAACGCTTTCACGATTCGCATACCAGGTGCCTACCAGCAGCCGGATAGCGTGCCGAATGGACGGCTTCAGCACTTCGTGCGGGCATTTCCCGTCCGTGTGCGACTCGCAGAACTCAGAAAGAGGGGCCTGCAGGTATTCCGATACGGAATCCTCTGCAACCTCAATCAGTTCCTTGATATAGGCATCGTCTTCCGAATGGTCGACATTGAGATGCTTTTTCAGTTCTTCGATAGTCAGATACATAGGTCAAGTTGACGGTTATAATAACCGCCCCAAGGGCCTATTTTAGTGGGTAAAGAGCCTATTTGGTGAAATTCAGGCACATATACTGAGTCATCAGGCAGCAGACGGCCCCGTCTATCTTAGCCGACATCTTCCCCTTGATTGGCTTCCGGTTGCCCATCTTATCCTCATCCATACAGCAATTTCCAAAACACCACGCCGTAATAGGATTCGGGGTAAAGGTGCAGACCTTGGTCTTCACCATCATCTCAAGCGCCTCGACCGGACCGGTGAATGTTCCATACGTCTGCTTGACACCCTGAAGGACGCGCTCTGCCCCTTCAGCCTTCAGCAGATTGACCGCCGTTTTTGCCTTATAGGGGTCGTAGCCTATGCCGGCAATCAATATCTTCCCATTGTGGCCGACAATATCGCCGACGATCCGGTCGTAGTCAATAACATCACCCGGCAGGATTGTCAAATACCCGTCATCAGCCCACTCCCTGTATATTGCCGCATTGACGTGCGACACAAGTGTCCCTGCCGGGAGATAATAATCGACGTGGAAGTGGAATCGACCGGAATCTTTGTCGTAGATCTGATAGGCAACGGCCGAAAAGTCGTCCCAGACAGAAAGGTCAAAGGCTACCATAGTAAGCGGCGGAGCTGTGCCGTCGAAGGAATCCCAGCTGAATGGTGCATAGAGAGCCCGGATCTCGTCGGCCGTAATCCACGCCTTCGTCTCGTTGATTGCAAAGACATTCAGCAGCTTCGTCCGGAAAGCCAGCATATTCTCTGCGGTCTGCTGGGCCTTGCCCCATTGCTCTTCATAATAATCGGTCTTCACTGTCACGCCAAGGTGCGGCTGCACCTTCGCCCAGGTTAGCGGAGAGTCCTCCGGATCATCGACGTCCGGCGCGAAGATGACAGGAAACACCGAATCATCCTGGGATTTCCCGAGAAGAATATCCTGGTACGCCGACAGGGTCTTTGCGCACGGCCCGTCCTGCACTTCCGACGCGGTGGTAATGATGATTTCCAGCGGATTTTCGCGCGTTCCGGTCGATGTCGCCATTACATTCCTGAGAGATGCGTCGCGGGCCTGCGCGAATTCGTCGAGGATGTAGCAGCTCGCGTTTAGGCCGTCAAGTGTCGATGCGTCGGATGCAAGACACTGGGCGAAGGACGAAAGCCCCGGAATAAGAGGATAGACGATTTCACGGTTAACGCGGAAGCGCTTGCCGGTTTTATCGAGAGACCTCAACGCCGAGCGGATAAGATCAAAGCAGATCTTCGCCTGTTTGTACGAATTCGCGCAGGCAAATACTTGCCCATCGGCGTCGCCGAAGAGGACCTCATAGATGGCGATACCGGCGATGAAGGTAGTCTTTCCGAACTTGCGCGGCACAAAAAGCAGCACATTCCTGATCACGCGGCGCCCGTCCTCGCGGTAAAAACCATATATGCCGCAAAGGATGAATATCTGGATGGGCGAAAGGGTTATGCGCGTCAACCCTTTCGCTCCAGGAAATTTCAGAGACTCAATGCACGTGATTACCTTCCGTACTTTCCCGGGCCGGAAGTCATAACAGGACAGAAAGGCGAAGAATCTCTTAACGCACAGCAACTCAAAGAGATTGTGAGCCGAAGGATCTTCCTGCAGGCGGTTCGCATATTCATACAGGCGCGGATCAACGCCGGACAAAGCGTGGGCGCCGTCGATCATCGCCCGCCCGTGATCCCTAAAGAATGCAACCGCGGCCGTTTTCGCGTCCTGCCGCTCCCGCCTGGTTACGTCATCCACCGCTGTCAGTCTTCATCTGCGCTCGCAACATTATTCATCAACTTGTCCAGAGGATCGTCGTCAGTAGCTATCAGCGTGTCGAGTGTGAGGCCAAGGCCGCGGAGAGCTTTCATCGCAGACGTTGTGATGTCCGGAAGCTTTGCATATTCCGGCCGGATCTTCGGTATCTTGTTACCGTTTGCGTCTGTCATTATGTAGTAAGTCTTAGCCCCGCGGGCGACATCGCGCTGGATATGCAGCAGCGCCAGGTAGTTGGTAGCCGCCACAAAGATAGCACTTTCCAAGTTGGCGGAATAGGTGCCCTTCGATACAAGCTTGCCACGGATCTCGGATACTATCTCGGAGATATCTGGGAAGCGCTTCGCCCTTGCCGGTGCCGGCTTCTCGGTATCATTTTGATTCGGCTTTTTCGCGGTTTTTTCCATCTTTTTCGCGGTTTTTGCACATCAGAAATCGGCATCCCACGCACCCCTGATTTGGAATTTGACCCCGCGCGAAAAAAAAGGAGGGGAAAGCGGGTGTTGGTATGCCGTGTTTTCCATAAAAAATTTACACCCCGGGACTGGAAGGCGGGACAGCTCCGCACCAGCGCCGAAGAAAATCCTCGGCTTGCGCCTTTGCTGGACCTCTAACGTCCCGCTTCCCATACGAATTGCGACTGCCGAGGCGGATATGCTCGGCAGCGTGGCAGTCGTGGCAAAGCGACCGCAGGTTTCCGCGGTCGTATGCGAGCGCTTCCATACCAGCCTTACCAGATGCCGATTCAATCGGTATGATATGATGCACCTCTTCGGCCGGCCGCGTTCTGCCAATGGCCGCGCAGTCTTCACACACGGGATGCTCGCGCACATACGACAGGCGCAGCTGCTGCCAGCGCCACGAATGTATGATTTGGTCATATATTTTCCCCCTGTCAATCATTTATGCGCAGTATATTTGTAAACCCGGAATGACTCCGGAGAGTCGACAAGATTGTCAAACATCTCCTCAACCTCCCTTCCGATGCTTGTATCCTCATCGTCGTCGTATGCGCCGGTATTACAATATCGCAGGAAAGCGCGGATTAGCGCCTGGTTAAGGGCATAGACGCTCTTGAATCCGACGCGATGGCAGATCTCAACCAGCAGCGCATATTCCCGCTCAGACACATTGCTGTAAATCCTATGAGGATGAGTCTCCTTCATCTTACCTCAACGTCGCCCCTTCTCAGGTAAACACCATCCACGTCGTCATCGCAAGTATTCCGGAATGATTGGATCAGCCGACGCAATCGCCGACGCCATCCCTCCGGGGTGACAAGCTTCCGTTCATAGATAGCTTTATGATTCTCATTCCGCTGCCTCATCCGTTCTCCTCCCTATAGTCGCGGCGACCAGCAGGCGCGACGCTGTATTAAATCTCTGGCCAGTCGTAAAACGCAGGACCAGCCATCCGAGGGATGCCGCCGTGTTCAGCTTTTCAAGATCCGCGATATACCCTGCCGGATTATTGTGCCGGCCATACTTCCATACGGCGCCATCGATTTCGATGGCAACACGAAGGACTGGTGCCGCATAATCAAATCGCCACTTCCGCGTCGGATGGAATTGGAATTCCTTCACGAACTCCACCCCTGGGCAATCCTTTCGGAGCGTCTGTATGTACGGATCATTCGCCATTTAACCCCCTTTCTAATATACCAAAAGTGGTTATTTGTGGGCTTTTCCGTCTGGCGTCCAAGGCACCATATAACCAATAAACGGGATCCGGCGGCGGTCTTCTTCGCCGAGGCCGGCAAGATAATCCTTTCCGAATTGCTGCTTTAGCAGGTGGGTATGCTGCCGTCCTGGCGTCTGGATATTCAGGGCCGTCAATCTTAGGAATACGGATCCATTCTGGACCGACAATCCCTCCTGGTCAATCGGTATGCGGAGCACCCGTGCGCCAGCGACAATCTCTGTCGTCGCCAGCATCACCTTCATCAGGTCTATTTGTATGTTGTAATTCATATCAGTAGGAAAATGATTCAATGGTCTCAATTTTTGTGAAAAACTTCTTTGCGGTCTCGATAGCATCCTGCATATATTTTCCAAAGCAATACACGGCCTGCGAATTCGTTTTTACAATCAACTTCTTCGCGCCCGGCGTATGCTCCTCGCGGTCATCATCGACATAGGAGAATCGGGACTGTACGTCAAGCAGTCTCCAGGCGGAGGACTCGCCTATGCTCTTCAGGCGCTCGTATAATTTCCCAAGCCACTTCCGATACAACTCATTCACCTGTGATACATAGGAACTCGTAGCGCCAGCGCCGACATAGTTTCCGGTTGTTTTCCCGTAGTGAAAATCGGTATACATTTCAGCAAGGCCCTGACGCTTGGAGGGCGTATCAAACGGCCGGCCGGTGCGATCTTTCCATCCGCGGGATTTATTCAGTGAAACGAATCTCCTGTATTCAGCACTCGGCATCGCGGCTCCGGCTATAAAAAATATCTTATAAAATTCTTCTTTTTCTTCATCTTGCAGCGGGCACTTCTCGTGTGCGCGCTGCGAAGAATAAATATATTTATCTATATACTTGTCAGTATATTTATTGGGGGAACTTTCACCACTGATAATCGGTGCACTTTCACCACCATTGTTTGTCGCTTTCACCACGGATGTTTTTTCGCCCAACGGTGCACTTTCACCACCATTGTTCACCACCGTTCCGCCGGTGGAATCTACAGCGTCTCCACCGGTGGATTTTCCGCGGCGCCGGAGAGGTGGAGGGCTGAGTTCTTCGCCCGCCTCAGCCCGTGCCACCAGGGCGTCATAGTTGGTGGTATATTCATTGGTCGGGTGCCCGCCGGGGAGAGCGATGGTCGTCTTATTGAGATAACCGCACTCGACGAGGTTCGCAATAACCTCCTTCACCGATCGCTCCGAGATAGATAGCCAGTCGGCAATATACCTGTAGGATCCGCGGTAACTATGACGTCCGTCTTTCGTGAATCCGTGGATCATCGCGAAAATAAGGAGGGCGTTGCCCTGAAGTCCAAGCAGCGACACCATCGGCGCCTGGACTACAAAATAATCGGTCTTCTTCATACCTATTTTCATAAAAGCCCCGGGGTGTATCCTGAAGCCTCCCGTTGCATCCCAAGGGATATTTTCCATCCCGGGGCTGTATTTCTCATATTCGTATATTCATATGTTCATATGTTCATACAAACGCCCCTATCACCGCCAGAACGATGAACGGCAGCGCGGCGAGGATAATCACGATGATCACGCCCGCGACATCAATATGTTTCTCTTCTTTCATTTTAAACGTATTTTTCGTGTGAGTCTTTGATATTGTCTTTGAGGGTCTGCGCGTAGATGGTGGTCGTGGCGATGCTGTCGTGGCCGAGCATGATCCGGACCTCGTCGATGGGCATCCCTCTCTGCAGAGCATGAGTGGCCACGGTCTTCCGGAGGAGATGAGGATGGAGGCGGAAGCCGCATCTCTTTCCTACGGAGCGGAGCATACTCCCTATGGTATTTGCATCGAGCCTCGCTGTATCCCAGTCAAAGTCCTTCCCTGCAAATTCGCGGAGGGCTTTGAGTCCAATTTGCCCTCCCTGGGCCTCAGGATCCCATCCGAAAAGAGCTGGAGATTTATCCCTTCTCACCTTCTCGTAGTCCTTATAAGCGTACTTTGCCCGCTGCGTGATATAGACGGTCCTGTATTTCTTCCCTTTCCCCAGGACGGTGGCCTCCATGTTCTCCCAGTCGATGTCTGTCTTGTTAAGGGCGCATAGCTCGGATATCCTGCAGCCGGTGGAGTAAAGCATCTCGATGATGGCTTTGTCGCGCCTTGTGTTGGCCGCGGATCGGACCATCTCCATCTGTTCGAGCGTGAGGGCCTCCTCCTGCCTCACGCGGACTTTTGTGCGCTCTACCTTGTTCATAGGGTTCGGGACGATGAGCCCGTTCTTTTCGCACCAGGTGAAGAAGCTGGAGAGGGCCCGCTGATTGAGCGCTATATATGCGCTTGATCGGCCCTGGATCTTGAGGTATGCAAGCAGGGCCCGTATATCGTCAGATGTGATATCCTTCAGGTGCTTCTGGATGCCCTTCATGCAGAAAGAGAGCACCCGGCGATATGTATCGAGGGTTCGTTCTGTGCAGCCCTGTACGGCTTTTGATATGAAGTATTTCTGGACGAGTTCAGTATCTCCGGCATCATAGACCACGAGCTGTACTTCACGTTCTTTGATTTCGTACCGGCTGAGCGATAGGTCCAGAACTGACTCCACTCCGCGGATAACGTCCGGGGCTATTCCCGCCTCAAATAAACGTATGCGCACGTCCTCGATGAGCTGCTCTGTGGGAGTGTTCATAGCTGCAATTTTTTGAAGTCTGACCTGACCTCACTGCGCCGGATCGACGGGAAGGAGAGGCCGGCCGTGAGGGTTTCGTTGATGATGTATCCATAGGACAGCTCGTCCGGATGCTGGAGGGAGTCGTGGCGGATCACTTCTCCCAGGCATCCATGGACGGCCATATTGATGGCTGCCATCTTGCAGCACATGCCGTCGATATCCTCGCCTATCAGATACGGCTGCGCGGATCCTTTCTCAAAGGCCAGCTGCTCTGCGGCCAGAAGCATCCGGGCGGAGCCACAGGCGCAGTCATTGACGATAGGACGGTCTCCCTGGTACCGCGGCACGCTCATTTTGGCGCATAGGTCGGCCACTGCAGCTGGAGTAAAGAACTGACCGCGGAAGGACTTGAACTTCCCGGATAGCTCCATGAACATGTCTCCCCAGGCGTCGTACCAGAACTTCGTGGCGAGCTGCTCCTGCTGATATGCAAAATATGTGGACATGAAGTCCGCGAAGGCCTGGTTATCCTTTTCGTCGTGAGTCCAGACGGTGCCTGCGTCGTCGATGCTCAGATACCGGAGGATATAGGTGAGTACGTCATCGAACACCTTGAGCGCGTCATCGTTAATTCTCCGGACGAGATCCAGGAAGGCTGTGTATAATTTATTCATGATTTATCCGTTTAAGCCATTCCTATTTGCTTAACCGTGTCATCGTCCACCAGGCCGACCGACGATACGATCCTTCCCGCGCTGCTTATATTGTCCATCCGCGCCGCCATCGATATTCCCTCCAGCTGCAGCTTGTACACATCGATGATCTTTCCCGCCACATCCGTGATGGACTTGGCCTGCTCGATGGTGGTCTTATCCTGCTCGGATGTCTCCGGATCCGAGAGGTTCTTCACTCCTTCCAGCGCATCGAAGAGATGCGCCTTCAAAGCATCAAGTGATAAATTCTTATTACTCATCTTTATTTTTCTTCTTCCGGTTGAACAAAGTGATCTGCCGCTTGACGGCTCCCTTCAGCCTGATAACGTCCGCGAGCTCTTTCGGGTACCGCGCGATCAGGCTGTTCTGCGTCCGCAGCTGCTCCGACCTGCTGATCAGGTAGAGATTATCCGGCGATACGTTCAGCGGATTCCCGTCCTTGAACTGGACGTTATGTCCAGGAGGGATTTCTCCGTTCTCGGCCTCCCAGACTACCCGGTGCTTCAGTCTCCACCTGTTTGGCTCCGCCACTTTCACCTCAACATATCCGTCGACATTTACCCTCTCGCTTCCGACCGGCTTGTGATTGACCGGGGCGTGACCCTTCCGGAACATCGTTGGGGCCAGCTTCGCGTACACATCCGGCGCCAGCTTCTTCCCCTTATTCGGCGGAATGCTTCCCGGCTTAAACCTGTTCGCAATCGCGCGCGGATGCATGGTGCCGATCTTGCCGGCGACAGAGTGATATTCGAACGGCTTGCGCAATCCAAGGGCCTGGGCTTTCTGGTATGCGCACGTGGAAGACACACCGAGTTCGGCCGCGAGTTCGGCGACCGGCCTTACGGTCGCGTATGACTCCCGGAGTCTCCGGATCTCATCATCTGTCCAGATATGTCTCTTACATCTTGCCATTCGTTCTCTTCAGCGGAAGAAGGCTCGCAGCCTTGTATGTTTTAACAATACCTAACACCTCAACCAGGTATAGATCCGACCCGTCAAACATATCCCTCACGATATCGGTTATCCGGCCGAAATGCGTTTTGCCCCCCCCTATTTCAGGCGGAACGATATCGGATCCTGGCTCTCTCACCCTGATCCGCTGTCCGATTTTGAAATTCTGATCCATTTTTGTTACCAGTTATAAAACATCCTATTTTCTTATAGCACTTTTACAATTTTGACGGAGTCGGAGAAACAACTCATAATCTTTTTCCGAGATAAATGATAAAATACTTCTTGCCCGGTTCTGCGCCCCACTCTGGTCTCCCTTCCCCGTATCC
>JAEEGL013164848.1_pt1 | contig 23006 bp, 19 predicted proteins | sample 9134231 | NCBI WGS metagenome assembly JAEEGL01 (sample SAMN16246548, study PRJNA631951) | gut metagenome | biome: gut microbiome; feature: rumen; material: fiber-attached | host: Bos | place: Iran: Karaj | collected 2018-10
CCGCCAGCAGGTCATACATTGTGCGCATGGCCTCCCGGTCGCCGTTCTTGACTCCGTTGACAATCTGCAGTTCGGTCACTGAATCATCTTCTTACAAAACCTAAACACAAAGGTAGGCCGAATCTTGCATCGGTCAAGAGCCAAAAACAAAAAAAAGGAAGAGAATAGTGAACTAATCGTTGATATTAGGGTCCGATTTGAGGGTGATGTCTTCGAGGTGGATGCACTGGCGCAGGTAGGTATAAGTCAAGTAGAGGTGCCCATTGGCGCCTTGGATAATGGCGGGATAGGACAACTCTCCATCAGGAGGCATATCCGTTTGGGTTTCGGTCATGGTGTGCCAGTTCTCGCCATCGTCGCTGATTGCCAAGGCCAGTGGTGTGCGTGGGCCTGTTTCTTTGCCCGCCTTGACCGAGACGGGGTTATAGGCCAGCACGTGTCGGCCATCGCGCAGGGTGACGGCATCGATGCCACTGTTGTTGTTGGGCAGGCTGGTTAGCGTGACCTCACTCCAGGTTTCGCCGCCGTCACGGCTGGTCGTGGTCGCGATGCGGCCGTTCTTGGTGCGGCACAGGGCCTTAATCGAGCCATCGGCCATTTGGAGCAGAGCGGGCTGGATGCACATGATTTCTTGTGGACGGGCACCGCGCTTGTCCTTATCCATCGTGGTAAGGGCTTTGGCGCCCTTGATGGGCCCCACCTGATGCCACTGGTTGGTGTTCAGGTCAAGAATCTCGAAGTGGATGCGCCAGCCTTCTTTCTCGGTGCTCGACGGGCACAGTAGCCTGTCTCCCAACAGCAAAGGTTTGTTCTTGGTGGGGCCGAGGAAGCCCTCGGGCAGCGGCTCGCGCTTGCTCCATGTCTTGCCACCGTCGTGGGACTTAGTGAGCCATCCCGTCCAGTCGGCCACACAGGAGCCGATCTTGAAAAACAGCCACAACTCGCCATTGGGCATCTGTTGTAGCACAGGGTTGTAGCACGCCTTGCGCACGCTGTCGTTCAGAATACCGTCGGCAGCAATAAAGGGCGTACCCCATTCAAACTCGCCTTTAGGTAAGCGGCTCACCCAGATGCACACGTCCTCACAGCCCTCGTAGCTGCCGCCAAAGCATGCCACAACCAGGTCACCCTCAGGGGTCTCGGCAATCGTTGACGCATGACACGATGGAAATACCGCATGATTGAACACGTACCAGGGGATGACCAAATCGATATATCCTTGCCCGGTAGCAGCCCCTGCTGCGACAGTCGTCATGAGCGCCACCAATATGCTTATGAGCCTTACCTTCATGGGTTATTAGGCTGTGGGGAAGTGGGGTTAACGGCGTTTTTTGGTGCCTTTCTTAGTGCTTTTCTTGGTGGTCGCTTTTTTAGTTGAAGTGGACTTGGTTTGGTCGAGGCCCATCTGGATGTTCTTGATGAGGGCTTCGCTGGTGTAGGTCGCGCCAGTGGCAATGTCGGGCTTGAGGTTCTTGGCCTCGTTGACGGTCTTGCCGATGAACTGCGGCAGCACTTTATCCTTAGCGCGCTTCAGGTAACCGGGAGATTCCTGATTGGGCAGCACTTCGATGTCCTCGATAACGCCATTCTTGACGGTGATGTTAAGTGGGGTAGTGCCGTTATAGCCGATGACCTTGTTGGCGATGTCGCCGGTATAGATGACCTGCGAGGTGCTGGCCTTCTTGGTGGTCGCTTTCTTCTTGGTGCGGGCATCGAGCGATGCGGTGCCGGCAACGAGCAGCATGATGGCTGCGATAATCAATGTCTTTTTCATTATAGTTGTTAGTTGTTGGTTTTAAGTTTTTAGTACGATTACTATCGCCTGACGTTAGATGGAAAAACTTCTCAAAAGTTTAAAAGAAACACTTAGCGTCTTTGAGGCTTAGCGTGAGGCTAAGTCGTTAGTCTGTAGTAACTCCTGTGCCTGGACGAGGGTCTCGGGCTTGCCGATGTCGAGCCACTGGTAGGCGGTGTCGGGATGGTAGCCGTGGATGAGGTGGTGCTTGCACTCGTTCACGTAGAACGGCGTGATGGAGAATTTCTCGCCCTCGTTGCGGCGGTAACGTTCCAAGTGGGGGAAAATGCGCGGCGAGATGACGTGCAGTCCGCCAAAGGCCAGTTCCTTCAAGTTGCGGCCTCGCAACGTCTCTGGGTCTGGCTTGAATTCTCCCGTCGCTTTGTTGGTCCATCCGCACAGTCGGTCGTTCTCGTCAAACAGGAAATAGCGCTGTGTCTCGCGCTCCTTGACCAGGATGGTTGCCAGTGCATCGTGCTCGACGTGGTAGTCGTAGAATGCTTTCAGGTCCAGCGTGCTGATGATGTCGGTGTTGTGTACCAGGAACGGCTCATCGCCATCCAGCCACTGGCGTGCCTTGAGGATGCCACCGCCCGTGTCGAGCAACAGTCCGCGCTCATCGCTGATGTGGATGTTTAACCCGAAGTTGTTGTTCTGTTCCAGGAAATCGATGATCATCTGCCCGTAGTGGTGAATGTTGATGGTGATGTCGTCGAATCCTGCTGCCGCTACACGCTCGATGACGTGCTGAAGCATGGGCTTACCGGCAATCTCGACCATCGCCTTGGGGCGGTCATCGGTCAACGGGCGCAGACGTGTGCCCAGACCCGCTGCAAATATCAGCGCTTTCATTGCTTGTCAACAGGATTAAGCGTGCGCTCGTGGTCGGGTTGCTCGCGATGTGACAACTCGACGCGCACGTTGAATTTGTCGTGGATGTGTTCGGCCAGGTGTTCGGCGGCATAGACTGAGCGGTGCTGACCGCCCGTACAGCCGAAGCACACCATCAGGTCGGTGAAACTGCGTTTCACATAGCGCTCCACCGACTCATCAACCAGGGCATAAACGTGTTCCAGCCACTTGTCGATGGTGCTTTCCTTCTTCAAGAAGTCGATAACGTTTTGGTCCAGACCGGTGAATGCCTTGTATTTGTCATATTTGCCAGGGTTGTTCAAGGCGCGGCAATCGAATACAAAGCCGCCGCCATTGCCCGATGCGTCGTGAGGAATGCCCTTCTTGTAGGCAAAACTCATCACCCTGACAGTGAGGCCCTTGTCCTCACTCACAAAGTCCTTGAGGTTGACCAGTTCGTCGATGACAAGGCTCAAGTAGGGATATTGGGTGAAAGGCTTTTCGATAACCAGTTTGCGCAGGTTAGCCACGGCAGGAACGATGCTGTTCTTCATGAAGTCGGGCTTTTTCTCGAAGTAGCCCCTGAAGCCGTAGGCGCCCAGCACCTGCAATGTGCGGAACAGCACAAACAGGCGTAGGTTGTCGTAGAAGGTGTTCTCGTCAAGGTCGGGCACATATTCCTTGAGTTTCTCAAGATAAGCCTTGACCAGGTCTTTCTTCAAGTCATCGGGATACTTGGCGCGAGACTGCCACACGAAGGATGCCACATCATAGTAGAACGGTCCCTTGCGGCCGCCTTGGAAGTCGATGAAGGCCAGTTTGCAGTCGGCAGGATGGTCAGCATCGCCCACGAGCATCACGTTGCGTGACTGGAAGTCGCGGTACATGAACGTTTCACTGGGTACCGTAAGCAAGTCACGTGTCAGTTTCTCGAAGTCGTTCTCTAATTTGTTCTCATTGAAGTTAATGCCCGTGGCCTTGAGGAAACAATACTTGAAGTAGTTCAAGTCCCACTTGATGGAACGCTCGTCAAAGCACTTGGCAGGGTAGCAGTTGTCGTAGTCAAAGCCCTGTGCACCACGGAACTGGATATCCACCAGGTCACGCATGGTGCGGCGCAGCAACTCTTTCTCGTCGCTGGTGAAGGCGTGGGTCAAGGCGCTGCGGCGTATTTTGTTCCACAGGATGTTCTCGGGCTTCTTGCCCAGGTCCTCCTGGATATAGGCCATGTGGTCATCGCTCACACCATACACCTCGGGGACTGACAGGCCCTGCTCGCGGAAGTGACGTGACATGTAGATGAACGCGTCGTTTTCCTCACGCGACTCGCCGATGACGCCCACGATGGAGCGCTCACCAAGCAGGCGGTAGTACTGGCGGTTGGATCCCGCCTTGTCCATCAGGACGATATCGGTGGGCTGACTCCCCATAAATTGCTCATATAATTTTCTAAGTCTTTCCATTGCTATCGTTTTAGTTTCTAGTCCCTAGTTCCTAGTTTCTAGTTGTTAGTTTCAAGTTTTATTGTGGTTGTTATGTATTAGAATTCGCTGGTGAAGTGGAAGGTGATTCTCGGGAAATCCTGCTGTGCCATCTGCAAGACGTAGTTTGAGTCGGCCAGGAACACGTCACGGCCCTCTAGGTCAAGCGCCATGAACTGGTGCTTGCGCTTCTTGAAGGCCTCCAGAGCCTCATCGTCGTCGCTTTCAATCCAGCAGGCTTTGTACAGGTGGATGGGCTCCCAGCGGCACTGGGCGCCATACTCGTGTAGCAGGCGGTACTGGATAACCTCAAACTGCAGCTGGCCCACGGTGCCGATGATTTTGCGGTTATTGAACTGGTTGATGAACATTTGGGCTACGCCCTCGTCCATCAGCTGTTCCAGACCCTTGTTGAGTTGCTTGGTCTTCATCGGGTCGGAGTTCTCAATGTATTTGAACATCTCGGGTGAGAAACTGGGCAGGCCCTTGAAATGGAGTTCCTCGCCCTCGGTGAGGGTATCGCCAATCTTGAAAATGCCGTTGTCGGGCAGACCCACGATGTCGCCGGGATATACCTCGTCGATGATCTCCTTTTTCTGTGCCATAAAGGCTGTGGGGGCGCTGAATCGGTAACTCTTGCCGCTGCGCACGTGCTTGTAGTTGCCGTTACGCTGGAACACACCCGAACAAACCTTGACGAAGGCAATGCAGCTGCGGTGGTTGGGGTCCATATTAGCGTGGATCTTGAACACAAAGCCGGTGAATTTGTCCTCACCAGGCTCCACGGTGCGCTCGATGGCTGTCACGGGGCGGGGTGACGGGGCAATGCGCACGAAGCAGTCCAGCAATTCCTTCACGCCGAAGGTGTTCAGCGCCGAACCGAAGAAGACGGGTGCCACCTTGGCATCCAGGTAATCGAGCGTGTTGAAGTCGGGATAGACACCGTCAATGAGTTCGATGTCAGCACGCAGCTTCTCGGCATCGGCTTTACCTACGGCGGCATCGATAGCGGGATCGTTGATGTCGTTGATATCGACGCGGTCGGTCACATGCTGTTTGTCGGGCTTGAACAGGCTGATGTTGTGCTCATAGATGTTATACACGCCCTTGAAGTGGGCACCGATGTTGATGGGCCAGCTTAGGGGGCGCACATCAATCTTCAATTCCTGCTCCAGCTCGTCGAGGATGTCAAACGGGTCGCGGCCCTCGCGGTCAAGCTTGTTGACAAAGCTGATGACGGGCGTGTTGCGCATACGGCACACTTCCATCAACTTGCGGGTCTGGGTCTCTACACCCTTAGCCACATCGACAACGATGATGACGCTGTCAACAGCCGTAAGGGTGCGGTAGGTGTCCTCGGCAAAGTCCTGATGGCCAGGGGTATCGAGGATATTGATTTTGTAGTCGCCATAGTTGAATCCCATAACCGAAGTGGCGACCGAGATGCCACGTTGCTTCTCAATCTCCATCCAGTCACTGGTGGCGGTCTTTTTGATCTTATTGGACTTCACGGCGCCTGCCACATGAATTGCGCCACCAAAGAGCAGCAGCTTCTCGGTCAACGTCGTCTTGCCGGCATCGGGGTGAGAGATGATGGCAAAGGTGCGGCGGCGGGTAATTTCAGTTGTCAATGACATTATTCTAAGTGAACAGTTAACAATGAATAGTTAATAGTTGTTTGATGGTCTTTTCAAGGCTATCGAGCCAGTAAGGCACCTGAACGCCAAAGGTGCTTTTGAACTTGGTCTTGTCCAGCACGCTGTAGGCGGGACGATGAGCCTTGGCGGGGAATTCGTCGCTATGGCAGGGTTGCACGTCACAGGTGGTGATGCCTGCCAGGCGGTGGATGGCCTTGGTGAAGTCATACCACGAGATAACGCCCTCGTCGCTGTAGTGATAGATGCCGGGATGCCATTGGTCAGCAGTGATTACGGTGACAATAGCACGGGCCAGGTCGTGGGCGCAGGTGGGTGATCCTACTTGGTCAAACACGACCTTCAAGGCAGGTTTGTCCTTACCCAAGGCGAGCATTGTCTTGACAAAGTTCTTGCCGTAGGGCGAGTAGAGCCATGCCGTACGCAGGATGACAGCATCATCGCCCAGGGTGTCCATCAATTGGTGTTCGCCCTCCAGTTTTGTGCGGCCGTAAGCCGACTGGGGGCAAGTGGCCATATCCTCGGTATAAGGAACGCAGCCCTGACCGTCAAACACATAGTCGGTCGAAACGTGGACCATGCGTGCACCATGACGCTTGGCAACGTGGGCAAGTATTACCACGGCATCGGCATTGAGGCGTGCTGCCAGCGGCTCGTTGTCCTCAGCGGCATCAACGGCGGTATAGGCCACACAGTTGACGATGATACTGATAGCGTTGTCGGCTACCATGCGCTCCACGGCCGCTTCATCGGTGATGTCAAGCATAGTGACGTTGTCACCGGCCACGTCGGTGTAGATGGCATTAAAACGCTGGTCATCAGCCAGTACATTGCGCATCTCGTGACCCAGTTGGCCATTAGCGCCGGTAATAAGTATGTTGGTGGCGTTCATTGTTGATTGTCGTTTAAATCGTTTCCGAACAAGGGTGTCTCCTCGTCCCGCTTGTAATAGGCGGCGAGCAGCCCGATGAAGTGCGATATCTGTGAAATGGCGGCAGCGGTGTCCTGAGATATTTCCTTGCCTTGCAAGTGGAGCAGCATCACGCCATACAAGGCGTTAAAACACGTCTCCAGTTCGCCGGGACGCTCTTGCTCAGGTAGTGAGGCGCGTAGTTGCACGATGTGGGGCAGGGTACGGTAGTAGTCGGCATGGTAGTCGGGGAAACGGCCCTGGTCAGCCAGCAATTGCTGGTGCAGGTCATTGAGACGGATAAGCACATTGTGGCAAATGCGAAGATGACCCTTTTGGCGTACGTTCTCCATTTCCATCATCTTGATGAGTGACTCATACCATTCCTTGATGTCATGGCGGGTCTTGTCGTCAACATCATATCGGGATATGATGACCTGATCCACCGTGTCGATGTCCAATTTGCAGGCACGCAGCAAGTCCTCTACCTGCCACAGGTATAGGAGATATTCAGCAATATTCTCTTGGCGTTTTTGTTGTGCGATGATCATAATACTTTATCCAAAGCGGCTGATGTTGCGCAATGTCGGCTCGTCAACAATCCTGATGCGACGTCCATCGACAGTGATGATGCGTTCCTGAGCAAATGTTGAAAGGGTTCGGATTGCATTAGCGGTGGTCATGTTGGACAAGTTGGCAAGGTCTTCGCGAGCCATGTAAATCTTCAGTGTTCTGCCATCGTCCTCATATCCATAGTTATCAACTAGCATACACAGTGCCTCGGCCAAACGGCCACGGATGTGCTTCTGGGTCAGCGTCACCACCTTGGACTCGCTGCCACCCAAGTGCTTGGACAACTCATGAATGAAAAACCATGCCAACTGCATGTTGCCGTCAATAAGGTTCTTAACGACTGTCATGGGCAAGCATCCCACCTGGGAGGGTTCAATGGCCATCGTACTTGCCACGTATGGCTCCTTGGCAAACCAGGCGCGGTAACCAAAGTACTGGATGGGACGGTACAGGCGCAGGATCTGCTGCTTGCCGCCCACGCCATTTTTGAATCGCTTCACCTTGCCCTTGATCAGGCACCACAGGAATTGCGGCTCATCTTTTTCGGCATAGATGATTTGACCTTTCCGGTAGGTATGGATGACGAAATTCTCAGCGATGAGATGTTTCTCTTCGCTGTTAAGGATAGACCAAATGTCGGCCAAATCCTCTCGTATAATGTCCTCTATTGTACTCTTTTTTACCATTACTATGCCTAGTGAACCCAATCAAATAGGTTTAACGTGCAAAATTACTCACATTTTCCCATTTATCCAAGACTAGACCCCTAAAATTCCATAAAACGGACTGTACTATTTGACTGATTAGGCCTAGTGGCGGAAGACGTCGGGGATGGGGACTGGACTGTTGGGGTTAAAGCCTGGCTGTTTCATTACGGCATCAGGGACGGTGACGGGACGGTACTTGGGGTCACCCCAGTCGCGGCTGCTTTTGCCGCTATTGAACAGGCCGTCCAGCAGTTGATAAATCAGCGGACCTGCGTCAAACGAGATGGGTGCACCTAATAGATTGAATGTGGGCTGTACAACGGGAAGAGTCCGCCATTGCCCTGTGTAGGGGTCATAGATACGGCGGGCTCCCACGTCGAGCGAAAAGTTGTCGCTGGCACGCCAGCCAAGTGTGCCACCATAGGATGAACTGCCCAAAAACGGCATTGCTGCCACCGAGTGGAATTGCTGATTGACATAGTACTGACCGAATGCGTTGAGTGATAGGCGGTCATTGAGACGGAACGAGGCGTTACCAAACACGCCGTAGTCGTTCCATGCATCGCGGTCAAAGTGATATTTGCTACCTGTCAATCCTGCGGTGACCTGGAATCGTTCGCCCATCGGCATCGTGTAGGCTACGGTAGCGCTCGCCATGTTGCCCATGCCGGGGTAGGTCGTGTGGGCGCCTGCTCCAGTGAGATAACCGCGGCCCACGCGGGTAATCACGCCGCTAGATGACCAGTCGCGGCTATAGGGGCTGGTGTCAAAACGGAAACGGGGCAGGTTTGTACCATAATCATTACGCCAATCCTGTTGGTAGATGGCCAGTGAGTCGGCCAGTCCACTTATGCGATAGTCTAACTTAAGGTCTGTTGATGTGGGCAGGTTAGTGTTAAAAGAGGGCTTGATATTGGTTGCGGGCAGGATGGTGGTAGGCAACTCAGGCATGATGAACTGCGGGTTGATTTTGGACTGGTCAAACTGCAGTTTGATCGTCTGATTCTCTTGGGCCACCGCAACAAGGGCGACCAGCACCATGATTATGGAAATAACCCGCTTCATGCCTGCAAAGATAGTGCAAGCATGAGTAAACAAGCAAGCGAGAAAGGTTAAATTGTCTTATTGTTTACCTGGCATGTTGTCCCATGAGGCACGCAGGTCGGCAACGATGTCGTCGTAATCCTGCTGGGTAAACGGCTCGTCGCTGCTGGACAAGATAGTGAAGGTGATGTTATTGTAGGTGCGGCATGTGCCGGTCTCTTTCATGCCGTTGCGCAGGTAAAAGGCGTAACGTCTCTTACGTTGCTCTGGATTGGGCGCATCTGCCTGAAAGGGTGACTCGATATCCATGATAAATGGGTGCTCTTTGCGGTATTTCTCGAGTACGGCACTGAAAATGCGCTGTCCATACCCCTTGCCACGCAACTCCTCCCGTACGGCAAAGTACCATGCCCAATTATACCTTGGCAGTCGGTGTACCATCATCAGCCCCACCAGCATCTCACCATCATAGTAGGCCGTATAGTCAATATCCATGACGTCAAGCAGATGGATAAGGTCATCATAGGGAATCTGTTCTCCAGCAGGAAACGCCGTCTCATAGAGTCTTCTTAAAGCCTCATCATCAGCATTGCCACTATTGATTTGAACCTGCCTCAACATGATAGTTACAGTTTGGACTTTTCCAGTTCTTCACTGGCGGCTTCCCAGTTGGCCATGACCTCTTCGAGTTCGCGGGATACCTGTGAGTGAGTGTAATAGATGTCCAAGTCTTCGGTGGAAGCGGTGGACAATTTTTCTTCGATTTCAGCGAGTTGTTGCTCCAACTCGGCGATGCGGGCCTCGTAGGTTTTCACTTTCTTCTCGGCTTGGCGGATGCGGCGCTCGCGTTCCTTCTGCTTTTGATAGTCCATCTTGCCCTGGCTGGCAATGGGTTCGGATGCCTCTTCCACAGACGCTGTAATCGGTGTACTCTTGACCTCAAGCTGTTGCAAGGAATCTAACTGCTTCTTCTGCAGGAAATCGTAGATGCCGCCCAAGTGTTCGCGCACACGGTGATCACCGAACTCATACACCTTATTCACGATGCCGTTCAGGAAGTCGCGGTCATGGGACACAACAATCACGGTGCCTTCAAAGGCCTGGATGGCCTCTTTCAATACGTCCTTACTGGGCATGTCTAGGTGATTGGTCGGCTCATCGAGGATGAGCAGATTGACAGGCTGTAACAGTAGGCGTATCATAGCCAGACGACTCTTCTCACCACCACTCAACACTTTGACCTTTTTGTCGGCATTCTTGCCGCCGAACATAAAGGCACCAAGGATATCATTGATGCGTGTGCGGATGTCGCCCACAGCCACATAGTCGATGGTGTCGTGAACGGTCAAGGTCTCGTCAAGCAATTGTGCCTGATTTTGGGCAAAATAACCGATCTTGACATTATGCCCAATCTGTAGTTTTCCGTCAAACGGAATCTCTCCCATGATGCACTTGACCAATGTGGATTTACCTGCACCATTCTTGCCCACAAAGGCGACCTTCTCGCCACGCTTGATGGTGAAAGTCACATCGTGGAACACATTCAGACTGCCGTAATCTTTGCGCAGGTCTTCGGCTATGACAGGGTAGTCGCCGCTGCGGGGGGCTGGCGGGAATTTCAGTCTCATGCGTGAGCGGTCCACCTCATCGACTTCGATGCGCTCCAGTTTGTCGAGCATCTTGATGCGGCTTTGCACCTGCACGGCTTTTGTGGCCTTGTATCGGAACTTTTCAATAAAATCTTCGGTGTCGTGGATGAGTTTCTGCTGATTCTCGTAGGCCCGCATCTGTTGTTCCACGCGTTCCTTACGCAATTCCACAAACTGGCTGTAATTGACTTTGTAGTCATAGATTTTTCCCAGCGATATTTCAATGGTGCGATTGGTCACGTTGTCGATGAATGCACGGTCGTGCGAGACGAGCAGCAACGCAGCATTACGGTTTTTCAAGAAGGTCTCCAACCACTGGATTGACTCAATGTCCAGATGGTTGGTCGGCTCATCGAGTAACAATACGTCAGGTCGGCGCAGCAGCAGTTTTGCCAACTCGATGCGCATGCGCCAACCGCCGCTGAATTCGCTTGTTGGGCGCTCGAAGTCGCTACGCTCAAATCCCAGACCCATTAGCGTTTTTTCAATTTCGGCCTCAATAATCTCGCCTTGCATCAAGGAACGCAATTCGGTCTTCTCGGCCACACGTTCAATGAGCTCTTGATAGTCCTCGCTGTCGTAGTCGGTTCGTTCGGCCAGTTCCTGATTCATGCGCTCTATGGCGTCATCCATCTGCTGCAAATGCTCAAAAGCCCGCCCTGCTTCCTGCTTGACAGTGAGTTCATCTTTAATCTGCATCTGCTGGGGCAGGTAACCGATAGTGATGTCGGCTTGACGTGAGACGGTGCCGCTGGTGGGCTGTTGCTCACCAGTGATGATCCGTAGCATGGTGGTTTTTCCGGCGCCATTCTTGCCCACAAGCGCGATTTTGTCACGCTTGTTGATGACGTAGCTGATGTTTTCGAACAGCACTTGACTGCCGAACTCCACCTTGAGTCCTTGAATTGAAATCATGCCTTAATTGATTTTGGCCGCAAAGTTACACAAAAAACACGACTCTGCCCAAAATCCGTTATCCGTTCAACGCGTTATCTCTTTCCTGCTGTGGTATGTCCGTTCTTTTTTCTAGAATAGGCTCAATGGTTTTTGCTCGATGCTTGCCTTGGCTTTCTTGATATAGTCGCTGTTGATGTCGATGCCGATGCTGCGCAGGTTCATCTCATAAGCGATTTTGCATGTCGTTCCAGTGCCGCAATAGGGGTCTAGCACGATGCCGTTGCGGGGGCAAGTGGCGACCAGCGGCAGGCGATAGAGCGTATCAGGAGCGACACAATAGTGAGCGATACCCGAGCGTTGCACTCCAATGGTCCACACGTCGCCCGGTACCATGCCGTGACCGCCCTGAGGCTGCAAGTATTGTTCCTTGACCTTTGCGGGCTTTTTGCGGGACTTGCTATCGTTGCGCACGATGAGGGCATAGGTGTGACGCAGTTCCTCATCATTATAATAGAAGTCGTCGTTCTTCACTAGATGGAATAGGAATTCATGTACCTTGCGCAGGTGGTCTTGACTTCCCTGTGGCGATGTTGTGGTTTTGTTCCACACCACCTCGTTGACCAAATGCCAGCCCTGTTGGTCTATCATGCTGATAATCACACGCCAAGGTAGACCCTGAACAAAGCCATCGGTCGTGTCGTCGCCCATATTAATCCACAGCGACCCTTGGGGCTTGAGCACGCGCCATGCTTGGGCCATGGTTTGTAGCAACTCATTGATGAATTCCTCCATGGTTTCGGCCTTAATACTCTCGGTGCCCTGGCTACGGCGTCTCCAGTATGGCGGGGTGGTGACGATACAGTCAATGCTTTCATCTTCAATATTCTGCATCACCGTTGCGGCATCGCCCTGTACAAGTTTGGGCAACAAGGAGCGTCCCATTTTTGAGACCATGTCGCGGCGGATAGATAGATCTGGTTGGTCTGTCTGCATCGGCTCAACTGGCTTGATTGGCGACTCGGCCAGCTCCATACCGCCGAGTGATGCTTGCAGCAGAGTGGCGGCCCGTCTGGCCATCTTGTCGTGCGCGATGTGGGAGTAGGCTTCATCGGCGAGCCAAGCGGCGACCAGTTCGTCGGGGTCCGTCTTGAAAATGCGAGCGAGTCTCAATACCTGTTCACGCTTGGGCCGACGTTCGCCGTGCTCATATCGGCTATAAGCCGGCACATCCACACCGATGGCCTTAGCCAGGTCCTTTTGACGCTTGCCACTCTCAATGCGTAATTGCTTGATTTTGTCCGAGAATAACATAATAGTTAGATGTAGTTGTTAGAATATGACAAATTTAGGCAATATTCTGGAACTGTCCAAAAATATTGCCTAAAAAGTATGCAATAATGCCTTGCGGTCTTATTTTCTCTTCTTGCGACGGTGCTGGTAACGCCAGTGGTGCTGGATGGAGTGATACAGGTAGTGGCGGAAGGGATGCAGCAGCCAGTAGTGGTAAAACAGGAAGGCTGCTGTAGCGCCAAGACAGCCAGCAATAAAGTTCTTGTAATCGTAGTTATAGCCGTGAGTCTTGATCATCAGCGAGATTTCCATAAGAATCGAAAGCACACCGGCAACAGCGGCAAGTGCAATTTCCACATTAATCTTGCTGTGGTGGGGAAGGCGTGCTTTGGCATAGTCCAAGATAAAGGCAAGAGCAACAATAAAATATAAAATAAAGTGCCCAACCTGTTCAGCGAATGGGAATATTTTGAGGGAATCCACCCCGAGGGGGTTATTGGCAAATGTAAAGTAGAACACAATCAGTAACATAAGCACTGTTGTGATACCTTTAGGAATGCCTAGAATAAAACTTTTCATTTCTTTAACTCTACTCTATAATTTTTTTCAGCCCACAAAAGTAATCATTTTTTCATGGATGAAACCTGTTTTCTGCAAAAAAAATATGAATTTCACCAATTTCTAAAAAAAGACAGGAGGAAATTTGCGGTCTCAGGAAAATGGGGTAATTTTGTATCAGCATATGCGAGAGACCAATGTGGTATGAAGGAATTCTTTGTCATGACAAGACGCGAGCGGCGTGGCACAATCGTTGTGTTGCTGCTCATTTCATTGTTACTGATATCAATAGTAACTGTGCGTTCCTGTAAGACGGAGGTCCCTGTTGAGGCACAAGAGGCGGCAATGGTTCAGTTTGAGAAGGAGATTGATTCAGTGCGCATAACTGAAAACTTAAACTCAAAGAAACCACGAGCCACTCGGCATAAGACAAAGAAAAAGAAGAAGTCTTCACCTGGGCCCGCAAAATCATCTCCTGCGCCGCGACGCATGGATCCTGTTCCTCAGTTTTGAGGGATTGGCTTTGGGCTTCGAATTGGTCTTTTACATATAATTGATTGGCAAATTAATGAAAATTGAAACGATATGGCAAAACGAGTAGGATTTGCGACACGCTTGGGTGCTATCGCTGCAGCGGTTGGCTCGGCAGTGGGTTTGGGAAACATCTGGCGATTCCCTTATGAGGCGGGTGTGAATGGTGGCGGTGCTTTCATTCTTGTGTACATCTGTTGTATTCTGGTAATGGGCATCCCCGTGATATTGAGTGAGTTCATCATCGGTCGCTCGACTCACAGCAATATGAAGTCGGCTCTCAAACAACTTTCCCCAGGCAAGAAGTATTATCTGTTCTCCTATATCTGTATTTTGGGTAGCTTTGTCGTCATCGGATTCTACAGCGTGGTGTGCGGCTGGATCATCGAGTACCTGTATCAGGCAGCGATGGGCAACCTCAGTGGCCACACACCCCAGCAATACAGCGATATGTTTACCTCGCTGGTGACAAGTCCGTGGCGCTGTGTGGGCTGGACGGTGCTTTTCCTTGTGTTCAACTTCATGGTAATGAGCCGTGGCATCGAAAAAGGCATCGAGCGCGTGGCTAGCATCATGATGCCCTTGTTATTTGTTATCCTTATTGTCTTTTGTGTCAAATCGTTGCTCCTGCCTGGAGCTGCCAAAGGCCTCAAGTTCCTCTTCTATCCTGACTTTTCCCAACTGACGTTGCGAGGGGTACTGGATGCTTTTGGACAGGCGTTCCTGTCGCTTTCCATCGGTATCTCATGTCTTGTGACATATAGTTCATATTTCAAGGATGATGCCTCACTGGTCAAGGACGCCACAACTGTTGGAGTACTCGACACCATGGTGGCCATCCTCTCGGGCGTGATGATATTCCCGGCTGTGTTCTCCTTTGGTGTGGAGCCTACTGCTGGCCCCAGGCTCATCTTCGAGGTGCTGCCGGGTATTTTCCAGCAGATGACGGGCGGCTACCTGTGGGCATTGCTGTTCTTCCTGCTGGTGTTCTTCGCCTCGCTGACTTCGACCATATCCCTCAGCGAGATTCCCATCACATTTATGATCGAGGAACACAAGATGTCGCGTCCCCGTGCCATTGCATGGACCGCCATTTTTACTTTTGCCCTCGCCGTAGTTGCGTCATTGTCGTTTAACGTGCTTGATGATATTATGATCTTCGGCAAAAGCATTTTTGATGCGATGGACTATGCGGCTAGCAACATCTTTATGCTGATTGGCGGTGTGTTCACTGCGTTGTATGTGGGATGGATTATGGATCGCAAGGTGATCCACGAGCAAATCACCAATGGTGGCCGTCTCAAGGGCACGATGGAGCCGTATCTCATCTTCTGTATGCGCTACGTGGCCCCAGTGTGCATCATCTTCATCTTCCTCTATCTAACAGGGATTATTTAGTTTCTAGTCCCTAGTTTCTAGTCCCTAGTCCCTAGTTTCTAGTCCCTAGTCCCTAGTCTTTAGTCCCTAGTTTCTAGTTGGTGGATACCAACTCCTAACTTCTAACTCCTAATTCCTAACTCAAACTTTGAGGTGGTCACGGATGGCGGCCGTGAAGGGGATCCAGTACTTCTTGCACTTGACGGCGCCCACGCCGTAGAGGATACCGAATTCGGCTTGGGTCGTCGGCTTCTCGGTGGCCATTGCCTGTAAAGACTTGTCGCTGAATACCATGTAGGGAGCGATATGGCTTGCTTGGGCGAGGGCCTTGCGCAGGTCGCGCAGTTTCTCGAATAGGGCCTTGTCCATCTGTTTGGCTGGGGACGTGGAGACAGTAAGTTCAGGAATGGCAGGTTCCTCGACGCGTTGCGGTGCACGCTTCTTGATATCACGGCGTTCGAAGCGGTTGAGCTCTATCTTCTGTCTTCCGTACAATACTTCGTTACCGTATTCAGTGATTTTCAGGTGGTTGTTGTCATCGTAGGCTACATCAAATAGACCCAACTGCAACATCTGCAACAAGTAAGCGTTCCACTCGGCGTAGCCCAGGTCATGCCCTACACCAAAAGTTTTCAGCTTATCGTATCCCTTCTCGATGAGTTCCGATTTGTTGCTGCCGCGCAGGATATCGGTCACGGTGTACATTCCCACCTGTTCGTCGGTCCGCTTGATGGCGCTCAGCGCCATTTGGGCAAGGGTAGTGCCATCGAACCTTTCTGGCGGGTTGTCGCACACGTCGCAGTTGTGGCAATCATGGTCAAAGCGCTCGTTGAAATAGTTTAACAAGATGCGTCGGCGACACACGCCGCTCTCGGCAAACTGCTGCATCCGCCGCAACTTGTCCATGTTGACCTGCACCTGCCCAGATTGCTGTGCGAAGTGCTGCAGCGTGACCATGTCGCCGTAGTTATAAAAGAGCAGGGCGTCGGCTGGCAGACCGTCGCGGCCTGCTCGTCCAATTTCCTGATAATAACTCTCGATGTTGCGCGGCATATTGCTGTGGATGACATAGCGCACGTTACTCTTGTCGATGCCCATGCCAAAGGCTATGGTAGCGCACACCACCTTCAGGTCATCGTTGATAAAGTCCCGCTGGATGCGCGTCTTTTCCTTCACGCTCATGGCGGCATGGAAGGGCTCGGCCTTGATGCCCAGGCGGGTGAGCTCGGCGGCCATTTTCTCGGTATCCTTTCGGCGCAGGCAGTAGATAATGCCGCTCTCGCCGCGGTGCAGGTTAATGAATTGCACAATCTGGCGGAATTTCACCCTGCCTGTCGAGCCTTGCACCACGTTGAGCGAGATGTTCGGGCGGTCAAATGAGCTGATGAACAGGCGGGCGTCGGGGATGTGCAGCTGCTTGGCGATATCATCACGCGTGATGCGGTCGGCTGTGGCTGTGAGTGCCATGACGGGAAGATGGGGAAATCGCTGTTTGAGGGCGCCCAGCTGGGTGTATTCAGGGCGGAAGTCGTGACCCCATTGTGAAATGCAATGCGCCTCATCAACGGCAAACAGGCAGATGCGGTCGGTGATGGCGCTGGACCAGCGGTCGATTTCCGATAGAAGTTTCTCGGGGGAGATATAAAGCAGTTTGACCTTGCCTGCCATGAGCAGGTCAACGGTCTGACGGTTCTCGGTATCACTTTTCTCACTGTTGAGCGCTAGGGCTGGAACACCATTCTGCTGCAAGGCATCGATTTGGTCGTTCATTAACGCGAGCAGGGGAGAGATGACGATGGCAAAACCATCTTCACTCATAAGCCCTGGAATCTGGTAGCATAGTGATTTGCCGCCACCTGTAGGCATGAGCACGATGCTGTCACCGCCGTCGAGAGTGTGATTGATGATTTCCCATTGTTGCCCGCGAAAACTGTCATATCCATAACAGCTTCTCAACAACATCAGTGCATTCTCCTCCCGTGTCATCTTTTTTTACTATTTAGTCCCTAGTTTTTAGTTTCTAGTCCCTAGTTGACAGATGCCAACTCCTAACTTCTAACTTCTAACTCCTAGTAAGCATTATCCTCGCCCTTGATGGCGTTCCAGATGGTGCGGACGATGATTTTCAGATCCAGGAAGAATGACCAGTTCTCAGCATACCACACGTCATACTCGACGCGTTTCTCCATCTGCCACAATTCCCCAGTTTGGCCGCGGTAGCCGCGCACCTGTGCCCATCCGGTGATACCAGGCTTGATGGTGTGGCGCAACATGTACTTGTCGATGAGTTCGCTGTACATCTCGGTCTGTGCCACCATGTGGGGGCGGGGGCCAACGATGCTCATATCGCCTTTCCACACATTATAGAATTGGGGCAGTTCGTCGATGCTAGTGCGACGCAGGAAGTTGCCGAAACGGGTTACACGGGGGTCGCCCTTGGTGGCTTGAAGCGTGTCGCTGTCGGCGTTGATGCGCATGGTGCGGAACTTGTAGCAGTTGAAGGCCTGTCCGCGGTAGCCGGTGCGTTTCTGCACAAAGAAGATGGGTCCTGGCGACGACAACCTGATGCCGATGGCCACGGGGATGATTACGATGGGTGAGAGGATGAGCATCACCGTCGATACCAGCAGGTCAAAAGCCCGCTTGACAAGACGGTTGATAGGGTTCTTTAAGGGGTAGGGGTGGACGGCAAGTATGGGTACCTCGCCCACCGAACTCAGCTCGAACTGACGGGTAACCGTGCGCCCGAACTGCGGCACATAATAGAAATCTACAGCGTTGTTGTCGGCAATGCGGATCATGCGTGCCACGTTCTGGTTGTCCTCGATGTCGGGAACGGCACAGAACATTTCATCTACCTGATGCGTCTTGACAAATTGTTCCACATCGTCGAGTGTTCCCTGATAGGCCGCCGATGCCGATCTGGCCTTGGGGTTGTTGTCAAAGAAGCCCACGATGTGATAACCATAGCCTTGATCGGCCAGCATCTCGTTGATGAGACGCACACCAACCGTGCCGCCACCAATGACGATGACGCGCTTGAAGTTGAAGCCGCGGTTACGGTACAGCTTCACCATCTGTCGTGACACAACCCACCAGGTGGACAGTACCAGGAAGAAGATGGTGTAGAACATCACCAGCGGTTGCCACGGGATGTCGTTGGGGGAAAGGAAGGATGTGAGTGTGACAAAGATACCGGCATGGGTGAGCACAAGTTTGAGTGCCTGCCCAACCACCTTGTCGGCATAGAACACACGGCGCTCATGCACGTCGCTGTAGAAGTAGATGCCCACCACCATTGCGACGTTGAGCACCAGCCACACGGGGCGTGAGAACAATGCACCCTGGACTGGCATGGATTTGCTCGCCCATGACATGGTAGCAAAATATACAAGATTGACAATCAGCAAGTCAATGATGCTGAATATCCATCTGACGAATTGTCCGTATCGCCCTTTGCTCTTCATTCAGGTGTGATGTGGATGATGGAAGAGGGTGTGTAAAACTGAGTTTTGACACACCCTCGTGATGACGTCAGGCGATTAGGCGTTGTCCAGTTCCTTAATGCGCTGTTCGAGTTCGGCGATTTCCTCCTTGAGGCGTGCGATGCGACGCTCCATCTCCTGAACCAGCGAGTTGCCGCTCTTGGTGTTGGCGGTGAGGAAGCCCATGTTGTTCTCAAAGGTCTTCAACTCGCTCATGCGCTGCTCATAGGTGCGTACCAGGCGGTCGCGTTCGCTCAAGCCACGGTCGCTACCCGACTGACGGCCACCGCCACGGGGTGCGCTGTCGCTATAGCGCGGACCGCGCATGTTGAGCGTCTCAAATGCCTTGTCGATGAGTTCGCGGTACTGGGCATAGATTTTATCTTTCTCCTTGAAGGGCACATGGCCGATAGACTGCCAACGCTCCATCAGTTCGCGTACGGTCTGGGCAGCTTCTTCGCCAGCTTCCTCGATAGTAGCCTTGAGGGTGGCGATGATGTCCTTCTTGGCCTTGAGGTTCTCGTGCTCAACGGCATGAACGTTGACGTTCTGTTTCTTCTTCTGCTCGAAGAAGTGGTCACAAGCGGCAATGAAGCGTTTCCACACGGCGTCGCTCTGCTTCTTGACAACGGGACCGATGGTCTTCCATTCCTTCTGCATCTCGACGAACTTGTCGGTGGCTTCTTTCCACTCGGTGGAGTCCATGAGGGCCTCGGCGCGCTCACACAGGTCAATCTTCTTGGCCAGGTTAGACGTCAGCTCCTCCTTCATCGACTTGAAGAATTCTGCCTTCTTGCCAAAGAAGTCGTCACACGACTTGCGGAATCTTGCAAACAGGGTGGCATTGGCCTTGCGCGATGCATAACCCAACTTCTTCCAATCCTCTTGCAGGGCGATGATCTGCTTGGTCACCTCATCCCACTGGGCGTAGGTCTTGAGGTCGTCAGTCTTGATCTGCTCAATCTTCTCGCACAACTCGGTCTTGGCGTCGGCGTTTTCTTTTTCCTTGCTCTTGCGGTCCTCAAAGAAGGACTGGTATTTCTTATTGATGGCGCTGGAAGCGGCTTTGAAGCGTGCCCACAGTTCCTCACGCAGTTCCTTGGCAACGGGACCGATCTCACGCCACTCGTTGTGCATCTCCTGCAGTTTGCGGAATGCAGCTACCACATCCGACTCCTCGTCGAGTGCCTCGGCATCCTCACACAGCTGCTGCTTGAGCTCCAGATTCTTCTTGAAGTCATAGTCGCGCAACTCCTTATTCATCTTGAGCACGTCATAGAAACGCTCGGTAGCGCGCTGGAATTCCTTCCACACCTCGGTGTCGGCAGTGGCGGGCACCTCACCAGCATCCTTAAACTCCTGCTGGAGCTGCTTCACACGATTGAACTGACGGTTGATGTTGTCAGGATCATTGGCGATCTCGTTGATGAGCGCGATGATCTGGCGCTTCTTTTCGAGGTTGGCCTCACGATTGGCTTCCTGGGCCGCGTTGAACTCTGTGCGACGTTCCTTGAGCACGTTGAGCAGTTCCTTCAAGTTGTTCTCCTCGGGGTCTTCCTTGGCGGTGAAGTCACTCTCCTCGTTGCCGTTAGCCAGGAAATCCTCTTTCTCCTTGGCGATTTCTTCACGGCGGAGGGCAAAGAATGCGGCCTTGATGGCTTGGACTTCGTCCTTCACTTCCTCGATGGGACGGGCTGCAGCCTCACGCATCAGGTTCACCAGTTCGGTCTTGCTCTTGCCGGCAAGGTCGAGTTTGGGTGCTGGTTCCTCGGCTGGCTTAGGCTCCTCAGCAACGGGTTTCTCCTCGGCTGCAGGTGCCTCCTCAGCCTTGGGTTCCTCGGCTGCGGGCTGTTCTTCTACCTTGGGTTCCTCGGGTGCTGCAGGCTCCTGAGCGGGTGCGGCCTCCTCAACTTTAACTTCTTCACTCACAACTTCCTGTGCCTCGTTCTGGGGCTCAGTGCTCAATACTTGATCTTTCTCGAGATTGTTCATCGATTCAGATTGTTCACGCGGTTCCATCATAATTAGTTAATGTTATTCGGGAGCAAAAGTGTCCCTGTTGTTGAATTACAAACCCCAAATTTAGGCATTATTTCGCAAACACAAAGCCATTTTTCCAAATTTTTTCATTTTCTCTTACATTTTTCCAAAAAAAGAAGGACTAACGAGCTTCATTTAGCTCATTAGCCCTCTATTCCTTAAAGCCTAACACCTAAAGCCTAATACCTAAAACCTAAAGCCTACTAAAGCCTACTCAAGAACACGTGCCTTGATAATCCTGATGTCGGTAGTGGGACGATTAGCTTTGTTGGTGGGAGCGCACTGGATCTTGTCCACGACATCCATGCCCTTGATGACCTCGCCAAACACAGTGTACTGGCCATCGAGGTGGGGCGCACCGCCCACGCTGGTGTAAGCGTTGAGTTGCTCGTCTGTCATTTTAAAGGGCTTTGCAGCAGCCTCGGCCTCGGTCTGCTGAATCAATTCGTTCTGCAGGGCCTGAATGCCATCGTTGTCCTGATTATGCTGCAATTCTTTGATTTTATCTTGGTTCTCCATCAACAAACGCTGGAAGATGTCCCGTTTCTGTATATCTTCAAGGCGCTGTGTCATCATTTTGAGATCGTCAATACTGAAAATCTTACCCGTCACGATGTAGAACTGGCTGCCACTGCTGCGGCGTTCGGGGTTCATCTGGTCGCCAGTGCGGGCAGCAGCAAGTGCGCCACGCTTGTGGAAATACTTGGGATAGACAAACTCGGCTTCGATCGTGTAGCCGGGGTCACCGTCGCCCAGCATCTGGTCGGGGCCGGCCGTCTTGGAGTTGCCGTCACCGGTCTGGATCATGAAATCCTTAATCACGCGGTGGAAGAGGACACCGTCATAGTAGCCCGACTTCACCAGTTTGATGAAATTGTCGCGGTGCTGCGGTGTCTCGTTGTACAGCTCGACAACGATGTTGCCCAGTGAGGTCTCAAGTTCAACTTTTGTCATGTTGTTGTCTGTGTTTTTGTCACTGTCCGTGTTGCTGGCCGAGCACGAGATAAACGCGAAGGCCATCATCACGATAGAAAATAAAAAGTGCTTTCTCATCACAATATGTTGATAATTAAAAAACTCCTAACTTCTAACTCCTCACTGAATCAGATGCCGACGGGGTAGAGGCGCTTGAAGATGCGGCGGAAGTTGTCGTCCTTTGCGCTCAGTTCGGCGGCATGTTCCTTGTAATCCGTTCCCCATAACGAGGAGGCCAGATAGGATAGATACACGTGGTCGCGGTCCTTGGCGATAGCGGCCTTGACCAGCAGGTCGATGCTCGGGGCATACTTGTCGCGGTCGATGGCGTTCAGGTAACGCGCGGTGCTCACCACGAATTGTCCCGTGCGGTCTTTCATTATCATGTTGTCCACCAGTTCGGGCAGCTCATCGTCGATGCTGCCCATGTTGTTGGCGATATATTCATAGGTCAACAACCCGTTGGTGTCGTTATCAAGCAGTTTTTTAGTAGCGTTATCCATTATTTATATAGTCTATGGTTCTCTTACAATCGGCAAAGATAATGCTTTTTTCTATTATAGCCCTTTTGGTCCAAGAAAAATGTGTTTTTTGTGCAGCCACCGGAGTGGGGCAAAGGAATGTTTGCTACTGGCTTTAATTTTTTAATGAGAAATGGGTATAATAGTTTCAAAATGTTATTATTTAATGGATGAACGAACTGTAAAAATAAAAAATGTGTTTTTTGCGGTCATTATGGTGTAAAATTGCGATAAAATCATTACCTTTGCACCGCATTATTAGAATTAATAAATATTTACTAAATATTCAATTGATAAAGCAAAGTAAATGAAAGCGATTTACACTTTTGGTAACGGCCAGGCTGAAGGTCGTGCCGACATGAAGGATTTACTGGGTGGCAAGGGCGCTAACCTTGCCGAGATGAACTTAATTGGTGTTCCTGTTCCCCCGGGTTTCACCATTACTACCGAGATTTGCACCCTCTACAACCAGAAGGGTCGCGAAGCTGTCGTTGAGATGATCAAGGACGATGTGATGAAGTCTGTAGCACACATCGAGAAACTGACAGGTAACAAGTTCAATGATCCCAGCAACCCCCAGCTGGTATCTGTTCGTTCGGGTGCTCCCGTGTCGATGCCTGGTATGATGGACACCGTCCTCAACCTGGGTATCAACGATGAGGTGGC
>JAEEGL015831107.1_pt1 | contig 23006 bp, 15 predicted proteins | sample 9134231 | NCBI WGS metagenome assembly JAEEGL01 (sample SAMN16246548, study PRJNA631951) | gut metagenome | biome: gut microbiome; feature: rumen; material: fiber-attached | host: Bos | place: Iran: Karaj | collected 2018-10
CTTACAACGAGTTCCGTTACAACCCCGACCTGAAGGTAGGCGACACCGTTGAGGTGTTTGTCGAGAATCAGGAGGACCGCAAAGGCCAGCTGGTGCTCTCGCACAAGAAAGCTCGCACTGCTAAGAGTTGGGATCGCGTTAACCAAGCGCTTGAGAATGATGAGATCATCAAGGGTTACATCAAGTGTCGCACTAAGGGCGGTATGATCGTTGACGTATTTGGCATCGAGGCCTTCTTGCCTGGCAGCCAAATCGACGTTAAGCCCATCCGTGACTATGATGTATTTGTTGACAAGACCATGGAGTTCAAGGTTGTAAAGATCAACCAAGAGTACAAGAACGTAGTGGTTTCTCACAAAGCACTTATCGAGGCCGAGCTTGAGCAGCAGCGCAAAGACATCATCGCTAAGCTCGAGAAGGGTCAAGTGCTCGAAGGTACCGTTAAGAACATCACCAGCTATGGCGTATTTATCGACCTCGGTGGCGTTGACGGTCTTATCCACATCACTGACCTCTCTTGGGGCCGCGTGAACAATCCAGCCGACATCGTTGAGCCTAACCAGACCCTCAACGTTGTTATCCTCGACTTTGACGAGGAGAAGAAGCGTATCGCTCTCGGCTTGAAGCAGTTGCAGCCACATCCATGGGATAAGCTCGATGAGAACCTCAAGGTTGGCGACAAGGTAACCGGTAAGGTTGTTGTCATGACCGACTATGGCGCATTCGTAGAGATTGCTCCTGGCGTAGAGGGTCTTATCCACGTGAGCGAAATGAGCTGGTCGCAGCACTTGCGCAGCGCTCAGGACTTCCTCAAGGTGGGCGACGAGGTAGAGGCAGTTATTCTCACTCTCGACCGCGACGAGCGCAAGATGTCTCTTGGCATCAAGCAGCTCAAAGAGAATCCTTGGGACAAGATCGAGGAGCGTTACCCAGTTGGCTCAAAGCACACTGCAAAAGTTCGCAACTTCACCAACTTTGGTGTATTTGTAGAGCTTGAGGAAGGCGTTGACGGACTTATCCACATCAGCGACCTCTCTTGGACCAAGAAGATCAAGCACCCAAGCGAGTTTACTCAGATTGGTGCCGACATCGACGTTGTAGTTCTTGAGATTGACAAGGACAACCGTCGCCTCAGCCTTGGTCACAAGCAGCTCGAGGACAATCCTTGGGATAACTTCGAGACTATCTACACCGTGGGCAGCATCCACGAGGGTACCATCACCGAGCTCCTCGACAAGGGCGCAGTGATCAGCCTGCCTTACGGCGTTGAGGGATTTGCCACTCCTAAGCACCTTGTTAAGGAAGACGGCACTCCAGCAAAGCAAGACGAGAAATTGCAATTCAAGGTTATCGAGTTCAACAAGGATGCTAAGCGCATCATCTTGAGCCACAGCCGCATCTTCGAGGATGAGCAGAAGGCTGAAGCTCGCAAGGCAAAGAAAGCTACCGCTAAGGCAGCTGCAGCCGAGGAGCAGCCAGTAGCTCAGTCGAGCAACGTTGAGAAGACCACTCTTGGTGACATCGACGCACTTGCCGAACTGAAGCAGAAACTCGAGAAGGGCGAGTAACCCACAATTGATTTCTTGAGAAAAACAAAAACGCCAGGTCCAATGAGGACTTGGCGTTTTTCTATGTAAAACACACGAATTAAAGCTTTATCTGAGCCTAAAGGCAATGACTACCCAATCAGTCGGTCTATCTGTGCTTGGCTGGCATTGGGCAGGATGTGGTGAAGATGCTCGGCGATGATTTGTCGTGACTGCTCGGGACTATTGTCGCACTGGCACATCTCCTTGCCCAGCAAGCGCTCGGGAGTGGTGAGCAGTGACCAGCCCCAGCCGTAATCGCGGCCATGACGGTCTTTGGGATAGACAAAATCCTCGGTGATGATGAGGCACTGCATCTGAAGGCGAGTGACGTAGGAGTCGAAACGGCTGCGCATCTTTCCGCCAGTGAACCCGCACATTGCTCGCAGTTCGCGCGTAATAAGGCTGCCATGCTCTTGCAACGTAAGCAAGATGGTCTCTTCAATCGATCCCGGAGCAGGCTCTGGCATCGTGCTACGGCGCCAGTTGCACCAATCGGGCCACCACCGCTTGCTCACAAAACCAGCCTTGCTATTGAAAAACTTGCCATAGACGCAGCTGCCCTCGGTGATGATAGGACCTTTCCACTTCCACAATGGCCAATCCCAGCCCTCGTCGGTCGCCACATAGCGGCAATCGGCATCCACCATCTCCTCGGCGCTGAAGCCCACCACTCCCCCATCGAGCAACGGTAGGAAGCCCAATTCCTCAATAACCTCCATAAGTTCGTGGCAAGTGCTGATGTTTCTTCTCATCATATTACTTACTCATTACAATTATTCATTAACTTTTCCAGCTCATTGTAGAGTCGGTGCAGGGGCAGACCCATCACATTGTAGAAACTGCCGTTGATGTGGCGCACGCCCATGCAACCTATCCACTCCTGGATGCCGTAGGCGCCTGCCTTGTCGAGTGGACGGTAGTTATCTACATAATAATTGATGTCATCATCGCTGAGCTCAGCGAACTCCACATCAGTCACTGCACTGAATGAGGAAATCTTGTCAATCGTCACAATGGTGACGCCTGTCACCACTTTGTGGGTCTTTCCCGAGAGTTCGCGCAGCATGCGTCGAGCATCATCGGCATCTTTAGGCTTACCAAGCACCTCATCGCCGAGAATCACCACCGTGTCGGCAGTAATGATGAGCTCGCCAGCGTTCATCTCGCTCTTATAGGCATGAGCTTTCTTACGCGAGATATACTCGGCAATCTCCAACACTGGCAGCTCTGACGGATAACTCTCGTCGATGCCCTTAAGAGTCCTTACTGTGAAGTCAATTCCCAAATCACCCAGCAACTCCCTGCGACGTGGCGAGTTACTAGCAAGAATGACATTATATCTAATTAGTTTTTCTAAAAGCATAGAAACCAAATAATTTACTATATTTTCTAGAATTTATAGATTGTGAATTATGCATTATGAATTGTGCATTATGCATTATGAATTATGCATTGAGTAACTACCATCCGAAGGCGTGCTCGTCGTCCATCCACAGGCCTTGGGCGGTGAGAACTTGTTCGATGATGTCGCGGGCCACACCGTGACCGCCGTTGCAAGGAGACACATATGTGGCAATCGCCTTGACCTGTAAAGCAGCATCGGCAGGAGCCACCGAGAGGCCTGCGGCACGCATGGCGTGCATGTCGGGAATGTCGTCGCCCACAAATATCACCTCACTAGCTTCGAGATCCACATCTTTGAGCCACTGCTCAAAAAGTGGCAACTTAAATGCGGCCCCCATATATATATCCTTCACACCCAGGCTGCGATAGCGCAGTTCCACGGCATCAGAGCGTCCGCCGCTGATGATGGCGAGCTTGAGGCCCTTCTTCACCGCAAGCTGAATGGCATATCCGTCCTTGATGTTAAGCATGCGGCACGGCATCCCGTCCTCATTCATGGGAATGGTACTCGGCGACAACACGCCATCCACGTCAAATGCGATTCCCTTAATCTGTGTCAAGTCCATAATACGTCGTTATTTCTGGCAAAATTACACAAATATTCTATAATGAACAAATCAAAGCGGCACCCACTGTAAAGAGATGCCGCTTTAATATTATAATATAAAGATGTACTTTTACTTCACAACCTTAGTGGTAATGCTAGTGCCGTCGCTGTAGCGAGTCACCACGATGTTCACACCTTGCCAGGGCTTGCTGCTGCGCACGCCAGCGAGGTTGACATATTCTACACCTACAACCTGCGCCTCGGTGCCAACGCGGGTGATAGCTGTTGGCAGTGGACTGCTTGCTTGCAGGTCAAGAGGCTGAGTGCGGATAACATCCGAAGCAGTTTGATTAGGCTTAAGCGATGGTGCTGCCTTAGATGTATTTATTGGAGTGCCATAACTCTTGTTTGTGCGCTGAACGATGATATGGAACTCATACTGGTTGTCGCCAGTATCAGGTGCATCATAAGCAGCATCAAGAGCAGTCAACTGATTGTCATACTCGTTCAAATCCCAACGACCGATGCATGCAGCACCACTGAATGGAGTGTTGTTTGGGATTACCATGATTTGGTTTGGCTTGTCCCACATAGCATAGGTGATGATGGCATACTCCTGAATCTTAGGATTCAAGAAGTAGTAATAAGTAGTGATGCCGTCTTTGGTAACAGCTGGGCCAGTGTCGCCAGCTTTGAGTGTGAGGTTGCCCTCAATGAAGTTGACTGTGCAGTAGGTGTTTGGCACGTAACTTGCAGCGCCATCGGCCTCAGGCGCAGCGGTGAGGGTGATGGTGTAGTTCACGTCGTCGCTATAAACACCGGTAATAGTTCCGGCCTTGATATATTTGTTTACTAAAGCAGAAGCCATACTGTTACCCGCAGCACCGAAGCCTGAGAAGTCGAGCTCTACCCAGTTGCTCTGATCCCAACCGCCTTCACGCTTGCAGTGGTTGTCGTTCATCAAGTAGTCAACCTGACCATTATTTGGAGTGGTCTTCACAATAGAAATGTCTCCAAGGTCTTTACACCACAGGTGACCACCTTGAGCATAAACGCCCTGCAGTCGGTCGCTCACGGTGTAGGTTTTGTCTTTCTCGCCAAACTCCTCAATCCAATGGAGAGGAGTATCCTTAACCTTGTAATAAGCAGTATTCTCTGCAACAATCCAACCAAGATAGTTGTAACCATCGAACTGAGTCACAGTCTCGCCCTCGTTTACCACGTCGAGAACAGAGATATTGCTTGTAGCAGTGGTGGCGTTCTCAGTTTCGGTAGTTGCATTGCCATCAACTGTCTTGGTGGCCTTGTACATAAAGTTTGCGTCGGCCTCATTAGGATTGATAGCCTTAATCTTGTTGTAAAGGTCACCTTGAAGCGATACTAATTGATTCTGTGGAACTTCAACAGCACTTGCTGCATCGGCACCACCAGCAGGATTGAAGGTGAGAGAAATTGGGCGTTTCACGGCCTTAAGCACATTTAAACCTAAACCTCCAGCGTCTTGACTTGCCTGTGTGCCTACATAAATACGGTATATGCCTGGATCGAGGGTAAACTTGTAGTCCTCCTGATCGGTCCAGTTGCCATCATATTCAGTCCAACCATAGTCGTAGCTCAAACCATAGCTTTCTCCATCACTTAAGCGGTAAGTTCCACCATTTTTGCAAACTAGCTGATGGGTGAGGGGGTCTTCACTGAGCTTATGAGGATGGCCTTGCTTGCCTTGGTTCTTAATGTTGTCCCAGTTGTCATTGGGATCCACCTTCCAGGTTACGCGGAACTCTCCCCAGTCGTTGCCTGTGTTGGCACCATAGTCACCAGTACCTTTGAAATACACGTCGATGTAATACTCTTTAGTATCATTGTCATAGTTGAAACGTGGACCATAAGTGTGCCACTCTCCACCATTTGCGGTACCAAGAAGGTAAAGCGGTGTTGTTACGTTGTCAAAGAAGTAAGCAGTGATAGTCACATCTGCATCAGGCATGTTGAAATTATACTTACCTAGTTCACTAGCGGCAAGAATGGTCTCCTCATTAGTAACATGATTAGTAACTGAAACGTAAGACAGTTCATATTTACCTTGACTCTCATCAAGGAGATCAATAAAGTTTGCAGTCACGTTAAATGCGACATTAGCACCTTCGTAAGACATTACATTGTCGTCCTGAACGAGATAGCCATCGGTAAGGAAGATATTTCCGCACATCGAACTTGGCTTAATTTCCATAATAATGCTGTGATATTGTACTTGTTCAAATTCAGCATAAACACGGACGTCTGATCCAGGCATTGAGAAAGCATATGTCTGTCCTAATGTTGTGGTAGTGACAGTAGGAGTTATCTCGGTGTTGTCGGTCAAATTGGTGACAGTAACATTCTTTATTTTGTAGCCTGCTGTAGGTGCGACAATGAACGAGACATTGTCCATCATTTGAGAGTAGTTGTGTAATCCATCAACAACAATACCATCACGGAGTGTTATTGTGCCATGACCATCAGTCGCGGTAAACACCTCATATTTTTGGGCAGGCTTGTACAGATACACTCGCTGTAATGCAAGATTTGTATTTTGAGTAGAATTAGATGTAATATTCCTAAATTGCATTTTACCATTGTAATGACGAATGCGATAACCTGTAGTGGCTTCATAGGTTAACATAGCATACCAGTCAAAACCATTAGTGCCTCCATTGGTACTGCTATTAATGCTTAATGAAGTATTGACATATCCAGTATTGCTTGGTGGATTGGGCACTCGGGTCAACCTTTTTGTAGCAAAACTTGTAGGAGAACTTTCATCGGCTGACTCTGTTCTGAGGTAGGCACCACCAGCAATGATACGATATGGGTAGTTTGACGAACCACCAGTAGAGAATCTCAGGAACATGACATCGCCTGTAGCTTTTGCCAAAAAACCATTATTAAAGAGATCGACTTTAGTTGATTCGAAATTCCCCGATGTTGACTCTCCTTCTTGATTGCTGCTCAAAGCATCTCCTTGTGTATCGCCAGATTGTCTTCTATGCACAAGCATGTATGTCTTATCGCCAGTAACAATTTGATTGCTATTGGTAACAAGTTCATACATGTCGCCATCCTCTTTGTCAATCGTGATTTCAATATAAGCAAAGCGAACAGGATGTCCTTGACACTTGATGGTGAGTTGCTGTCCAATGGGCAAGCCATCAGGATAGGTGGGCGAACTTTCCCATTTTGCCATATATGTGCTATTATTATATGGTGTGGTCAGTGTGCCAGCAACAACATTGTTGACTGATGTGTTCGGGGCGATGTACATTGTAGTTGGACCCCAATAGAAAGAGTCGTTGTCGCCCTCTAGAGTGTTATCCAAGCAACGGAAGACAATTTTCTTGATCTTGAAATTAAAAGATCTAAAATTGATTTGGTCATAATGTCTCTGCACCATGAATCCTTCATTGTTCATGCCGCCACTCATCTCCATCTTAACACCGCCTTTAGAAGTGTAATACACACCACTGGCATCGTTTGATGTGATGAGAATCGTTTGCTCTCCCGCCCATGCAATGATAGCAAAGGAAAAGAGCATCAGTAAGGTTAGAATCTTTCTCATTTAAGTTTAGTTTAAAATATTAATAATAATTTGTTTTTTGTCTGAAATTAGGTGCAAAGGTAGTAAAATTCAAGTAATTATACAAGAGATTATGATTAATTATACAATTAAATTCAATGAACCAGCAATAACAAAGTGATAAATGGAAAGTGGAAAGTGGAAGGTGGACGGAGGAAAAACCAAGCCGCCCCTCACCTCGAAGGTGAAGGAGCGGCTTTTGCTATTAGTAAACCAAGGTGGCGAGATTAGTCGCTGCTCTTGGCGCAAATGAACTCGCGGTTGAGGCGTGCAATGTTGCTGAGCTTGATGTTCTTGGGGCACTCGGCAGCGCAAGCACCAGTGTTGGTGCAGTTACCGAATCCTAGCTCATCCATCTTGCTGAGCATAGCCTTCACACGTTTTTTAGCCTCGGCCTTACCTTGTGGCAGGAGAGCAAACTGGCTAACCTTTGCAGCCACGAAGAGCATTGCCGAACCATTCTTGCAAGCAGCCACGCAGGCACCGCAGCCAATGCAGCTAGCGCTATCCATTGCCTCGTCGGCATCCACCTTGCTGATGGGGATAGCGTTGGCATCTTGAGCACCGCCAGTGTTGAAGCTCACGTAACCACCAGCCTGCTGAATTTGGTCGAAGGCGTTACGATTCACCATCAAGTCCTTAATTACTGGAAATGCTGCCGAGCGCCAAGGCTCTACGGTGATAGTCTCGCCGTCTTTAAAGCGGCGCATGTAGAGCTGGCAAGTGGTAGCTCCAGTGGCTGGTCCATGAGGATGTCCGTTGATGTAAAGCGAGCACATACCGCAGATACCCTCGCGGCAGTCATGGTCAAAAGCGATAGGCTCTTCACCCTTCTCCACTAATTGCTCATTGAGAATGTCGAGAGTCTCGAGAAACGAGGTATCGGTAGGGATGTCCTGCAACTCGTATGTCACAAATTCACCCTGCGCTTTGGGATTTGCCTGGCGCCAAACTTTTAATTTTACGCTTATGCTATTTTCCATAATTCATTAGTTTTTGTAGTTACGTGTTTGTACCTTAATTGCCTCGTAGTGGAGTGGTTCTTTGAGTAAGCTTGGTGCTTTCTCATCGTCGCCAGCATATTTCCAGCAAGCCACATAGAAGAAGTTCTCGTCGTCGCGCTTAGCTTCGCCTTCCTCAGTCTGGTGCTCTTCACGGAAGTGGCCACCACACGATTCCTCACGGTTGAGGGCATCGTAGGCGATGAGCTCACCCATAGTGATGAAGTCGCGCAGACGGAATGCCTTGTCGAGCTCAATGTTCATGCCGTCTTGTGTGCCAGGCACGAAGAGGTTGGTCTCAAATTCCTTGCGCAAGTCCTTGATTTTCTCGAGAGCAGTCTCAAGGCTCTCCTTAGTGCGGCCCATACCTACATAGTCCCACATGATGTTACCCAGCTCTTTGTGGATAGAGTCAACCGAACGGTTACCCTGGATTGCCATCAGGTGGTCAAGTTCAGCCTGAACACGCTCCTCGGCTTCCTCAAACTCTGGGAGATCGGTAGAGAAGCGAGGCACAGTGATTTGGTCGCTCAGGTAGTTCTGGATAGTGTAAGGCAGCACGAAGTAGCCGTCGGCAAGACCTTGCATCAGAGCCGAAGCACCGAGGCGGTTAGCACCGTGGTCGCTGAAGTTACACTCACCAATTGCGAAGAGGCCCTTGATAGAGGTCTGCAGCTCATAGTCAACCCAGATGCCACCCATTGTATAGTGGATAGCAGGATAAATCATCATTGGATTGTAATACTTCACGCCGTTGATTTCGTTGGCGAGTTCACCAGGATTCACATCGGTGATTTCCTCATACATATCAAAGAGGTTGCCATAGCGCTGACGCACAACGTCGATGCCAAGGCGGTTGATAGCCTCGCTGAAGTCGAGGAACACGGCTTGACCAGTGTTGTTCACGCCATAACCCTTGTCGCAACGCTCCTTGGCGGCGCGGCTAGCCACGTCGCGAGGCACGAGGTTACCGAAGGCTGGATAGCGACGCTCGAGGTAGTAGTCGCGGTTCTCTTCGGGAATATCACTTCCCTTGAGCTGACCAGCTTGCAGTTTCTTGGCATCCTCTATGTCTTTTGGCACCCAAATGCGGCCATCGTTACGCAGTGACTCACTCATCAGGGTGAGCTTCGACTGCTTGTCGCCGTGGCGTGGAATGCAGGTGGGGTGAATCTGAACGTAGGCAGGGTTAGCAAAATAAGCGCCCTTGCGGTAGCAAGCCATAGCAGCGCTCACGTTGCAAGCCATTGCGTTGGTCGAGAGGAAATAGGTATTGCCATAACCACCAGTGGCAATTACCACTGCATGGGCGGCAAAGCGCTCGAGCTCGCCAGTCACGAGGTTCTTGGCGATGATACCGCGTGCGCGGCCGTCTATAATCACCACGTCGTGCATCTCATAGCGGTTGTAGCTCTTAACATTGCCCATCTCGATTTGGCGGTTAAGCGACGAGTAAGCACCGAGCAGCAGCTGCTGGCCAGTCTGACCCTTAGCATAGAATGTGCGGCTTACCTGAGCACCACCAAATGAGCGGTTGGCGAGCAAACCACCATATTCACGAGCGAAGGGCACACCCTGTGCCACGCACTGATCAATGATATTGTTCGACACCTCAGCAAGACGATAAACGTTGGCCTCACGGGCGCGATAGTCGCCACCCTTCACAGTGTCGTAGAAGAGGCGGTAAACCGAGTCACCGTCGTTCTGATAGTTCTTAGCAGCATTGATACCACCCTGCGCAGCGATTGAGTGAGCGCGACGTGGCGAATCCTGGATGCAGAAGTTCAACACCTTAAAGCCCATCTCGCCCAGAGTGGCAGCAGCGCTGGCGCCTGCCAGTCCGGTACCCACCACGATGATATCGAGGCGACGCTTGTTGGCGGGGTTGACGAGTTTCTGGTGTGCTTTATAGTTGGTCCATTTCTCAGCTACAGGTCCCTCGGGGATCTTAGAGTCAATAGCAGGCTGAGCAACGTTGTTCTTAATGTTTTCTTCCATTTTTCGTAAAAATTTTAATGATTAATTACTCAGCAATTTCTTAGCATGCACCTACGCAAGTCCATCCCCAGGCAAATTTGCCAGTAAGGGCGATAGCGCAAACAGCAAAGATCAGCATAACGATAGTAGCCCACCAGAAGCCAATGCATTTCCATCGGTTAATCCACTTGTCGTTGTTCACACCTATCGACTGGAATGCACTCCAGAAACCGTGGGTGATGTGGAACCAGATGGCACAGAAGCCAATCAAATAAACTGGCAGAACCCAAACTTGCTCAAAGGTAGTCTTAAGAGCAACATAGCCCGAGTCGGCGTGCTCGCCAATAATCTCTGGCAGCTGCATCTTAGCCCAGAACTGATAAAGGTGCAACACGAGGAAGCACAATACAATGATGCCAAGCACAAGCATGTTCTGCGATGCCCACTCTACGCTCTTAGGACGCTTGGTGACAGCATAGCGGTTGCTACCGCGTGCGCTGCGGTTTTGCAGTGTCAAGATAAAAGCGTAGATGATGTGAATCACAAAACCTGCGGCAAGCACCGCAGTACCCAGCAGGGCATACCAATTAGCGCCGAGGAATTCACACACAGCCTCATAAGCGTTAAGCGAATAGACTGCCACGGCATTCATCAGCGCATGGAATGTTAAGAATAGGATAAGGAACAAGCCGGTGACACTCATCACCACTTTCCTTCCTACCGAAGAATTAAATAACCACATAGTAGTTTTGAATTTAGTTATTAATTGATTTATTTAATTAGTTTTCAATACAATAGCACCCGCCAATGAGTCTCATGGTGGAATTAATGTGCAAATTTAACATTTTTCCTCGTCTTTTGCAACCCATAAAGCATAAAAAACGTGTTTTTAGCAAATCATTTTACCTAATCATTTTGAATGTAGCACCTTTTTTAATAACTTTGCAGCAAAAATAACTAAACTATAGTTGAAAATGAAAAAGATTTTACTAGTACTATTAGCATTATTGCCACTTTCAATGATGGCAGAACAGCGCTCAGCAAGCGATGCTCAAAATGTGGCTAACAGTTACCTGAGAAACAAAGCGGCACACCACTTGATGGGCGTAAGCACACAATCCCCTCAGTTGTCACTGTCGATGACTGGCATGAGTGCCGACAAGAAAGTTGACTACTACGTGTTCAACAACGGCAAAGACAATGGATTCATTATCGTCTCGGGCGACGACAAAGCGGCTCCAGTGCTGGGATATAGCGACAGCGGCTCGTTCGACGCCAACGACATCCCCGAAGGCATGCGCTACTGGCTCGAATGCTATGCCGAGCAGATGCAGTATCTGCGCTCGCATCCCGAGAGCGCCTACGTGGCTCCACGCTCGCAGTCTAACGTGATGATCACTCCTTTGCTCACCTGCAAATGGAACCAGAATTCCCCCTACAACGATAAGTGCCCCACCTATGGCACAGAACAGAATCATGCGGCCACTGGATGTGTGGCAACAGCCACTGCACAGGTGATGTACTACCACAAGTGGCCTCAGCAGGGAACCGGTGAGTTCACCTACGTGTGCAACGTCAACGGTGAGGGAGAGCAAACTTTGAGCGCCGACTTTGGCAGCACTACCTACGACTGGAACAATATGCTCGACTACTACTCCCCCAACAGTTATTCTGAAGCAGAGGGCAATGCCGTGGCAACCCTCATGAGCCATGTGGGCATTGCTTCGCACATGAAATATGGCAGCTCAAGCGCCACTCCAGTGTTTGCGGCGATGGAAGCACTGCGACTCTATTTTGGCTACAATTCAGGAATGAGAAAATACACCCGCATCAGTAAAACAGCAGCGCAGTGGGACAGCCTATTGATGAATGAGCTGCTAAACGCTCGCCCCGTAATTTATGCCGGTTTCACTCCCAGTAGTGGAGGCCACTGCTTTGTGCTCGATGGAATAAATGCCGAGGGATATTACCACTTCAACTGGGGGTGGGGAGGAAGGAGCGATGGCTACTTCCTTATCACTGCACTCAGCCCAACCGACCAGGGCATCGGCTCATATGAGGGTGGCTACAACGCTTCTCAAGAGTTTATTGCCAATGTTTATCCCGATAAGGGCGAGCCTGTTCCCGAGAGATTTCTTGAAGCGACCTGCTACAAATTCTGGTCGGGTCTTGATTATGTGAATTTAGGTCAGCAAGTCCCATTGCATTATAAACACTTGCATTTCAACAGCTATGGTTACGGATTGAGTACCGATATAACCATTGGTTTTATGTTGACCGACCTTAATGGTAATGTAGTCTATTTCCCAGGCAATAACACCTACACTTATATTTTTATTTTTGGATCAAATTATTCAAGAATAAATAATCAAGCTCTCACCTTCCACACCCCCACCTCGCTTGCCGAAGGCGATTACCGCCTATGGTTGATGTATAAGTGGGCAAATCCAGCAGTTACCGGATTCTCTTACCTCGCCAACACTCCAAACATACCTGGATACATCGATGTTAAGGTGCAGGATGGAATGATGTTCTTCCTTGAGCCTGAAACCGAGTCGGGGCAGTTGAGCGTCACCAAACTTGTTACTCCATATGTGGTGGGCGCAGGTAACAATATGGAAGTGAGTGCCTCTATTTCAAATGCCGGCAAGGAATACTACAACAACGTCTATTTCGCCCTCATCAACGAGGATGATGAGTACAAAATTTATACCCCCATTAATATTAATGTGCCCACTGGTGGCAAGGTTACTATCAACAGCATTCTCACTGCCCCAATCGAGCCAGGCGAATATGAGCTCGCGGTTCTCGATAAAGATCTTAAAAAGATAAATGGCAGCTTAATCACAGTGATGGTGCAGGAGAGCAGCAACTATATCCTCACAATCAACACTCCATTGCAGGTGACAAGCTACTACATGGACATGGACAACGTGGGCGGAACAGCAGTGCTTGGCAACGACGGCACCGGCGACTATGTGGGTCCCATCCCTTACATGATTCTTAGCGAAGACAGCAAGCAAGTTCTCCACAGAGGCAACACTGATGTAGTTACCGTCCCCGCTGGCGGAACTGCCACGGTGAATATCAAGACACACTTTGAAAGAGTTCCTCAAGTCATTTACAAGATGTGCCTGCGTGATCCTAAATATCCCGACCGCAACGTCATTTGGGGTGCTCAGGTGCCATTTGAGCTAAACGGAACCTGGCCTACCACCTTGCTTGATAAGCTTGTTAAAGATGGCATCAATGATGGCGACTACCGCATTGCCGACAATCTCACCATCGCCGACTCTCATGAACAAAGCGTCTTTGCCACCAATGGCCATGGCTCGTGGATTGAGCTCAAGTGTGGTGACAACTTCAACGCTGTTAAGGACATGAACGCCTTGAAGGCAGGCACCGTGTGGGGCAAGTATTTTGTCACCGACGGCAATCCTTCTATCACTCTCTCCAAGCTTCCTGAGGCAGGCGTAGTGCAAGAGGAGGTTGTCCAAATGCTTGACTTGAGCAAGCCTTACACTCCAGTTCCCGACCAGGTGATTGATTTCGCTGGATATTTCTTCACCGAGAATGATAAACCTGTCATTTATGCTTATGATGGCAGTGATGGAGACAAGGGGCAGGCGGTACCTGTCTCATTTGAATGGCTAGAGGGTGCTTTACCTCTTACCGAGGGCGAATGCTACAACTTCCATGGTGTGGTAATGCTCACGACTGCACCAAGTGGTGCTCCTAGCCTCCTGGACAACGGCACCGTGCCAACCAACTACATCGTTTATATCACCAAGGCACCAACTGAAGTCACCGCTATCTCTAGCGTGACCAACGATGGCGTGAAAGTGAGCGTGGCTAGTGGCACTGTTAACGTTGTTGGAGCACGCAGCGTTGCCATCTACAACACTGCCGGCGCATTAGTAAGCCGCAATGCAATCACTCAGCTGCCCGCTGGCGTCTATTTCGTAGTTGCCGACGGTAAGAGCTTCAAAGTGATTGTGAAATAAATTTTATAATGAACATTAAATTGATATTTCTTGGTGCCCTGCCCATAATCCTCATGGGTTGTGGCACCAAGTCTTTACTTTCAAATAGTGAAGTAATGGTAAATCATGTAGAGGTCGCTGAGCACAAACTCATAGTGATGAAACCTGACGAGAAAGCACAACTGCGCTTCGTCAGTCACAAGCAGAACGATTTCAAGGGCGCGCCGAGCATCAACGACGATTCCATTCTTCTCAATGTTGCTGCCGCCTTCACCCTCGACACCGAATCTATGGACGTGTGCGGCGACCAAGTAGTGACAGGAGAGCGCATCGCTGGCTATGACGACATTACGGCCACAGGTCACGCCCTTATCATAAATAATAAGGTGTCGATTAAGAGCAACGACTACCTTGAGGAGTCGATAAAGGCTGCGGTCGAGGGCAAGGGATATCTGTTTCAGCAGTGCTTAATTGTGGAGGACGGCAAGGGTATTGTGGAACGCATCCCAAAGGCAATCCGAGACCGTAAGGCGCACATCATCTACCGTGCAGCCTGCGTGATGAGCGACGGCAGTTTTGCCATCGTGCAGGGCGACGAACCCATGTATTGCGGCGAGTTTATCGATGCGCTAGTGGCGCTCGGCGCCAAGCAAGCCCTCTACCTCGACATGGGCACTTGGGCATGGGGCTGGGTGCGAGAAAACGGCACCACCACCGAACTCTCAGAGCACTTCAGCAACACCCGCTACCAAAGCAACTGGCTGCAAGTGGTGAAATAGTTTTCAGTCAACAAGGCTAGTAACCAGGGTTTTGCTTATCTCTAGTCAGGGCTATGATTTTGCCAGGAATGGGGAAGACGATGGTATAGCCGCTTGCCTCTCCAGGAAGTTGCGGGCGGTCGGCGCGACTACTAGTGAAGGTGCCAAAGCGAATCATATCGTTGCGGCGCCAACCTTCCCATGCCAGTTCTAACATTCGCTCATCCAGGATATTTGCGAGAGTGGCAGTGCGATGAGGAGCATCCACACGGTCACGCACCATATTGAATGGTTCGTCACCGTTGCCTCCATTGCGCACCAATGCTTCGGCTTTCATAAGCAGCACGTCGGCATAGCGGAAGAGCACTATGTCGTTGTCGCTCTGGTTGCCGTCTTTGGTGGCTGTGAGGTCAATCTCATATTTTCGCATTCTCGCTCCGGCAGTCTTCTCCCAGGGCTTGCCGCTCACGTCAAGAGCCACTTTCCACGGCTCATAAACTAGCGGAGTTCCATCGTCAAGCAGCACTGGATTACCGTTGTAATCAAAGACTTCGTCGGCATAGTAGGTTGACATAAAACGTGGATCAATATTATCGGTCCCATATCCAAAGGTGTTGAGAGCCTCGATTGTGGCACTCGAACCGTTCTCGCCGTTTAGTCCATAAGCTGCGGCATGATTGTAGTGGCGTGAGCGGAACAAGTAGATGAACAGGTTTGTGTAGAGGTGCTTGTCCATGGGGATGATGAAGATATTCTCGGCCGAGTTTTCATTGTTGACAGCGAAGGGCTGTGAGAAGTATTCGTCAAGCATATAGCCATGACGGGTAATGTCATCGCAGAAATAGACAACCGCTTCCCAAGTGTTCATTTTACTGCCGTAGATAGTCCACTCTATGTCCTTGCCGTTAGGACGTGAGGCAGCGTCGGTCCAGTTGTCATGGCAATAGACTTCGGCATTGAGCGCCAGCTTGGCAAGCAGAAAGACGGCAACAGAATAAGTGAATCGTCCATAATATTCACCGTGCTTATTACTATGGTCGTAGTTGAGCATTGGTAAGATGTCGAGCAGTTCGTTGCGAATGAAATTGAAAGTGGTGCTTCTGGGCTGTAGTTTCATGTCGCCCGCCTCGGGACTTGACTTTGTGAACACTGGCACACGTCCATAGAGATCCATAGCATAGAAATAGAACATCGCGCGCAAGCCACGCACCTCGGCACGCCACTTAGCCGCGTTGTCGTTACTTTTATGCTGCGCAAGGAAAGCATCGATGTGCTCGAGCGACTCGTTGCACTTGATGATGGTTCGGAACAGGTAGTCCCAAGTGCCGTCGATGGCACCATTACTAGTTCCCCATTGATGAGTAAAGAGATCTTGCCAAAAACCGCCGTCATACCAGTCAGCGCCTCGAGTGGGCATAATTGCCTCATCGGTGGTGAAAGTGTTCAGGTCATAGACTCCGCGACCAGTACCTTGAAGGCCTTGGCTGTTGGTGTTGCCTCCCACATACCCATAAAGCGATGCCACGGCATTTCTGTATAGGTCTCCCTCGGTATTGTAGGCCTCATTGTCGGGTATTCGGTCGGTAGGGTCTTCATCAAGAAACTTGTCGCAAGCTGTGCATGCCACAATCACTACTGCCAATGTGTATAATAAAAAGCGTTTCATGTTGCTGCTGAATGTTTAGAAAGTGATGTTTACTCCCAATGTGTAATTGCGAGCAAGCGGATAATTGCGCTTGTCGTCAATGCCCAGAGTGCTGTTAACATTGTTGCTGTTGATAATGGGCGTGAGGCCGCTGTATCCAGTGAACGTGGCAAGGTTGTTGATGGTTACCGACAGGCGCAAGCGGCTTATTATCTTGCTCTTTACTGGCACGTTCCAACCTAGCGTTAGGTAGTCGATATTGAGGAAGTCTCCTCGCTCCAGCCAGTAGTCGGTGGCCGTTTGGTCCATAATGTTGCGCTGTGGTGCGCTTGAGAGAACGTTGTAGCCCGGCAGACTGTTCATGTTCATGTAGGTGAGCGAAGTGCCGTTGTAGATTTTGTGTCCGAAGGCGCCATTCATCTGCAGCACAATGTCAAAACTCTTGTATCGGAAACTGAAATTTGAGCCCAGCAGCACCTTAGGGGTGGCCTGGCCGCATATTTGTCGGTCCTTACCGTTCTCCAGGTCAATGATACCGTCGCCGTCGAGGTCGGCAATAGCATAGGTGAAGCTACCATCATCATTAGCTTTAAGTCCAGTGCAGTGTGGCAGGTAGAATGTACCAAGAGGCTGTCCCACAATCTGATAAACGATATTATTGTCTCCACCATGGAATCCTGCACCGTTAAGGCTAGATATCACCACATAGTCGTCGGCATTGATGTGATAGCCTTGATAATCGCCACTGAGCGAGAGGAGTTTGTTGTGCTGGAATGCCAAGTTGACATTAACGTTAAGTTCCATGTCCTGAGTTTTGTAAGGCGTAGCGCCTACCGAAATCTCCACTCCGCTGTTGCGCATTCTACCTAAGTTGGCAAGCAGACTGCTAAACGTGAATGGTGGCACAGGCACCCCATAGTTATATAGCATGTCGCTGATTTTGCTAGTGTAGAAGTCGATTGACGTGAAAATGCGCCCAGCAAGGAATGCCGCATCTACGCCTGCATTGAAAGTGCGCTTAACTTCCCACTTGAGGTCGGGGTTTACGTTACGCAACGTGGCTAATGTCACTAACGCCTCATTGCCCACAGGCGCTATGCCAGCAGGCTGAGCATAACGCGCGCTGGAGTAGGAATCGATGCCTCCCTGATTGCCGGCAAGACCGTATCCCACTCGCAGTTTCAAGTTGTCGAGCCAGGGCGTGTTTCTCAGGAAGTGCTCTTGGCTGATAGTCCACGCTGCCGACACCGAAGGGAAAAATCCCCACTTGTGATTTGCACCAAACTTCGACGAGCCGTCGGTGCGAGCAGTGACGGTGAAACTGTAGCGGTTGTCGTAATCATAGGTAACACGCCCCATGAATGCCACCAACGACGGTTTCTCGCGGTAACTGCCAGTGCCCTCCCACAAGGTGAGAGCGCCTGCCTGAATGTTGTCGATACCAATATCGTTATTGTTGAAATTAGTGGTAGTAGTGAAGAACCCGCTGTAGGTGTCGCGCTCGGCCTCGGCAAGTACCAAAGCATTTAAGTGATGAGAAGCAAAGGTTTTATCGTAGGTGAGCACGATGTTTCCCAACAACTGTTCAGTCTTGGCAGTGCTGCGATAGGCCTGTCCGTGTGCCCAGATGCTAGTGGGCAGAAATTGCTGGCGCTCCACTTCGGTGTGGCTATAGGCTCCAAATATTGCAAGGTTTAGACCCTGCAGCAGCCTGAATGAGAGCTTGGCATGAGTGCTGATGTGAGTGGTGTTGTCTTTAGTGCGGCTGTCCATTAGAGCCATGGGGTGGTTGATTTGGTTACTATAGGCAAATCCATCATATCCGCCGTTGGTATTTTGCGCAGCCTCAAAGGTTGGGTTAAATGTTGCCGCAGAGTAGAAAGTCTTCTGCACATCATAGTTGGCGGTGGTATTCTTTTGCAGGTTTCCAAACATTCCCAAGTCGATATTTAGTAGTCCTTCCCACATGCTCTGGTGCATACTCATATTGCTGGTGAAGTTGCGCAACTTCTCGTGCAGGATAACGCCTGAGTGGTCAACATAGCCAAGTGACACACGATAGCTATTATCCTTACCTCCGCCACCAAAGGCAATGTGATGGTCTTGCAGGAATGCCGTCTGCTCAATAGCTCGTTGCCAGTTGGTGTCGAAGCCGTGGTCAATGAGCATGAGTCCTCGTGCCTTTACCTCGCGCACATAATCGCTGGCGTTAAGCATATTGAGATTCTTGAAAACTTTTCTGAATCCATAGCTGCCATTATAGTTGATGGTAGTCTTGCCCGACTTCCCTTTCTTGGTTACAATCTCTATCACACCCGATGCACCGCGAGAGCCATATTGCGCCGTCTCACTGGCATCCTTGAGGATGTTGAAGCTCTCGATATCGGCGGGATAAATCGATGACAAGGTGGTCAAGTCGCCCATCACACCATCAATAATGATTAATGGGTCGTTGCCGCCAGTGAGCGATGTGGTGCCTCGCACACGCACGGCATTCATTGCCGCCACGCCGTTGTCGCTGCGCGTGATGGTAAGTCCTGCCACACGACCGTTAATGGCATCGAGAGCAGTAGAAACCTGGTCTCGGTTCATCTCACTCTCGGTCACCGTCTCAACCGACCTCGCGCTGGCTCCAACCTTGGCATATCCCACGGTAGAGGTGGAGTCGGTAATTATGGGCACATGAGCCGCCATTGCTATAGGTCCCATTGCGGCAATAATCATCAGGAGGGCTCTACGGTATTTCATATCATAAAGAGGTATTTGTTCTATTATTAATCAGAGGCTAGAGATTTGGAATCGAAGGTCAAAAACTGACAACTGAAAACTCATAACTATCCTAGTGCTTGTGTATCGTGACCTGCGTGGCGCCGAAGCCATATTCCTGGAAGCTGGCGTCTTGCACTGTGCAGGCGGGCCACTTGCGTTTTAGTTCGGTGAGGATGGCATTGCGCAGCACTCCCTCACCCTTGCCGTGGATGAACACGATTTTCTGACCTAGTTTGTCCTCATTTTCCTTCATCACCTCACAGAATTTGGCAAGCTGGTAGTTGAGCATGTCGGCGTTTGAGAATCCCGCCAGGTTATCGACGAGTTCAGTAATATGCAGATCTTGCACAATAGTCTCCATCTTCTTCTTTTTCATAGGCTTAGGCTTGCGTTGAGGGCGCTCATCGCGGCGGCGCTTGTCGCGCATAGCATTCTCAAGCGCACTGCTGTCGATGCGCATCGGTTTAGCGGGAAGGTCGTTATGAGTAATCTCAAGTTGCAGCACAGGTGTGTCGAAATAATCAGTCTCATGGAAGCAATGCAGCTTGTAGAACTTGGTCACGTCGAGGCGCAGCTGCACCAAAGCCGGGTTCTTGAGGGCAAAGCCCTTGCCCTGCTTGAAAGCGATATACTGCACCGCCACATGCGTCATTGAGTTAAGGTCGTTGTGGCCAAACTCGTCAAGCGGCACCTGCGTGTTGGGCTCCACGATGTCGTGGTAACGTGTGGTCCACTCCCGGTCCTCGTCGCCACGTGTCATGTAGGTGAAATACAGGAAATAGTTGCTGTCGTTCACCAGCATCGAGTAGAACGTGGTAGTGTTCAAGTGCTTAATCTCTCGAGGTTCGTAGGCAAGCACGATGTTGAGAATTTCGCCCTCCTCGGTCTCAAACACTGGTTCCATTGGTTTAGGCTCAGGTTTGGGTTCGGGCACATCGGGCTCCACGAGTTTACTCTTTATCACGAGCGGTTTCTCGTAGGTGGCATGATGCGGCTTGGCGGTATCCACTACCACAACCTCCTTCTCAAGGGCTGGACGCTCAAAGCCGTCTTCATCCTCCACATACACCATTTTGCCCTCCACTCGAGTAACCTTTCCGCCACCCACGTCATTCAGAAAGCGCACAATATCGTTAACTTTTACCATAATTGTATTGTTTTAGCAAATTTTGATTAGTGCAAAGATAATCATTATTTTGAACATTAAAACTTGGAATAATAAAATAATATTCCTAATTTTGTAAACTAAATCATTCATTTCATTAACTATTAATAAGTAACAACCATGAAGCGATTATTTTTAATTTTATTACTAGTGTTTACTTTTGTGGGTATGGACGCACAGAAGTATTATGTGTGCACAGGCAACAGCGTTTATCTCAGGATAGGGCCTGGAAAGAGCTACGAACCTGTTACCTACTACACTGGCCCCAAAGAGGGAAGACCCATCTTCCTCTACAAAGGCACCAGGATGATGTATGTGGGACCTACCAAGAATGGTTATGCGCGTGTTAACGCCTATCATGACGGTGGATATGACCAAGGCTGGGTGGCAACACAATACATGCGCGCCCAAGGCAGCAAAGCCATCACTATAAAGAAAAACAAAAAGTGCTCAAAAAAGAGAAGACGCTAACTATTATCGCAAGACGGTGCCTTGTGACCTATTGACTGATTGAGCCAAAAACAACCAGGAAACCTAACTTGGCGATTTAAAGCGCAAGCAGCAGGCCTGATTGCACTATCCCAACCGGTCAGCAGGTCGTGAGGCACTGCATTATGAAAAATTTGTGTTATATATAAAAAAACACTACCTTTGCATTGTTGAAACAAAAAATAACTAACATATAACCTAATTTTTCTTATGGCTAACACTCCTGAGTTTAAGTATGCCCCCATGTTCCAGCTTGGGGAAGACAAAACCGAGTATTACCTTCTCACCAAGGACCACGTGAGCGTGGGTGAGTTTGAAGGCAAACCAATCCTGAAAATCGAGCCTGAGGCACTTACAATGCTTGCCAATGCGTGCTTCCGCGATGTGTCGTTCATGCTGCGCCGCGCTCACAATGAGCAGGTGGCTAAAATATTAAGCGACCCCGAAGCAAGCGAGAACGACAAATATGTGGCTCTTACTTTCTTGCGCAACGCCGAAACTTCGGTTAAGGGTCAGTTGCCTCTGTGCCAAGACACTGGCACTGCCATCATCCATGGCGAGAAAGGCCAGCAGGTGTGGACTGGTTTCTGCGACGAAGAAGCGCTGTCACTTGGTGTTTTCAAGACCTATACCGAGGAGAATCTGCGTTACTCGCAGAACGCTCCCCTCACCATGTTTGACGAGGTGAACACTCGCTGCAACCTGCCCGCGCAAATCGATCTTGAAGCTACCGAGGGCATGGAATACAAGTTCCTGTGCGTGACCAAAGGTGGCGGTAGCGCCAACAAGACCTACCTCTATCAAGAGACAAAGGCTCGCATCCAGAACCCCGGCACCCTCATCCCCTTCCTCGTGGAGAAGATGAAATCGCTAGGTACCGCTGCTTGCCCACCCTACCACATCGCTATCGTGATTGGCGGCACCAGCGCCGAGAAGAACCTGCTTACTGTGAAACTCGCCTCTACTCACTACTACGACGAGTTGCCCACCACTGGCGACGAGACAGGCCGCGCTTTCCGCGACATCGAGCTCGAGAAGCAGCTGCTTGAGGAGGCTCAAAACATTGGCTTGGGCGCACAATTTGGTGGCAAATACTTAGCTCACGACGTGCGTGTGGTTCGCTTACCCCGTCATGGCGCTAGCTGCCCCATCGGTTTGGGAGTAAGTTGCTCTGCCGACCGCAACATCAAGGCAAAAATCAATAAGGATGGCATCTGGATTGAGAAACTCGACGACAACCCAGGCGAGTTGATTCCCGAAGAGCTGCGTCAAGCTGGCGAGGGCGATGCTGTTAAAATCGACCTCAACCAACCAATGAGCGAGGTTTGCAAGATATTGAGCCAATATCCCGTGAGCACCCGCCTGAGTCTTAACGGCACCATCATTGTGGGCCGCGACATCGCTCATGCCAAGATTAAAGCCCGCCTCGACGCTGGCGAGGGAATGCCACAGTATCTCAAGGATCACCCCATCTACTATGCAGGTCCTGCCAAGACTCCTGCCGGTATGGCATGCGGCTCAATGGGTCCAACCACAGCAGGACGCATGGACCCCTACGTTGATGAGTTCCAAGACCACGGCGGTAGCCTCATCATGCTCGCTAAGGGCAACCGCTCGCAAGCCGTGACCGATGCCTGCAAGAAACATGGCGGTTTCTACCTAGGCAGCATTGGCGGACCAGCCGCTATCCTTGCTCAGAACAACATCAAGAGCATCGAGTGCGTTGAGTATCCCGAACTCGGCATGGAGGCTATCTGGAAGATTGAAGTTGAAGACTTCCCCGCATTCATCCTCGTTGATGACAAGGGCAACGACTTCTTCAAGCAAATCAAGCCTCGCTGCACTATGTGCAAATGAGCATAATTGAATAAAACAACAAAAACCGCAAGATGGCTATCCACCTTGCGGTTTTTTTATTGCTAAAAAACTATCAACTGATTACTGATAACTGAAAACTTTTTTATACCTTTGCAGCGTGATAATGTGGTGGCCACTATGAGCACCCGCTCCACTGGTGGCTGAAAAGGGAACACAGGTGAGAATCCTGGGCAGAACCCGCTGCTGTA
>JAEEGL011921747.1_pt1 | contig 23005 bp, 17 predicted proteins | sample 9134231 | NCBI WGS metagenome assembly JAEEGL01 (sample SAMN16246548, study PRJNA631951) | gut metagenome | biome: gut microbiome; feature: rumen; material: fiber-attached | host: Bos | place: Iran: Karaj | collected 2018-10
AAAGAATTTAAGTACAATATGGCGTTCATTGCGATGTATTCTCCACGTCCGGGCGCAGTGTCGTCCAAGTGGGTTGATGATATTCCAAAGGATGAAAAATCAAGGCGTTACGCTGTTTTGTCGGAAGATTTGAAATCGGTTTCGTCGCTCTATACGGCAAGTATGGTCGGCAAAGAGTTCCGCATTTTGGTCAACGGACACGACCGTTTGGAAGGCTACCTTTCAGGCTTGACCGAAGGCAAAATCGCCGTGCGCTTCCGCTCCGACGACGAGAGTCTGATTGGCAATTTCGTCAATGTAAAAATCGTCAAAAGCAGTGACTTTTCGGCGGAGGGAGAGATGCTGTAAGAAAATAGTTTCCTTTTTGGAAGGAAAGAATTTGAAAAAGTTTCCTTTATTTAAGGAAAGAATTTAAAAAAGTTTCCTTTTTTAAAGGAAACTTTTTATCTTTGTGGCGTAAAAAACATTTCGATATTATGAATATGAAGGAAGTTTTTAAGACAATTCTTGCCCTCAGACAGGCTGAAATGCCGTTTGACGTAATCGGCAGGGACGAACTTCTGCCGTTGGACAGGAAGAAAATCATAACGATTCCGGGCGTGAGGCGTTGCGGCAAATCGTCGATGATGGAAATAACAGTTAACCGCCTGATAGAAAAGGGCGTTGACAAAAAGTGTATCCTTTGGTTGGGCTTTGACGACGAAAGGCTGCGCAGCGTATGCGCCGAAAACCTTGACGAGATTTTGAAGGCGTATTTGGAAATGTTTCCCGAAATAGCCTTGAAGGACGTTTATATGTTTTTCGACGAGATACAGTTGGTGAAGGATTGGGAATATTTTGTGTTGCGTGTTTACAAAAATTATTGCAAAAATATTTATGTATGCGGCAGCAATGCCACAATGCTTTCCACCGAGTTGACAACCGCTTTGCGCGGCTATCCGCTTGAATACGAAACACTTCCGCTTTCGTTCAACGAGTATTGCCGTTTCAAAAACGTCAAGACAAATACTTATTTGGAGAGCGAACAGGCGGTTTTGCGCAATGCGTTCAGGGATTTTAATGCGCAAGGAGGTTTCCCGGAAGTTGCATTGGCTGCTACTGAAAGTGAAAGGCTGAAAATCCTTAATGCTTATTTTAACACGATGTTGCTCAAAGATTTGGCGGAGCATTACAATATAACAAATACAAATGTTGCTCGTTATTTTGTAAAGCGCATAATGAACAACATCACCAAGCCTACTTCTATCAATTCTATTTTCAACGACATTAAGTCGCAGGGGCTTAAAATTTCAAAAGATGAACTTTACTTGTGGGCAAACTATGTCTGTGCAGTATTTATGTTTATAAAGGTGCCAAAATTTGAATATTCGATGGTCAAGGAAGAAAATTCTCTTTTCAAGTATTATTGCATAGACAATGGTCTGCGCGGCGCGGTGATGATGCCTCAGAGCGACGACTACGGCAAGAATCTTGAAAACACTGTATTCCTCCACCTTTACCGTACCAAGGGTGTTGAGGGCAAGGTTTGTTACTACAAGGACAAGACCGAGTGTGATTTTCTTGTCCGCAGGGGCGAGCGCGTTGACAGCCTGATTCAGGTTTCGTGGGACATATCCAATCCGCAGACTTTTGAGCGCGAAGTACGCGGATTAACGGATGCCGCTGCCGCCACCGGTTGCGAAAAACTTTTCATCGTTACGGACGATGACGAGCGCACAATCAATGCCGACGGCAAGACAATCCACATCGTCCCGGCGTGGAAATATTTGTTGAAGTAATTTCAAAATTATTATTACCTTTGCGCTGTGAAACGAATATAATATGAATACCATCTCCTTCAAGACTCTTGGCTGCCGCCTCAATCTTTACGAAACCGATGCTTTGGCGTCGAAGTTTCGCGAAAGGGGCTTCGTAACCGATGGCGATTTTGAAAATTCGGACGCGGAGATTTTTGTGATTAATACTTGTACGATTACAAATCAATCCGACAAAAAAAGCCGCGAGTACATCAACCGCGCAATCAGGAAAGGTTCGCTTGTGGTTGTAACAGGCTGTATGGCTGAACAATACGCAAAAAAATATCTGCCCGACAATGCCCGCGTTATCGTCGTGGACAACAAGCACAAAAATATGATTTGCGAAATCGTTGAGGCGCATCTGAGCGGCGAGTTTAATGGCGTTGAAAATTACAAAGGCGATGTTTTTGGTTTTCTGCCGGCAAAGGAGACTTTCCACACGCGCTCCATCGTGAAGATTCAAGACGGTTGCAACAATTTCTGTTCTTACTGCATCGTACCTTACGTGCGCGGGCGGGCGGTTTCGCGACCGGCGGAGGATATTTTGCAGAATATCAAGACTGAACTCGAATACGGTTTCAAGGAGATTGTTTTGACCGGCGTCAATATTTCCAAATATAATTACAACGGCGTTGGTTTTGAGAATTTGATTAAGAAGATTTTGGAAATTGACAACGATTTCAGACTGCGGATTGCGTCGATAGAACCTGACGATTTTTCTGACAGTTTTGTGCAACTGTTTAAAAATCCGAAACTTGCGCCGCATATTCATCTTTGCCTTCAATCAGGCAGCAACGATGTTTTGAAGCGGATGCACCGCCATTACACGCGGGAAGAATTTTGGGGCATTGTTGACAAATTCAGGGCGATAATCCCCGATTTTAATTTTACGACGGATATAATTGTCGGTCTGCCGGGCGAGACGGAGGACGATTTTGCGCAGACTTTGGAGGTGGCAAGCAAGATTGTTTTTGGACATATTCACGCCTTCAAATATTCGCGGCGCAGCGGCACTTTGGCGGACAAGATGGACAACCAGATTGACGAAAAAATCAAAAACAAACGTTCTAAAATTCTCCGCGATTTGTCCGAAAAATTGTCGGCGGATTATCTGCAAAAGATGATTGGCAAACGTCAGATTTTGCTCACCGAAACCATTGAAAACGATGGCTTTATATACGGCTACGGCGAAAATTATGTCCGCGTAAAAATGAAGACGTTTGATGGTGTGAAAACAAATGAATTTTACACTGTGGAAATCGTTGGCGTGGAGGGCGATGTTTTGATAGGAAATGAAGTATGAAACAACTATTTATAAACAAGAAATATGAAGCATTTTTTGACATTTGTTGCGGTGTTTTTGATGCCGCTGTTGACCCTTGCACAGAGGGAAGACTACGTGTGGGTGATGGGCAACAACATCATCGACTTCAAGACCAATCCCCCTACGGTGATTGCGAATGATGATTTTGCATACGCAACGGGACTTACTTCTATTGCCGACCGATATGGAAATCTCAAATATTGGCTCAGCGGCAAGTACCTTTACAACAAGAACAACGAGGCAATATATGTTGCGGAGGATTATGGCGAATATGAACACATGGCAACGTTGACAATATTCCCATTTCCTGACGACGAGTCCAAGTATATTTTTCTGTCGCTTGCAGGGGAAACGATATATTTTTCAATTATCGACGGCAGCAACGACGCGCTGCATCCCAATGTGATTAAAAATTTTGCTACATTGCCGTATGGCAATAGCGCGCCGGTAATCATTCAGAAAACAGGCAGCCGCAATTATTGGGTTATCCAGGAGGTCAACGGTTATTACTGCGTATATTCGTTGACGAAGGATGGATTGTCTTTGAAAAATTCAGTAGAGATTACCAACGATTGGCATTATGGCATTGGATGGTCGCACGTTTCAAGAGACCAAAACAAAATAATGGTCTATGAAACAAGTTGGGCTGAGGATTTTAATTATCCGGTGATTGATTTTGACCCAGCAAATGGTGTGATTAATCATGTAACTTATCATCATGCAAAGGGCGAAAATTATTTTGGTTACTGTTTTACAAAAAACAACAAGTACATGTATTTTACCATGGGCAATGGAGCCGAGGGCAACTTCAATATTTGCCGTTGTCCCACCGACAAAATTAACGAACCCGATGCCTTGAAAAAATACCGCAGCATTGTCTATACAAGTGCTTCCAATGTTGACGACATGAAACTTGGACCAGACGGCAAAATTTATTTCAAGACCGCCATGAGCAGCGACTATCTTGGCATTATTTACGATTCTGAGGATGATAATCCGGTTGCAGAACTTGATGGATTGAAAATGGCGTTGCCAATGTACACTTGGGCGGCATTTCCTCGCACTTATTGCTATCCTTTTGAGATGACTTGCCATGTTGATTGCAATTCTGTGAGTTTTTTGATTCCCGACACTGATTTTAAAACGGTGGAGTGGGTTTGGGAAGACGGTTCTGTGGAAACAAATCAGTCGAGAGCACGTGTGCGGGAGTACGCCCACAGCGGCAAATATCTTGTGATGGCCAAGGTGATTTATGACGACGGAACTTTCCGCGAATATTTTGCGGATTTTGAGATTAACATTCCTAAAACGCCCAAGATTATTTGCGAATGATAGTATTATATACTTCTTCCGCGCTTGCCGCCACCATCCCCGGATTGTTTTTCTCCAAAATCTCCGTGGAATTGAATCCCCACGATACGGAAATGATTGGAACGCCAGTGGCGCGGCAGGCTTCGATGTCGCGGAGTTCGTCGCCGATGTAGATGATTTCGGATTTGAGGTGGCGACGGGCGCGGCGGATTGCCCGCTTTTTGCCAAAGAGCGAAATTTCGGGCTTGATGTATGTGAACAAATCCGTCAAGCCGTATTTCTGCAAAAAGATGCTGATGGTCTGCGCCGAGTTGGTGGTCATTATTCCTAATTGAAAACCATTGTCGTGCAGCCGCCGCACAAGGTCGGGTATGCCGTCAAATGCCTTGACTTCGGCGGCGCGTTCCACTGATTTTTGCCTGAAAAACCTTATAAAACCCGGTATCTGCCAAAACCTCACGCCCGACATTTTTATGAGTTCTCGCGCCGACTTGTCCTTGTTGGCGGCGAAGTCTATCTGCTTGTAGCCCAGTTGGTCGGCATACTCGTTGATGAGTTGCGAGCCGAGGGCGAAGGTGTCGGCGAGTGTGCCGTCAAAGTCAAATATTACGTACATCGGGCGGCGGGCTAAAAGTTTTCGTAATCGTTGTCGTCGTCGTCATCGAGGCGGATGTGCATGCCAGGCTTGCGCTGAGATGATGGCTCTGATGGAATTTGTGCCAACACGTTGGCGGTGAGGTCGGTAGCCGATGTTGGCAACTGTATTTCCGTGTTTTTGTCCTCGGTTTTGCCGTTGGCTTCATGCGAACTGTTTTTGAGCAGGTTTTTGAGTTTCATTATTTCGCTCATGTGCTTTTCGATTTCGCGGATGATGGTGTCTGTTGCCTCGCTGCCTTCGTTGCTCGATAGTTTGAAGAAGCCTACCGACTTGGTGAGGTTGTCTATTTTGTTGACGAGGTTGGAGATATACACTGTCATTTTTTCCGACAGGTCGGCGTTGGATTGCGAGATGTTCACGAGTTGTTGCAGTGCGTTGTTGATGGCTGATGTGCCGTTGAGTTGTTCGGAGCATGAGGTTGCGATTTCCGACACCATTTCGGCGTTTTTGCGGATTTTGGGCGTGATTTTGTCGATAAGTTCCGCGCTGTGCTCGGTGATTTTGAGGCTCTTGGCACTCCATTCGTTGATTTGCGAAGATGCCGCCTGGCAATGCTCGGCGAGTTTGCGGATTTCTGCCGCCACCACTGCAAAACCTTTGCCGTTTTCGCCGGCGCGGGCTGCCTCCACTGCGGCGTTGATGGCGAGGAGGTCGGTGCGGGAGGTGATGTCGTTGATGATTTCTATCTTGGAAATCACGTTTTGGATGCACGCCAATGTGCTGACGCTCGACTTGGAGACCGTGAGGATGTCTTCGGAAATTTCGTCGGAACTTTGCTTGGTCATGTTGGCGTTGCAGGCGTTTTGCTCGATGGAGGTGTTCATCTGTTCGAGAGCCGCCGAAATTTCCTCCACGTTTGCCGCCTGTTCTTTGGCTCCGTCGGAAATTTTGTCGATGGAATCGTGCAGCACGACGCTTGTGTCGCCTATCTCGTTGCAGTTGCCGCGTATTTTCTTCACGGCGTCAAACACGGTGCCCTGCATATCCTTGATGTTGGAATTGAGTTTGCCAAGTTCGTCGTTGCTCTTGATAGAGGATGTGGCGGTGGTGTAGAGTTTGCCGCTTGCAAAATCTTCGGTAAATTCGTTGAGTGCGTTGAGCGGTTTTTGAATGATGCGCCTTGTGGCTATCATGATGCCGAATACGAGCAGCAGCAATGTGAATATTCCCGTAATGTAGAACAGGTATTTCAGTTTGGTTTCTGATGCGTACAATGCAGGCTCGGCTATCACGATGCCCACCTGCCAGTTGATTTTTGGCAGTTTGCTGTAATAGATGAGCAGCGGCACTTTGCCGGCGTAAACGGTATATACTCCATTACCCTCCTTCTTGCTTTGCAGCACGTGTCCCAGACCGTCGAGTCCTTGATATTTAAATTTGCCAGGCGTCAGGAAGTTGATCTCCATGATGCGGTCGTGTTCTGGGTACGCCACGATGGTCATTTCGTCGTTAACGAGGGTGCCTGCGCCGAGGCCGTTGATTTTCATTGCTTCGGCGTATTTGTTGACGATGTTGATGTCGAAAAGTATGGTGAGCGCGCCCCTTTTGTCGCCTTTCCTTGTGAAAATCGGCACTGATACCGAGTAGCATCTCAGCGTGTCGCCAGGGATGGGGTAAAACGGGTATTCTATTGAAAAATGTGTGTCGTTTTGGAATAAGTCTTTGAAAAACTTGCGGCCTTTCATGTCGGTGCTGTCTGGGCCGTCGGAGGTGTATGTGTCGCCGTTGGGCGTGGTGCATCGTATTCTAAAATATGTGTTTTCCTTGCCTTGCAGCATGTTGACGCACGCCTCTACGCATTGCTGGGGCGTGTATTGCTGTGTGCCGCAGATGTTTGCCATCATTTCGAGTTGGTTGATGTACGATTTGAAGATGTTTTCCACGTTGTCGCCCTGTATTTGCATGGTCTGGATTGCCATTTTGTGGGTGGCTTCGCGGTTGGACGATTTGAGGATATAGTATATCGTAACGTCGGCTGCTGTTAGCACCAGCATTATGGTTGGGATTATTATCTGCATGAACCTGCTCTTGATGCTGTTGATTTTCAAGAGTTTAACGAGTCGTTGCTTGAATGTTGTGTTGTTTGTTGTCATGTTCGCTGTATGTTAAATGGTTGATGTAGTATTGTTTTCTGTGGTTTTTCCTGTCTCCTGTTGTATTTGTTGGAGTTGAGCGTTGAGTTGCTTGATAGCGTCGGTGTGCTCCTGTATCATGGCGAAGATTTCTTCGTCATTTGCTTTTTCGGCAGTGCTGCTTGTCTGGAAAAACTCCATGCTTTTTTTCAGGTGGCTGGCGTATTCTGCCAGTTTTTTTGACCTTGATGTGAGCGCGTTTGCCATTGTGGAATTTTCCTGCGAAATTTGCGACAGCGTCATTATCGAGTTTGTGATGGTCTCGGTGGCTATGCGCTGCTCGTCGCATGAGTGGGCTATTTCCGACACCATGTCTTTGTTTTGACTGATGCGCGGGGTCAGGCGGTCGAGCATGGTTGTTACCGTGGAGGTAAACTTGATGTTTTCCTTGCAGGCGGTGTCGATTTCGATGGATGCGGCGCGGCTTTTCTCGGCGAGTTTGCGGATTTCGTATGCCACTACGGCAAAACCCATTCCGTCTTCGCCGGCGCGTGCTGCTTCCACGGCGGCGTTGATTGCCAGCATGTCGGTGCGCGAGGCTATTTCTTTAAGCACCTTGGTTTTTTCGGCGATTTTTTTGTTGGAGTCGAGGCTGCGGTCGCTCGCCTTCGCCACCTGGTTGATGTCGTATGCAATGGCTTCGCTGCTGTCCTTGGCTATGGCGGCGTTTTCGGCGTTCTGGCTTATTGAGGCGGTCATTTCTTCTATTGTGGCCGATACGTGATCTACAGATTTCAACTGGTTGACCGCCCCGCTGTATATTGTGTTTGCCACGGCGTTGATTTCGTTGCCGCTGTTGCTTATTTGCTGCGATTCGTCTTTGATGACGGATGCCGTGGAGTCTATCTGGTCCGCCATTTTTTTCAGGCGGTTGGAGAGGATGCCGAGTTCGTCGCTGTTTTTGGTGTCGAGTTTCGACGCTGCGTACAGCCGTCCGTACGACACCTCCGATGCCACTTGCAGTATGTCTTGGAGCGGTTTGCTTATGAGTTTTTTGATGAGGAGATACAGCGTCGCTATAAACATGATGCAAGCCAGCGGCACCAGGGTCAGGAATATTGTGCGGATAAAATATTGTTTGGCTTTGAGTTTGTCGGTAGGCACAGCCACGGCGAGTTTCCACGGCGTGTTTTTGATACGTTGCCAGAACAGCGAATATTTTTCGCCTTGGGGGCTGATGCTGACACCGAAGCCTTCTTCCTGACCTTTGATATGGTAGGCGATGCTGAGTCCGTCGGGCTTGGCGATTGTGTCGTTGATGTCTATGACGTACCCTTTGCCCGCCCCAGATACAGTGATGTTTGAAATCAATGAGGCTATTGAATCTGCGTTAATTGCCACGCTCAGGACGCTTACGTTGACCCCGTTTAGGTTTTTGACTGGCGCGCAGACATACACCACGTCATTGTTGCTGATGCGGGTGTAGCGCGGAGAGGTAATCATGAAGTCTTTTTGTTTTGCAATCATCTCCTTATAATAGAAGTTGCCCGTGTCCACTAATGGGGTGAAGTCGGAGACGGTAGTGTATAGCAGCCGGTCGGTGCTGAGTATTGTGCCAAAAGCGTAAAGTGGTTCGTGGTCGGTGATTTTTTTGAGTTCGATGATTTGCTGGCTCGGTGGGACGGAATTGAGTTGCGAATTGCCGGCGAGGGTTTTGCATTGTTTTACGATAGACATCATTTTTTCGCTGATAGTCTGTGCGTAGGACGACACGATCTCCTGCGAAGTCCGGCTTATCATTTCGTCGTTGGTATCGCTAATGAGTACATACACCACCCAACATGCCGACCCAATGAGTACTATTGTGATTGGCAGTACGATGGCGATTATCCTCCATAGGATGCTCTTGTTTTCTTTGTATAATGTTTTTGCTGTCATGTTTCAGTCTGTCTTGATTGCTTTTGTGCTGCAATTTTGATGCAATAATATGAAAAAAATTTGAATAATACTAATTTTTTTGTCGAACTTTGAAATATTTTTTTGTGATGGTCAACTTTTGTATGAAAAAAAGTTTTGGATGACGCAAAATTGATTTATATTTGCAACGAACAAAAATGTAAATAATATGAAGACATTAACTGCAAAAAACAGCAAACAGACGGGGTTTTCAAGCCATTTTGAAATTAATGCCCGTACACAAGAGGCTCAACTTTTGGTTGCCTATCTAAAATCATTGAGTTTTGTCAGGTTTTGGGATGAAGAAAACTTGCCAATTTCGGATGATATTCCGAATGAAACGACCCTCAAAGCGATGAAGGATGCCGAAGAAGGTCGTACCTACAAGGGTGCAAATTCGGTAAAGGAATTGATGGATTATTTAAAATTTTGATTATGTACAAGTTAGAGCCAACTACTCAGTTTAAGAAAGATTTCAAATCCATTCCCGAGGACAAACATGCCATTCTAAACTTTTTGATAAAAAGCAATAAATGATACATACAGACCTGACCCTTACGCCTCGCGACGCTTCCGACAGCCGATATTACTTGCCGGTGGCGGCTCAGAAAGCGGGGATTATATTAGAAAAAATCGTTGACCACGCCATCCTCCACAAGTCGGTGGATGCGCGGGGGCGGGAGATTGTTGTCAATATGCGAGTTGCGCTGTTTTTGGACGGCGACGAGCGCGAGGACATCGCCGCAAAATATAATTACAAGGACGTATCCGACAAGCCTTCAGTGGTTGTTGTCGGCATGGGTCCGGCGGGATTGTTTGCGGCGTTGCGATTGATAGAACTTGGCAAGCGTCCAATAGTATTGGAGCGCGGCAAATGCGTCAAGGAGCGCAAAAGAGACATCGCTCTCCTGAACCTCGAACACCTTCTTGACGAGGATTCCAACTATTGTTATGGCGAAGGCGGCGCGGGCACTTTTTCTGACGGCAAACTCTACACCCGTTCCAACAAGCGCGGCGACATAAGTAGGATTCTCGAAATTTTCAACATCCACGGTGCTGACGACTCCATTCTCTATGATGCGCGTCCGCATATCGGCACCGACAAATTGCCAAAGATAGTTGCAACGATGCGCGAGACCATTCTCCGTTGCGGTGGCGAGGTGCATTTTTCTACGCGCTTGGACGACATCCGCGTAGAGGGCGACAAGATAACGGCTGTTGTCACTTCTGACGGCAACGAAATTCCAACTTCTGCCGTAATCCTTGCCACGGGACACAGCGCGGAGGACGTTTATAGGATGTTGCAGCGGCATGGCGTCAGATTGGAGGCAAAAGGTTTTGCAATGGGCGTGCGCGTGGAGCATCCGCGTGAGTTGATAGACGAAATCCGTTACCACAAAGCCGACATGACTTACTTGCCCACGGCAAGTTACAACGTTGCGACGCAAGTAGATGGCAGGGGCGTATATTCATTCTGTATGTGTCCGGGCGGTCAGATAGTTCCGTCGGCTACGTCCAAAGGTCAGACCGTGGTCAACGGAATGTCGGCGGCGGCACGTAGAAACCGTTGGTCAAACGCCGCCATAGTAGTTGAAATCCGTCAAGAGGACATCCCAAATTACAGCGCGGAAAATCCTCTCTGCGGTCTCGAATACCAAAAACAGGTGGAGCAAATGACCTTCATCAACGGCGGCAGTTGTCAAAGTGCGCCCGCGCAGAGGTTGACCGATTTTGTGAAGGGGCGGATTTCGAGTTCCCTGCCCGAAACGTCGTATGTGCCGGGCATCGTTAATTCGCCGGTGCATTTTTGGCTGCCGGAGTTTATCGGCAACAGGTTGCGCCAAGGTTTCAAGGATTTTGATAAAAAAATGCACGGTTTCTTGACCGAAGAAGCGCAGGTTTTGGCGTCGGAGACCCGCACGTCGTCGCCTGTAAGGATTGTGAGGGACGAGGAGCGTATGTGCAGTGTTACAATCCAAAACCTCTTTCCGTGCGGCGAGGGCGCGGGCTACGCTGGCGGCATCGTCTCGTCGGCTATGGACGGCGAAAAAGCCGCCGAAGCGGTTTTTTCAATGAAAATTTAAACGAATATGGGCATATTTTCAAATATTTTTGGCAAGAGTTGCGACCCAAGTGAGGTGCGGTTTGGACGGCAGATAGCCTTCAAGCCTGATGCCGCGCAGTCGGAATTGCTTGTGCAGTCGGATGCGCTGTACAATGACGGCGATTGTGTCGGCGGCTACATTGCCTACATGAAATTTTTGCAGTTGATGTGCGGCGACGCTGTGGAACTTGTGGTTGACGAGGATGGCGGCGGGTTCAGTTTTATAATCCGTCACGGCTCCAAAGAAATCACCGGCAGCGTGTGCGGCGGCGAAGTGTCGGCAGAGTGTGTGGTTGCCACCTGCGTAAAACCCGACGTTGCTCCGATGCGGTATGTCTTGGCGCAAAACGCTGATATGCTGTATTCTAAGTACGGTCTCAACGGCGAAAACATCGTCCTCTGTCAGCGTTGCCCGGTCAAGGAAATGAGCGTTACTTCTTTTAAAGATATGTTGTCGGAAATCGCCCTCAGTGCCAATTCCACTGGCGAACACATTGAGGCAGAGTTCCCGGAACTTGCGATATGTCGCCACAGCAATATCATTTCGCTTACAAGTCAGGAAGTTGACAACAAAGTCGATTTTCTCCGCGCATGGATCAACGAGACTTTCCGCCTTGTGGAGACCACCGAAATCGAAAACCTCAAATCCTACATTGTGCTTTCCACGACGTTCAAGATTTTGTATCTGATTTCGCCTGAAGGTGCGTTGCTAAACATCGTGCAGAGCATTTTGGACATTTATTCGGAGTTTGCGCCCGACGCCAACAATAACACCGAAATCAATTACCGTATGCTTTCGGTGATGGAGGACATCATGGCTATGCCCGACCACGAACTCGCAAAATCCATGTACAAGACTTACGCGGTGTTCCCGGAGTTAAATTACAAAAACTTCATGGAACTCGCCGACAGCATCACTTCGCAGTTGAAATTGCCTGTGCAGTGCGTCAACATCCGCCGTCCCGATTTGGTAACGGTGATGTGCGAATACATCGTTGGCGGACAAGAAGTTAGATTTGCACTGCATCAAGTGGCATACGACCTTATGATGATATTTTGGCGCGTGCTTAACGCCGAATATTTTTATGGTTTGGGATTCAGAAACATGCTTTACAACGAAACGTCCAACTCTCTCGCCGCCGAAAAAATCGCTGAGGAAATCAACGCCGTAATTGCAAATTATGTGGCTGATTATCCGACGCTTAAATTCGACGCGGGAGCCTTGACATACGATTCGCTCGACACTTTTGCGTGTTCGTTCCTGATAGAATTCAAAAAAATCCAAATACCCGACTGACAACCATGACACAACAAAAAACATCAGCACTTGCGGCGGACGCCACGGTAAGGATTATGACGCCGTGGGGACTTGGAACGGGTTTCTTGCTTGGCGACTACGAACTCATTGTTACCAACCGCCATGTGGTGCAGGGATGCCGTCAGGTGGTGTTGGCTACCGAAACTTTCAAAAAACGCATCGCCAACGTCCTCTATGCCGACCCGCTGTACGACCTCGCCTTTGTGGAACAGCCTGACGGTCTGGCTGTTGGCTCGTTGCAACTGGCTTTTGACGGCTATGAGGTCAAGGATGGCGACCCGATTCTTGCAGTTGGGCATCCGTTGGGCTTAAAATACACCAACACCAATGGCATCGTCTCAAAATCGTCGCGCAACATCGACGGCGTGGAGTACATACAGACCGACGCCGCCATCAATCCGGGCAATTCGGGCGGGCCTTTGTTGACTCCCGACGGATTGGTGATTGGCGTGAACACCTTTATAATGTCGGAGGGACAAAATCTCGGTTTCGCGCTGCATTACTCGCTGTTGCGCAAGGCGTTAGAAGATTATACCGCCGCTGGCAAAGTGTATGCGGTGCGTTGTGTTTCGTGCAGCAATTTGGTAACGGAATCCACGTTGCAGGCGGGCTACTGTCCGTTTTGCGGCGTTAAGATGAACCAAGACGACTTCCGTGGAAAACTCTATATCCCTGGCGTGATGGAGCGCAAAATCGAGGACATGCTCACCAAACTCGGCTACGACGTCAACATCGTGCGCGAGAACCGCGATTCGTGGATTGTGTCAGACGAAAACCTCGACATCAACCTTACTTACAGTCCCGAAAGTGGCTATTTGAGTTCGTCGTGCGTGTTGAGTAGGTTGCCGCAGGACGACATCGGGCGGATGTACAGTTTCCTGTTGCAACAAAACTACAAAATCCCCGACCTTACATTTTCGGTGTCGGGCGGCCATGTAACACTCGCCACGCGCCGCGTAAGGAACACAGATTTTCATCCCGAAACCGCCTACACGTTGTTTGAGGGCTATATCATGGCGTGTCATCGGTATTCTGACATTTTAATCAACAGATACCACGCAATCCCGCCAGGGACGGTAAATATGTAAATTAACTAATGATATAATGAAAAATTTTGTACCAATATTATTGTTTTTAGCGGCGGCGATTGCGTCGTGTGCGCCGTCGCAGGAAAATACCGAAATTCTCCACGTCTGCGACACGTCAAAAACCGTTGTGCGCACCGATACGGGCGTTTTTGTGCGTTTGGCGTGTAGGTTCGACGGATTGGAAACCTCCGTGGAGTTGCAAAAGGCGAAAGGCAGCAACCTTACTGAGCCGTATTTGAGGACGGCTTACGGTTACGACACCCTTGGCAACAAAATCCTGGTAATCAATTCGGTTTTCGACCGTGCGCATCAAGACTACGAGCATCAGTCCAAGGAGGAGTACGAATATGACGAGTGGCATCATCCCACGTTAAGTACATTTTACATCGAGGACAATGGCGACTGGTCGGCGTGGCGGCGCGAGAAGCGCACTTTTACCGAGCGCGGACAGGAATCCTCGCTCGAAGTTTATGAGATGCAGGGCGGCAATTGGAAGATTAAGACCAAGAGTTTTTATCAGTACGACGGTTACAACAACGTAGTGGAGGAGACCAACTTCCGCGCCGATTCGCTTGGCGAGTGGCATCCCGTTGGCAAGGCGCAGAGGGAATATCAAAAGTCGCTGATGGTGTTGGAGATTGTGAGCAACCCCGCGCCCGGCAACAAGTGGGCAGAAAAATCTAAGGCGGAGTTTGAGTACAACGCCGCCAAACAGATTGTGAAGTCCACCTCGTACATCAAGCGCGGCAACAAATGGGTCAATTACGTCCAAGTGGAATATTCCTACGATGGCTCTAACAACATCACATCGAGCAACACGTATTTTTGGAACGAAAAAACCGGCCGTTGGAAACTCCAAAAAGACGACGACGATTTTTAGTTTGTTTGTCGCCTTGCGGCGACCAGTTACCAAAAATGAAAAGAATTGTTATCACCGAATTTACCAAATGTAACAAATTTTCAATCACTCCTAATAAATTAAAATTCAAGTTGTTGAATTTTAATTTTACGAATTAAACGAATTTTTGTCCACGTTTGGAGGATATTCGTTTCATTTGCTGCCGCTTGCGGCATTTGTTTAATGTAATTAATTGTAATACAATTTGTTTAATTTGTTTTATTCGGTGATAAATTTTTTTAATGAAAGAGCCGTGAAAGAATTTAAAGAATTTTTTTGTTTTATATGTAAAATATTTTGTACTTTTGTCAACCATAATTTATTGGAGATTTATAAAGTTTGTGTATTTGACAGAAAATGAAAATGAAATGAAAATGGAAAATAGTTTATTTTTGGGGATTGACGAATATAAGGTGGGCGAGGTGTTGCCATGCCGCAGCGACGAAGCGCGTAGGCTGTCGGTGATGCTCGATAGCAACAGCGTAAACGTCTTGCGCTCAGCACCTAAGACGGGCAAAACATCGCTCGTTAACGCTGCCATTGCGCCCGACAACCTCGACCGCCGCAACGCCGTGGCTGTGCGGTTCAACATACCTAAATTTCGTTTTGGCGACAAGGTACTTGAGAAACAACTTGTTGCCATCATCAATCAATTGTGCGACAAGCCCACCTACCTCGACCTCGCTTTTGAGGACGACGGTTCGCTGTGGTACGCCGCCAAAAAACTCCAAGCAAACTATAAAGACAAGAAAAATTTTTATTTCATTTTCGACGATTTCGACAATTATTTTACATACGGCGAGGCGGCGCGGCGCGAGTTTGCGGCGTCGGTTTCGCGTCTTGCCAACGGCGAAGTACCCACCAAAGTAGCCGACAAAATGCAGGAGATAATGCTTGGCGAGAGCGACGCATTGTTACCTCAGGACGGCATGATGTTGCTGATAGAGCCGCCAAAAATTTCGTTGCTTTTTGTGGTGGGCAATTCCACTTTCCCGCTGTTGTCGCAGTTGGCAGACAGCATCCCCAATATTTTCAAGAATGTCTTGGAACTCCAGCCTTTTGACGTGGAGACCGCCAAAATCGCCGTTCCTCTCATTGCCGCCGAGCCGCACGACGGACTTCCACCTATTACTATGGAGGCTGCGGCGGTGGAATATTTGGTGTCGCATTTTGCGTCGAGCGGCGGCACGGTGCATCCCGGACTTTTACGCAACGCCGTTTTGTACATCCGTCAGGAGGGCAAAGGCTTTGACAACCTGACACTTCCAATGATGGAAATTTCCGAATATTTCAAGGTTTCGTATTTTGACGAAGTGATGGATTCCATGGCAGACAATAATCGGCGCGATGCGTTGCTGTCGTTTGCGGCGGGCGAAATGGTTGTAGATGGCGAGTCGCAACCGTTGCCGGCATACCGTGGCATCGCCGTTGTCAGGTATGGGGTGGAGGAGGAGACGCTCGACTACATGGTGTCGCATTACGTCTTCAAACATTTTATTGCCAATGATGGCAGGGTGTATTACTTGCCATTTAGTGGTGATATTTTTGGGCGGTTGAAGGATGGCATTGTTGGAGTGCAGGCATCCTTGCCTGCGGGATGTGGGCGGCTCGTCCGCCAACCGAAAACTGCCGCATTAATCACTCATGCAAATACCACTCGTCAGGCGGGCAAGGAAATACGTAAGGCGGGCAAGGATGCCCGCACTCCATTGATTGGCGCGTTGGTGGCGGTGCTGTTGGTGAGCATTTCGGCGGTATTTTTGGCGTTTTCGTTGAAGGGCGACGTGGAGCATAGCGCAAATGTTTCCAAGAGCAACATGCTCTCGGCTTTCGCGTTCCAAAAATTGGAGTCTGACCCCACTTTCAGCCTTCGTCTTGCTCAACAGGCGATAATGTTGGATAGTTGCAACACTCAGGCATACAGCGCGTTGTTAAATTCGTTTTATAACACTGATATTTTTTACAACATCTCTGGCGAGGTGAATGGCAGGGTGGTGAAGGCGGAAATTTCCGATGATGGCGAGTACGTTTTGACATACGTCAACGACACCACAAACAACAGATTTGCCGCCAGAATCCTTCGCGAAAATGGTGATGTTTTCCTCGAAATCCCTCACAGCAACGAACTGACTTCCATCACGATGTCGCCCGACGGCAAAAAAATATTGACCACTTCGTTTGACAGCACGGCGCGTGTTTTTGATTTGCAGGGCCGCCAACTGATGACGATAGACGGACACAAGGCGATACTTTGGACGGCGGATTTTGCGCCCGACGGCAGCGGCTTCCTCACCGCCGGCAGCGATTGCAACGTGATGGTCTGGGACAGCGTAGGCAATTGTGTATCAACGCTTAGAGGACACGATTCGGACGTATATTGCGCCAAGTTTTCGCCCGACGGCAAGATGGTGGTTTCGTCGGGCATCGACAATACGGCGCGGCTTTGGTCTGTTGATGGTTCTCAATGCAAGGAGTTGACTATCAAGGAAGACAACAGGTATTCGATGTCGGTGGTAAGTCAGGCGGTTTTTTCGCCCGATGGCAAGTTTATTCTCCTCGCCGCCAACGATTACCTCAACCTCAACCACAAGGCGCGGCTGTGGGACGTCAGCGGCAAAGAACTTGTGGTGTTCGACCGGCACAGCGACTTTATTAATTCTGTTGGTTTTTCGCCCGACGGCAAGCACATCATCACTTCTTGCAGGGACAAGGTGGTGCGCGTATTTTCGTCGCGTGGTCCTCTCGAAAAAGAACTCAAAGGACATGGTTCCAACGTTTGGAGTGCGCGTTACAAGCCTGACAATCAGACTATTGTAACTGTTAGCGACGACCATACCATCCGCACGTGGAGCATTGGCAAGAGGTTTGAGAGTTACGATAGGGCAAAGGATGTTAGTTTTGCGGGATTTTCGGCTAACGGCTTGCGTATCATGGTGGTACAGGATTCCGTGGCGCAGTCGTGGAATTTGACGGGCGATGTGGTAGCCACGTTTGCGGGGCATCACGGCAACATCAATACGTCGCGTTTTTCGCCCGATGGCTCTATGGTTTTGACGGCTTGCGAAGACAGCACTGCAACTCTTTGGACATCAGACGGTACTCCCATCAAAACTTTTGGCGAACATTCTAATATTGTCAATGATGCCATCTTCACTTGCGACGGCAAAAACGCCATCTCCATTTCCGACGACGCCACCGTGATAATTCACAATCTCCAGACGTATGGTAGCACTGTAATCAAGTGTGCGTGTGGAGTTTCGGCGGTGTGTCAGTCGCCAGAGCCGGAGGTTTTTGCCTTTGGCACCACGGATGGCAACGTGTCTATTTGCGATATTTCGGGCAAGGTTTTGCGCACCTTCCACGCTCACGACGGCCAGGTTAATTCTGTGGCTTTCTCGCCTGACGGACGGCTGTTGGTTTCCACGTCGTCAGACAAGACGGCGGTGCTTTGGGATATTATGGGGCAGCGTCAATATACATTTAGAGGTTACGAAAACAAGGTAAATTCGGCGGTATTCTCGCCAGACGGCAAATATATTGTTACCACCTCCGACGACGGCTCCGCCCGCCTGTGGACTATCGACGGCAAGGACATCATGGATTTCAGGCACGACGGCATGGTGAAAAACGCCGTTTTCTCCCCCGACGGCAAATATCTCCTCTCAGTGTTCCACAGCGACACCGGCCTGAAAACCTTGAAGTTGCGTATGCTCAATCCCGACGGCATCACCAAGCATATCGACGAATTGGTGCTGTACGGCACGGTCTGGAAGCCCGACGGAGAAGTGTTGCGGAGGTACGGGATAGAGTAGGGGAGTACCTTGTGTATGCTCCGCACATAATGTTAAAATTTCAATTTTTATTTTGCACATTTTAATATTTTTTATATATTTGTACGTTCCAAAAAATACAGTTTTTAACGCGAAAAATCATGAAAAAGCATTTAGCATTATTTGCCGCAATATTAATCTTGATGGTTAATGTGGGCATCGTACAGGCGCAGCAGACCGTCTATACCGACGGCAATGTAAGGATTGTGCAGAACACAGACGGCTGGCAGATTTTGCACGGCGAGAGTGTTGTGGGGTATGGTGAGGGTGTGCTTAGTATTGGCAACCTTCCTCCGGCATTCAAGGACTTCTTGGATTATTATGCCGACAAAAGTATAAGTCTTCAGAAGAGCACTTTGAAAAAATCAGGTAACACATCCACTGTGCAGTACGGCCCTTTTTTGCGCACGGCATGGGACCAGTCAACACCTTACAACAATGATTGTCCCCTCATCACCTACATCGATCGAAATGGTGAAGAACGTACAGCGCGTACTCTTGCAGGTTGCTCTACTATTTCGTCGGGACAAATTATGAATTATTTTGGGTATTGCAATACAATTACACTTAATAATCTCAAATGTAAACATGATTATACTGGTAAAGATTATTTTCGGTCTTTTACATCGCCTTATTTTGCTGAAAACTCGACTACTATCAGCAATTTTGAATACACACCCAACTTCGACCTAATTGCATACGATGACAACGAAATGGCAAAATTCATCGTAGGAATTGGTTTTGCGCAAGAAGCAACATTTGGCGACAGTGCTACTTCAACGAATTATCAGAAGCAGTTAAATGCACTTACAAAAAAATTTGGTTATACGGCTACAAGATATGAGAATATTACATCATTTACAAACGAATATCTTGTGGACGCACTTAAAAGTGCTATTCCAGTAATGATAGACGGATGCGAGCCTGGCGAACGTATTGGACACTCCTATATCATCGACGGTTATCAGGATGAAGGCATTGTGCATATCGACTATGGCTGGGGTGGCAATTCAAATGGATGGTTTAATTTTGGCAAAATAGATTATTCACAAGATGTTGCCATTGTGGTTGCCACGCCTCCTTCTTTGGTCAAAATGCAACAAAAGCCTACGTCTTTGGTTATTAAACAAAATGGTAAAGAAGACCGAACGTTTTCTATGATTCGCAATGACGACAATGTTTTGCAGTACAAAAGCGGAATTATTAACCTTAGTGCTGGCGAGTACGAGTTTTATTTTAAGTATGACGACGGTACTTTGGCTCCGTACACTACTTCTCCAATCTCTTTGGGCGGCGAAACCAAATCGTACAAAAAACATGGATATTTTGTTGCGAACGCTGCCAAACTCCAAGTGGTAGGCGGCAATTACGACCTCGAATTTTACCATGACCTTGGCAAGGGCGAGATTTCCGTAGTATTGTCGGACGGCTATTATACCGTTTCGGGTCAAGTGGTCGATAGCGACGGCAAGTCTATCGAAGGTGCTGTGGTAACGTCGTCGTCTTCTGTTCCTATGCCAGAAATTTCCAACGAAAATATTGGCGCAAGTAGGCTTGGCTACCCTGTAAGATCCAATCGCATTGGTTTTGTTCCCGTAAAAAAATATATTACAGGGTTGGGCGTATATGTAAGGTTGAAGTATGAGAACGATAAACCGGGAATTATACAAAATCAGGGCGACCTTCATGTAACATTGTTGGACAACGAATTGAATGAAATTGGGCATTGGCAGTACCCAAGTTCTGAGTTCAACAAGGACAATTACAAATATTTGGATATGCAACTTAATACGCCGGTAGTTGTGGAGACAGGACAGAGGTATTATATTGAAGTGAAAGCCGTAGGACCTAACGACAAGGAAAAAGAGAACTATTATATTTTGCAGGCATTGAGCCAGGGCGATTTTATCTATCGTGTTTGGGGCAGCAACGAGTGCTTTGCAAAGACAAACGCAAAAGGTGAATACACGTTGCCTGTTTCAAAATATTGGACTGGCACACTCCATGCTTATTACGATGCCTGTATCTTTGACGACCAGATAATCACGAAGAATGTTGTATCTTCGCTCGATGAAGTCAACTTCACCGCATATCAGCATGATGTACATGGACCCTTGACAATCAATACTTTGGAAGACGACAGAATTGTGGCTATCCTTGACGGCAATTACACAGGAGAGAACGACAACAAGATACTTGATGATTATTATTATGTTGACGAAGTTACCTTGAACCGTCAGTTTAAGCGGGGCGTGTATTCCACCATTGTACTTCCGTTCAGTACCGATGCTGGGGAAGTCTTCGAATATGGCACTTTTTACTCGTTAAAAGAAGTGGTATTTGAGGATGGCAAATGGGTTGCGAAGGTGAATGATGTGTATGACATAGAAGCCAATACGCCTTATCTTTTTGAAGCGAATAACGACATCAACAGCCTTCATTGGGAATGGGTGGATGGAAAGTGGTTGGAAAAGACCCCAGATGAGGTAAAATCTACAAGCGAGGATGGCTATTGGACGCTGATGGGCGTTTATTACAGAAAAACTTGGGACGTACAAACGCCTACGGAATATGGTTTTGCAGGTACAAATACCAATACAGGCATCAAGGTTGGCGATTTTGTAAGGGCAGGCAAAAATTCAAGCATCAAGCCGTTCCGTTGCTACCTCAAATACGATGGTGAGAACGCAGATTTGAAAACAAAGTCGGCAATCGAATTGCCGGAGAGCATAGAAGTGCGCGTAGTAGAGCCTGACGAGCCAGAATTTGTTGACAATAATTCCGACGACATCAAGACTCCTGTTTCGGAAATCAGCCCAATCAGCGGCACAAAAGTTTGGTCGTATGACAAGACTATTATCATCGAGACCGCTCCCGGCACAGAATACACAATCATCGACATAGTCGGTCGTCCGCTTATAAATGGCAAAACAAATTCGTCGCACGAGGAAGTAGTTTTGCCTGGCAAGAGTGGGGGAGTAGTGATGGTGATGATTGCGAATAAGGCATACAAAGTGCGGTATTAACAATTGCCCATGGTCCTCGGATGAATAATATAAAATCAATACAAATATGAAATATTCAATATTTGTCATTTTGCTGACATTAATCACAATGTCGGTTTTCGGACAGGATCTTATTACCATTACAGGTACTGTAGCGGATGATAAGGGTAATCCTATTGCGGGTGCAACTATTGTTGAGAAGGGTGTTTTCAATAGCACTCTCTCGGATGCAGAAGGCCATTTTCAAATCAAAGTTAAGAACAATCCAGTGCTTGTATTTGAGATGAAAGGCTACCAGACACGGAGTTTTAAGGTGAATGATGTATCTATTCATATTTCGGTGGTTTTGGCAAAAAAACAGTACAAGAATGAGTTCGGATTGATTGCGGGAGGCAATCTGACTTTCCGAAACGATTTTGATTTCCAAAATAGTGGATATCATCATAATAATAATGTTGAATTAATCGACGGAGATCATTCACAACCATTTTGGGGCTATAATGCAGGTTTCTATATGAGTTTCAATAATCGTAGAGTTTTTGCCACAGACTTGATGTTTTTGTATGATTCGAGGGGTGTCAAAGAAAAATATGGAAATTATACGGGCATTATCCAGTTCCACAATGTATCTGTTCCAGTGCTTTTAAAGTTTAGAATAAACATACATGACAATTATTTGTTCCCATTCTTTGGCGGGGCAGGAAATTTTTTCATCAACGGAAGGGCAGAGGAAACTTTTGGCTCAACTAAGCGTAGTTGGGACTTAGAAAATATGAGTTTGATATCTGTTAGTGCAATTGCCGGAATTGGTTTTGAAACAAAGTCTGGGTTGGGTGCAAGATTGTATTTCAATTTTTGGGATGGAAGGTGTGGCGGCAATAATTTTGCAGTGTATTTAATGCAAGCGTCGTTGTCATATAGATTATTTGGAAAGATGGTTACGTATTAATTTTTCTTGATTGTAAATCTTTTTGCAATTATCCCCAAAATAATTTATCTTTGTACCGACAAAACATTTGAAAGATTATGGCAAAGCAATTCAACACAGCGGTTACTTGCGACCCGGTAAGGCATTATATGGTAGATACGACGGCGAAGATGAAGGTTTTTGAGCGTATGATTGACGACAAAAAGTACTTCACCATCAACCGTGCGCGTCAGTTTGGAAAGTCAACGTCGCTGAATTGGATTCTGCACAATATGTCGCAGAGGTATTTGGTAGTGCCGATTGATTTTGAAAACACTTCGGAGTCCAATTGGCTGAGTGAAAAGTCGTTTTACGATTTCTTCTGTGACAATATGATTGAATTTTTCGAGGATGGGAATTGTCCAAACAAACAATACGCCGATTTTTGGAAAACTGCAAAAACGTATGAGAAGCCTGATTTCAAGTATTTTGCATCCAAAGTCAAAGAGTTTTGTCGCCTTGTGCCGCAAAGAATTGTTTTGACCATAGATGAAGTTGACAAGAGCCTCGGCAACCAGTTGTTCTTGGATTTTCTCGCGATGCTCAGGAAACTTTATCTCGACCGTGCGAAGTTTGGCAACGATTCCCTGACTTTTTGGTCGGTGGTTCTTGCTGGCGTTTATGATGTCAAAAACCTGAAAATAAAAATCCGCCCCGAATCTGAACACCAATACAATT
>JAEEGL010886024.1_pt1 | contig 23004 bp, 17 predicted proteins | sample 9134231 | NCBI WGS metagenome assembly JAEEGL01 (sample SAMN16246548, study PRJNA631951) | gut metagenome | biome: gut microbiome; feature: rumen; material: fiber-attached | host: Bos | place: Iran: Karaj | collected 2018-10
AAGAGCCATACGACCTTATATCCAAGAGTGAAATAGAAATTGTGTCTGCTATCAAAAGCCTTTACCGGCATGACGCTGTGCTGAAATTCTACGACAGTGCGGTCAATAATTACATCTGCGCGATGCTTTGTATCGCCTAATGACAGCTTGACTTCCTGATTGATCTTGGGGAATATGCTTTGCCATTCATTATGCCACGGAGACATATCATAGCTTCTCTCCTGCTCCCAGGAGTCAGAGCAATGATGGCATGCGCTGTGAGCAAAGTGATGCTGACGGACATCACCTTTTTTCGTTATTAGGGGTGCTCCGCAAAATGGACAATAGTATGTCTGATTGCTTTGAGTCTCATCGATATGGATTCTGTTATCGTTATAATCGCTTGCAAAAAGCATCGCAGTTAACCTTCAAAATAGAATAATTCTTCAAATTTACAATCTAATGCAATACACAATAGAGCGGCGAGATAAGCTGTCGGACAAAATTGTGATGTTTCAATGGAACTGATTGTATTTTTCGAAGAGCCGACCATATCTGCTAACTGAGTCTGTGTCAGTCCTTTGGCCTGGCGATATTCCTTTAATCTGTTTTTCAACTTCAAATGCGAATTCATGATATCACCTGGCCTATAAAGCCTAACGAAAAGAAGATGGCAATCAGCAACTGGATGGCGCCAATTATAATTCTCCAAACAGATTTGATTCTAATTCCTTCATAGAGCATCTGGACTCCTGCAGCTGTCATAAAAACGGCAATAAGAGCAATGTTCCATGTCTTTTTTACGAAGTATTCCACAAGGAATAATAGAGTGCCAACGCAAAGAGCGGCCAACAGGCCAACCACATTACTTTTGATTCCTTCACGGTTTTCAAATTCTTTTCCCTTGGCCTTTTCGTTTTGAGCGGCCCTGAGAAGCGTCTCTTTATTCATTTTTTCACTCATCTGAGTGTCTCCTTTCCAAGTTTTGTGGTACTATTATATCATTCCAAGTTTTCTTTGTCAAGGGGCATTCTAACTTTTCCCGGAAAAGATGCGTTTTATATCTTTATTCGAGTTATCAGTGGAATAGAATCTCGAAAAGAAATAAAATGCCCTGTGACTGCTAAAGCCACAGGGCGAATTCTTTTTTTAGAATTTCAAACGCAGTTCTTTCAGTTGGCTTTCAGTTCTTGGGCTCCCGCCCGGTGAAAAGATCATTTCTGCGCGGCGTCGACTATCGCGGCGAATTTCTCGGGGACGAGCGAGGCACCGCCGATCAGGCCGCCGTCGACGTCGGGCTTGGCCAGGAGCTCGGCCGCGTTCTTGTCGTTCATCGATCCGCCGTACTGGATGGTGACGCTCTCGGCGACCTTCTTGCTGTAGAGGCCGGCGATGACCTTGCGGATCACGGCGCAGGTCTCCTCGGCCTGCTCCGGGGTGGCGGTAAGGCCGGTCCCGATGGCCCATACGGGCTCATAGGCGATGATCACGTTCTTCAGATCCTCGGCGCTGATGCCGGCGAGATCGAGTTTTGTCTGCATCCCGACGACCTCATCGGTGATGCCGGCAAGACGCTGCTCCTTGACTTCGCCGAGGCAGAGGATTACCTTCAGCCCGGCGGCCAGAGCGGCCCTGGTGCGGAGGTTGACGGTGGCGTCGGTCTCGGCGAAATACTGACGTCTCTCGCTGTGTCCGACTATGACGTACTCGGCTCCGATCTCGCGGAGCATCCTGGCGGATACTTCACCGGTGAACGCGCCGTGGTCCTCGTAGTGTACGTTTTCCGCTCCGATGTGGATGTTCGTGCCTTTCGCCGCTTTGACGGCGGCCTCGACGGTCACGTAGGGAGCGCAGAATACGATGTCGCAGCAGTCCTTGCCGGCGACGAGCGGCGTTACCGCCTTTATGAATTTCTTTGCCTCGCGGGGAGTGAAGTTCATCTTCCAGTTCCCGGCGATGACGGTCTTTCTGACTTCGGGTTTCATTATACTGAACTGTCCTCTCTTGACTTTTTAGGTCCGGCGTTGCGTCCGGCCTGTATTTTGCGGGCCCGGCCGCCCCTTCAGGCAGTGGCCGGGCCGCTGATCTTTGATAGTCCGATTATTTGTCCTGCAGGCAGGAGATACCGGGAAGGTCCTTGCCTTCGAGGAATTCGAGCGAAGCTCCGCCGCCTGTGGAGACGTGGGTCATCCTGTCGGCATAGCCGAGCTTTTCGACTGCCGCGACGGAATCGCCGCCGCCGACGATCGATACGGCGCCGCTCTCGGCGACAGCCTTGGCGACGGCCTCGGTACCGCCCGCGAAGTGCGGCCACTCGGAGACGCCCATCGGGCCGTTCCAGACGACCGTGCCGGCTCCGGCGATCGATTTGGCGTAGAGTTCCTGGGTCTTTTCGGCTATGTCGAGGCCCATCCAGCCGTCGGGGATCGAGTCGGAGTAGATCCGCATGTAGATGGTGTCTTCCTTGTACTCTCTGCCGATGTAGTTGTCGACGGGCAGGAGGAGGTTGACCTTGCGCTCCTTGGCCTTGGCGAGCATGTCTCTCGCGAGGTCGAGCTTGTCGTATTCGCAGATCGAGGTGCCGACGTCGTTGCCCATCGCCCTGAAGAAGGTGTAGGCCATTCCGCCGCCGATGATGAGGGTGTCTACCTTTTCAAGCAGGTTGCTGATGACGCCGATCTTGTCGGAGACCTTGGCGCCGCCCAGGATGGCGACGAACGGTCTGGCGGGATCTTCGAGGGCCTTGCCCATGACCGAGATCTCTTTCTGGATCAGGTATCCGCATACGGCCGGAAGTCCGCCGTACATCGCGACGCCCGCCGTGGAGGCGTGGGCTCTGTGAGCGGCGCCGAAGGCGTCGTTGACGAAGATCTCGGCCATCGAGGCGAGCTCTTTCGCGAATTCGGGGTCGTTTGCTTCCTCTCTCTTGTCGAACCTGGTGTTCTCGAGAAGGAGCGCCTGTCCGCCCTTGAGAGCGGCGGCCATCTTCTTGGTCTCGGGGCCGATCGTGTCGGGAGCGAGCTCAACTTTCTGTCCGAGGAGCTCGGTGAGTCTCGCGGCTACCGGAGCCAGAGTGTATTTCATGTTTCTCTCACCCTTTGGCTTGCCCATGTGGGAGCAGAGGATGACGGCAGCGCCTTTGTCGAGAAGGTACTTTATCGTGGGGAGAGCCCCGACGATCCTCTTGTCCGAGGTGATGACGCCGTCCTTCAGGGGGACGTTGAAGTCGCAGCGGACGAGAACTTTTCTGCCGGCAACATCGATGTCTTCGATTGTCTTTTTGTTGTAGGTCATTTGTAACCCGCCTTTCGGTATGTCTTGATTTTAAATATCATTTGTACGTCGCGCGCCGGCGCCTGACGGTGACGGCGCATAAAACAACATTATAAAGTATACCACAAAAAGGGCGGTTTGGCAAGAAAAATATGAGAAAAACAGCCTTGACGCGGGCTCCCGGACAGGCAAGGCAAAGTTATTTCGGGCGGATATTGCAATTTGTAACGGAAGATGGTAAAATTATGGATGATAACGTTCCGCGCCGCGCAGCGGAACGCGGTAAGGCAACGCAGTGTGAGGGGAGAGGAGTGGCCGTCATGATGTTCACGGGACCGCAGCACGGTATAACAGGCTTCTTCGCGGCGGCCGGCGGGCGGCTGTTTGTCGGAGCTGGGCAGTGGCAGCCGAGGTTCGGCTCGCAGCCGGCGCCGTTCGGGGCGTTCCACCTGACCGCGGCCGCCCTGATGCTCGCCGTCGCGGTGCTTATGATCGTTTTCAGGAAAAAGCTGCCGAAGGACGACAGGACGTCGAGGCGGATCCTGCTCGCGCTCGGAGCAGTTTATCTCGCGCTTGAGATATACAAGCAGATCGTCTGTTCGTACGAGCCGTCGACGGGCACATGGTCGTACGACTGGTCGAAATTCCCCTTCCAGTTCTGCTCGCTCCCGATCTTACTCTGCCCGCTGGCCGCGCTGCTGCCGGACCGGGCGAGCCGGGCGGTAAGGGCGTTTCTCGCGTCGTTCGGGCTGTTCGGCGGATTTGCGGTTATGTCTTATCCCTCTCCCGACGTCTTCTCCGAGATCGCCTTTCTCGACTTTCACAGCATGATCTGGCACTCGATGATGGTCCTCTGCGGGGCCTGGCTCTGGCTCTCGGGGAACGTCAGGCCGTCATGGCGTCACGCGATCGGAGCGCTGGCGGTCTATTTTCCGACTGCGCCCGCGGCGGCGGTGCTCAACGAGATCGGGCATTCGCGCGGAATACCGCTCGACCTGTTCCACATCTCTCCGTATTTCAGGACGGGGATCCCGGTGCTCTCTGCCGTGCAGAGGACCGGTGCGCCGTATCCTGTGATGTTCCTGTCGTACCAGCTGGTCTTCGGAGCGATCGGGATGTTGCTGTTCCTCGCGGCGTTCATCATAGAAAAGATATACCTGAAGCTGAGCTCACGGGCCTGCCCGGCGGAACGCGGTACGTGAACAGGAGCCGGCTTATATATTCGCCGCGAGAAGAGAAAGAAAATTCTGTTGCACTTTGACACCGTTTTTGATATAATATACTAAATAGTTATAGCGAAAAGGTTTTAATTTGAAAAACGAGAATTACGACCGTTCGCGCATCCGCAATTTTTCCATCGTCGCCCACATAGACCACGGAAAGAGCACGCTGGCCGACAGGCTTCTTGAGGCCACCGACACCGTCTCGGGGCGCGAGATGGAGGATCAGATCCTCGACAACATGGATCTTGAGCGCGAGCGCGGCATCACAATAAAAGCCCGTGCGGTGCGGATGAACTACACGCCGCCGGGCTCGGCGCCCGGCACTCCGCCGTACGTCTTCAATCTGATCGACACCCCCGGGCACGTCGACTTCAACTACGAGGTCTCGCGCTCGCTGAACGCCTGCGAAGGGGCGATTCTGGTCGTCGACGCCACACAGGGCATCGAAGCCCAGACGCTCGCCAACGCGTATCTGGCCGTCGAGGCCGGCCTCGAGATACTGCCCGTCGTGAACAAGATCGACCTTCCGTCGGCCGACATCGAAGGCTGCCGGAAGGAGATCGAGGACATAATCGGCATACCCGCCGAGGGCTGCCCGGCCGTCTCTGCCAAGACGGGCGAGAACATCCCCGACCTGCTCGAAGCCATAGTGAATGACATCCCGGCGCCGTCGGGAGACCCCGACGCCCCGCTTAAGGCGCTGATCTTCGATTCGTACTACGATCCCTACCTCGGCGTGGTCGTCTATCTGCGTGTGATCGACGGCACGCTGACTTCGGGCGACAGGATCCGGCTCATGAGCACCGGAGCGGAGTTCGAGACGACGGCCGTCGGAACGATGGAGCCCTTCGGACTGAACCCGGGCGAGAGCCTGTCCGCCGGCGAGGTCGGATACCTCACCGCGTCGATAAAGAACGTCTCCGACACCCGCGTCGGCGACACCGTCACCTCGGCCGACAGGCCGGCACGCGAGGCGCTGCCCGGTTTCAAGGCGGTGCACCCGATGGTCTTCGCGGGCATATACCCGGAAGACGGCGCCAGATACGGCGACCTCCGCGATGCCCTCGAGAAGCTGCAGCTCAACGACGCCGCCCTCTCCTTCGAGCCGGAGACGTCCACCGCGCTCGGCTTCGGCTTCAGGTGCGGATTTCTCGGACTGCTCCATATGGAGATCATCGAGGAGCGGCTCGAGAGGGAATTCAACCTCGACCTCATTACTACCGCCCCGAGCGTCATATATGAGGTGACGCTGAAGAACGGCGAAGAAAAAAAGATAGACAACCCCGCCGGATATCCGGCGCAGGATTCGATCGCCGAGGCGCGCGAACCGATCGTCAAGGCGAGCATAATCACCCCGGCCGAGTTCGTCGGAGGCCTCATGGACCTCTGTCAGGACCGGCGCGGAGTCTTCTCCGACATGAAGTATCTCGACGAAAAACGCGTCGAGCTGCATTACGATCTGCCGCTGAACGAGATAATCTACGATTTTTTCGACGCTCTCAAGAGCCGGTCGAGGGGATACGCGTCGCTCGACTATGAGCTCTCCGAATACAGGCCGTCGAAGCTCTGCAAACTCGACTTCCTGCTCAACGGCGAGCAGGTCGACGCCCTGTCGTTCATCGTTCACGAGGAAAAGGCATACCAGAGGGCGCGAAAGATCGCCGAACGGCTGAAGGAGAACATCCCGAGGCAGCTGTTCGAGATCCCGATCCAGGCGGCCGTCGGGTCGAAGATCATCGCCAGGGAGACGGTCAAGGCGCTCCGCAAGGACGTTCTGGCCAAATGCTACGGCGGTGATATAACGAGAAAGAAAAAGCTGCTGGAAAAGCAGAAGGAAGGCAAGAAGAAGATGCGCAAGCTCGGATCCGTGCAGGTGTCTCCCGAAGCCTTCATGGCGGTGCTCAAGCTCGGAGACGAGGAGTGAGCGAGGCCTGCCCGCGCCGCGCGGGAAGGCGCCCGGGGCCTTGAAACGCCGGTCAGATTACGAATTCGAAACCGAAAGGACTGATTTTCATGAGCATGCTCAACAGCAAGCCGTCGCTCGGACTTTATATCCATATTCCGTTCTGCAGGAGCAAATGCGACTATTGCGATTTCTGCTCCTTCGTCCCGAACAGCGGCGGGATCGTCGAGCACTATACCGACGCCCTCATCCTCCAGATGGAGGACTGGTCGGACAAATGCCGCGGATACCGCGTCGATTCGGTGTATATCGGGGGCGGAACGCCCACTTTCCTCGATTCAAAGCACCTCGGGAGGATCCTGAACGCGCTTTACGACAATTTCAGCATACCGAGGTCCGCCGAGATCTCGGTCGAGTGCAACCCCGCGACCGACGATTTCAAGAAGCTGCGCAAGCTGAAGAGGGCCGGAGTCAACAGGCTGAGCATCGGCCTTCAGTCGGCCAACGAGAACGAGCTGCGCGCGCTCGGCAGGATCCACACCTACAGGCAGTTCGAGGAGACATACGACAACGCCCGCAGGGCCGGATTCGAGAACATAAGCGTCGACGTGATGTACGGCATTCCCGATCAGACCGAGAAGAGCTTCGCGCACACCCTCTCGGCGGTGACGTCGCTCTCTCCCGACCACATCTCGCTCTACGCGCTCAAGATCGAGGACGGCACGCCCTTCGCGTCGAGACGCGACACCCTGAACCTGCCTGACGACGACTCGGTCTACAGCATGTACGTCAACGCGGTCAAGTATCTTGCGGCGCGCGGGTACGAAAGGTACGAGATCTCCAACTTTGCCAAGCGCGGACAGGCCTGCCTTCACAATCTGAAATACTGGCACTGCGACGAATACCTCGGCCTCGGCGCCAGCGCGCACTCCTACTTCAAGGGCGAGCGCTTCTCCACGACACGCAACATCAGGGACTATATCGACGGCCTCGAGATCATCGATTCCGACATCGACATCGTCGCGTCCCGTGACGCGGTCGGCTCCGACGAGAGCATGGACGAGTACGTCATGCTCGGCATGAGGCTCGAGGAAGGCGTCAATATAAAGGATTTCGAGGGCAGATTCGGCGTATCGTTCGCCGAAAAGTACGGACATCTGCTCGACGAATACGTCGAAGACGGATTCGTGATCGCCGACGGTGAGAGCTACCGCTTCTCCACCTCGGGAATGTTCGTATCGAACTACATCCTCTCAAGCGTCCTGAACCTCAGTTCGAACGGGTGAGAGGCGCGGGAGAAAGCCGCCGCGCGCCCCAATAAACACAGACAGAGAGGTAAATACCATGCCTGACGAAAAGAAAGAGAAGAAGATTCCTGAAGAAGAGAAGCAGGGAGAAGTCGATGAGGCTTCCGAAGACTCCGAAAGAGTGACGCTGGTCGACGAGGACGGGCAGGAGCACGAGTTCGAGCTGATCGGCGGCTGCGTCGACCGCGGCTGTCAGTATTACGCTCTGATCCCGGCCGGTGACGCCGACAGCGACGTCATCGCTGAGTACTATATCTTCAAGCAGATAAAGAACGAAGACGGCACCGAGGATCTCGTCGAGATCGAGGACGACGCCGAATTCGACCGCATCGCCGCAAAATTCGACGAGGCTTTCGATACCGAGATCGACTACGACGCCTGACCGCCGTTGCCGTTACCGACAGAAATGATATGGGCTTATGCCCCCTGCTTGGCCCGTGATTGACCGCGACGTGGGACCGACACTTATTTACAGGAGTCCGAACAGGTGCTCGAAGGCTGTTTTGCAGACCTCCCGCCTGTTTCCGGTCGACTTGTCCCGGGGATACGGACGGATGTTGGGAGCAGTGATGCCGACGATAGGACTCCACCCTTGACGCAGGGGTTTCCTAAAGCGGTCACACGACCCGGCGGGGGGCGTTCCCGTAAAATAACATCAGCCGCGGCGGTCGTGTGACCGCCGCGGCTGATGCGTCGGGGTGGCTCAGAAGAGCCTGTCTATGACTTCCGCCTCGGCTTTTGCCAGCTTCTTCAGGCAGCTGCTGTCCTGAAGGAAAGCCGAGTCTTCGGGGTTCGTGTGGAAGCCGTGCTCGATGAGGAAGGCGCGTTTGCACCCGGAAGCGACCGCCGCCCTCATGACTCCGTAATAGTCGACGCTCTCATCGCCGGGGTAGCGGCGGGTCTTGATCCCTCTGTCGGACGTGCCCATCGTCTTTACGACGGCGTCGTTGAGTTCTCTCGCGATCTTCGCGTTCTCCTCGAGGTCGGAGACCGAATAGTAGGTCTCGGCTCCCCTGACGAGGGGGTATTTCTCCGACTTGGGGTCGCCTCCCGGGGCGTTCGAGTGGATCGAGAGGAAGAGGACCGCTCCGAGCTTCCCGGCGAGTGAGCCGCGATCGGCGAGTTCGGGGTCGTCGGTGACCTCGTTCCTGGTCATGACAGTCTCAAAACCGAGCTCTTCGAGGTATTCGCGCAGAAAACCGGCGAGGATGAAGTTCTGCGTGCCTTCATAGAAGCCCTCCTTTGTGGTATGGGGGTTTCCGAACTGTCCGTGCCCGGGGTCAAGCACTATGATCCCGCGGCTCTTTTTTTCAGTGTTCTTCTTTTGTGTCATGCCTGTCGTCCTCGTTCTTTATCATTTATTATTCCTTCGGCCCGCCGGCTCAGCCGGCAGACGGTCCTTCGGTCTGCAGTGAGGCGAGATAGTCGCGGAGCTCCGGATGTCCGTCGAGCCCGGGATCCGACGCGATGAGACTCCTCGCGGAGCCTGACGCCGCCGCAAAGAGCGACGCGTCGCCGCCCAGGTCGGCGAATCTGAAGCGAAGGCCGCCGCTCTGCCTGATGTCGCGGCTGCCGGCCTTCTGGAGGAAATCGCCCGGTCCGCGCGTTTTGAGGTCGGCCTCCGCGATCTCGAAACCGTTGTCGGTGCGCACCATCGCTCCGAGCCGGTCTCCGGCTCCCGATGTGCTCCCGGATATGCCGGCTGCGCCGGCGCTCTCCTCGCTGACGAGTATGCAGCGCGACTTCTTTTCGCCCCTGCCCACTCGTCCGCGCAGCTGGTGCAGCTGGGAGAGTCCGAAGCGTTCGGCGTTCTCGACGATCATCAGCGTGGCGTTCGGGACGTTCACGCCGACCTCGATGACGGTGGTCGACACGAGGACGTCGATGTCCCCGGCGGCAAAGCCGGTCATGACGGCCTCCTTTTCCGCCCCCTTCATCCGCCCGTGTATCAGCGCGACGGTCAGATCCGGGAATTTTTCACGCAGCTTTTCGGCGTATACCTTCGCCGCCTTGAGGGGCGGGCGCTTTTTTATTCCGGAATCGGTGATGTCGGACATCGTGACTTCGCCGCCGTCGGCGGTATCCGACATGCTGTCCTGCGGTTCGTCGATCGACGGGCAGACGATATACACCTGTCCGCCTTCGTCTGCCGTGGCCCTGATGAGGCTGTCGACGAGCGGCCGGCTCGATTCGGTCACCGCCAGCGTCTCGACCTTGCGACGGCCGGCCGGCATCTCCTCTATCCTGGATATGTCGAGGTCGCCGTAGAGCACGAGGGCGAGGGAGCGCGGGATTGGCGTCGCGCTCATCGTCAGCACGTGCGTCTTTGTTCCTCCCGCCTTTTCGGCGAGAGCCGCCCGCTGGGCGACGCCGAAGCGGTGCTGTTCGTCGGTCACGACGAGCGCCAGCGAGGAGAATCCGGTGTTTTCGGTCAGCAGGGCGTGAGTGCCTATGACGACGTCAAGCCTGTCTTCGCCTGCGCTCCCGAGCCTTTGTTTTATCTGCCGCTTTGCGGCGGCGGACGTCGAGCCGGTGAGCAGCGCCACGCTCACCCCGAGCTTCGAGAAGAGAGGCGAGAGGCTCTCGAAGTGCTGCGTCGCGAGTATCTCGGTAGGCGCCATAAGAGCGGCCTGACGGCCCGAAAGCACTGCGATATATATCGCCGCGGCGGCCACGGCGGTCTTGCCGCATCCGACGTCCCCTATCACGATGCGGTTCATGGGGATGTCGGTCCTCATGTCGGCCGCGATGTCGCGCACGGCGCTCTTCTGGGCCTCTGTGAGCGTGTAGGGAAGCAGTTCGAGCAGGGGGGTTATATTCTGCCTTGTGCAGGGGAAAGCCCCGGGCTCGCGCCTTCTGCCGCTCTTTTCGGCCATCAGCAGCGAGAACAGGAAGAGTTCGTCGAAGCAGAGGCGCCGCTTGGCCGCCGCAAGGGCGGCGTAGTCGTCGGGGACGTGTATGTTTTTCAGCGCGAACGAGAGAGTGCAGAGGCGGTTGGCGGTCCGGATGTCGTCGGGCAGGACGTCGGGGACTGCCGCGGCCGAGACGCGCAGCGCCTCTTCGACGTTCGCGGCGATCTGCTTCTGCGACAGTCCCTCGGTCAGCGGATATACCGACACGAAATCGGGCAGGCGCGCGGCTGACTCCGCGGAATACCTCTCGTACGACGGGGATGTCATTCTGTATCTGACGCCGCTTCTCGTGCCCCTGCGCTCTACGGTCCCGTAGAAGCGCCACACCGAATCCATGACGAATGTGTCGCGCAGATAAGGCTGGTTGAAGAACACGAGCTCGCACACGCCGCTGTCGTCGGCGGCGCGGAATTTGGTGACCGTCATCCTGCCGCGGAGCCGGGCCGTCACCGGGACCGACGACACAGTCAGCACGACGGCCGTCCTGCCGTCGGTGCGGGCTTCGTCGAGAGTGCGGACGTCGCCGCGGTTCTCGTACGCCCTCGGGATGTGGTATATCAGGTCGCGTACCGTCTTCACGCCGAGCTTTCCGTACGCAGCGGCTCTCGCGGGGCCTACCCCGCTGAGCGACGTCACCGGCGAATCGGGTCCCGGGACCGCCGGACGCCTGCTTTTCACCGTTTTGTTTTCGTTTCCTGATGCTGCCATTTCCGCCGTATCTCCGTATCGCAGAGTCTGTTCTTAACTGCACCGATTATTTTATCATATCCTGCGCCGCAAATCAACTTTTTTCTTGTTCCGGGCGGAAAGAGCGGGCTTTCGGGGCACTTGCGCGGCAGCGGCGGCTATTGACAGGACAATATATGTATGATATAATTTACCGGTAAACAAGGCGTCCCGGCGCCGCGGGACGCGGTACAACAGCGGGGTGGTTGCGATGAACACGAACAGAAGAATAAGAGTGCTGACCGTCAGTTCGGCCAATATGGATTTCGTTATGAACGTCTCGAGGATACCCGAAGCGGGAGAGACGCTGTCCGAACCGGGGGGATATGCCTTCATTCCGGGCGGCAAGGGCGCAAATTCGGCCGTCGCGTTCAGGAGACTCGGCGGCGACAGCGTGTTCTGCACGAGGCTCGGCAGCGACGCTAACGGCGCGGCCCTGCTGTCGGTATACCGGTCGGAGGGCATCGACACCCGGTTCATCGTCACCGATCCGAAGGAGCCGACCGGACTTGCCGCGATAATGGTCGAGCCGAACGGCCAGAACAGGATAACCGTCTTCCCCGGCGCCAACCTCGCGATCACGGAAAAGGATATCTCGTCGGCGCTGCTATGCCGCCCGGAGGCACTGTTCATGCAGCTCGAAGTGAGCACCGAAACGGTGCTGACCGGCGCGCGCCTCGCGGCGGAGAGGGGGATCCCGGTCTTTCTTGACGCCGGCCCGGCGCGGCCCGATTTTCCGCTCGAGGAACTTCCCCCGCTCGAGGTGTTTTCCCCCAACGAGACCGAGACCGAGATCTTCTCCGGGATCCGTCCGAAGGACCCCGACTCCTGTCTGCGGGCCGTGCTAAAGCTCTCCGAGAGGGTGAAGGCTAAATACTACGTGCTTAAGCTTGGAGGAAGAGGCTGCTACATCTGCGACGGTAAATACTACTCCTGCCTGCCCACCTACGACATGCCGGTCGTCGACACGACTGCCGCGGGCGACGCCTTCACCGCCGGACTGACGCTCGAGTACATGCGCTCGGGCAATATGGTGAGGGCGGGGAAGTACGCCAACGCCGTAGGCTCGCTGGCCGTCGGAGTCAAGGGCGCTCTGCCGTCGATCCCGACCGAGGCGGCGGTCGACCGCTTTATTGAAGAGAACGGGGTGCTGTGATGTACAGCTGCTCTACGGCAAAGCCCGGCACATGGGTGAAGGTCCTGGTCGTCGCGATGTTCGCCGCGGGAGCCGGCCTGTTTCTGACGGGATATCTGGTGCAGAGCTACAGGGGCGCCTTCCAGTGCGCGGGGGCCGTCGCGGCTGTCGCGGCGGTGCTGCTCTCGACGCGCCTCATGACGTCGTATGTCTATGAGATCGCCGAAGGCGAGACGCAGGGACTGCCCGACCTCGTCATAACCGAGGTCAGAGGCAGCAGATCGCGGACGGTGTGCAGGGTCTCGATCGCGAACGGCGTTTTCGTGATGCCGGACGAACGGGAAAGGCTTCCCTCAGACGCCGGAAAAGGCGGGCCTTCATGCAACTGCGTGCCCTTTCCTCAGTCACGCGGAGGCAGCGTATGCGTCTTTCTTCCGTCCGAGACCGAAGGCGCGGGAGTGATCCGCTTCGCCCCCGACGAACAGATGATCCAGATCTGCCTGAGATACGCGAAGAAGTTCGAAGGCGTATAAGAACGGCTGAAATGAAAGAGTTTTACCTGTGCGACCGCACTGAGCCCACTCCGATCCAGACGTTTGACGCCAAGAGGATCCATTACATCACCCGCACGCGGCACACTCATAAAGGGCTGGAAATGACCTACGTGACTTCCGGAAGCGCAAGACACACGATTTTTTCCCGGGACGGAGACGTTTTGTCCGATTCGATCGTCAGAAGAGGAAACTATTTCGTTATCGGCGCAGGCACTTATCACAGCTATCACGACGGAAGTCCTGACTTTGCCGTGATCAATCTCCTGGCGAAACCGGCGGGGATAGATCCGCGTCTTTCGGCCGATTCGACCGTCGGAGAGATCGAAAAAATACTCCTTTTCGGGAGCGAATCGTCAAATCGCATTCCTTTCGATACAGTTTGCTACGATTACCGGATGACGCTCGGCCCGCTGTTCGAGCAGATCCTGAAGATCAAATATTCGAAACCCGCGGGAATGCTCGGCTTTTACCGCGCCTACGTCATGGAGATACTTCTGACGATGCTGAACCGGAGCGGTGATCCGGGGAGACGCCGCGGCGGCAATATCGCGGAAAACGTAAAAGATTATATCGATGTCCATTTTTCAGAGCAGATCACGCTGAACGAGATATGCGGCATGTTTCACTACGCCCAGCCGTACGTGAGCAGACGCTTTCGGGAGACCAACGGATGCACCTTCGAGCAGTATCTGCAAAGGGTGCGCATGATGCACGCCTGCGACCTGCTGATCGAGACGGACCTCAGCATCGAAAAGATATCCGAAGCGGTATCGTATCTCTCGTCCTCTCCGTTCCGCCGGACCTTCAAAAACCACTTCGGGATCTCTCCGAAGGAATACAGGAACAAGCATTCAGCCGGGTCCGGCCGCCATGGGACCTGAGGCGCGGAGCGGTCCGCTTCGCCCCCGGCGAACAGATGATCCCGGACTGTCAAAGATACGTGAAGAAGTTCGAAGGCGTATAAGAACGGCTGAATACTAAAAAACCCCCGGGGCGCGGCAGCGCCCCGGCGTTTTTATTCTCTGAGCAGTGCGCCGAGACGCTCCGCGGCGGCCGCGGTCTCATCCGGATCGCCGAACGACGACAGCCTGAAGAATCCCTCTCCGCAGGAGCCGAATCCGGCTCCGGGGGTGCCGATGACCTGTATCCCGTTCAGCAGCCGGTCGAAGAACATCCAGCTGTCTCCGCCCGCGGAGGCGGGGCATTTCATCCACACGTAAGGTGAGTTAGTTCCGCCGAAATACGTGATCCCGGCGCCGTCGAGCGCCTTCATTATCGTTCTCGCGTTGTTTTTGTAGACTTCGATGTTCTCCCTGATCTGACGCTGGCCCTCGGGCGAGAACACAGCCTCGCCGCCCCGCTGGATGATATACGACACGCCGTTGGTCTTCGTCGTGCGGTTGCGGATCCACATTTCGTTGAAGCTCATCCCGTCGCGCTCGAGCTCCAGCGGGATCACGGTATACCCGAGCCTTGTTCCGGTGAATCCGGCGGTCTTCGAGAGCGAGCAGATCTCGATCGCGCAGGTCTTGGCGCCTTCGATCTCGAAAATGCTGCGGGGGATGTCCGGGTCCCCGATGAACGCCTCGTAAGCGGCGTCGAACAGTATCACAGAGCCGTGTCTGTTCGCATGATCCACCCATCGCGAGAGAAGTTCGCGTCCGAAGACGGCGCCTGTCGGGTTGGACGGAGAGCAGATATATATGATATCCGCGACCGCGTTTTCGTCGGGGCAGGGAAGGAATCCGTTTTCCTCTCCCGACGCCAGGCGGATGATCTTTCTGCCTGCGATCACGTTCGCGTCGATATACGCGGGATACGACGGCTCGATGACCAGGGCGCTGTTCGACCTGTCGAAAAGATCGAGGATGTCGCCCAGCTCGTCGCTGGCCCCCGACGATATGAACACCTCGCCGTCTTCGACGGCGGTCCCGCGGGAGCGGTAGTGCTCCGCGACGGCATGGCGCAGGAACGGAGCGCCGCATTCGGGCATGTATCCGTGGAAACGGGCCTTGTCTCCCTGATCGTCAACAGCCGCACGGAGAGCGTCGGTGACCGCGGGGCAGAGCGGCAGCGAAACGTCCCCGATGCCGAGCCGGTAGAGCCGTACGCCCGGGTGGGAGTCCCTGTAGGCCGCTACCTTCTGCGAGATGCGGTAGAACAGGTATGAATCCTTCAGATCGCGGTATCCGGGATTCGGTCTCGTCATATCTCCGTCTCCCCTTCGTAGACGGTCTCGGCGGGACCGGTCATCGTGATCAGGCCGTCGCGGCTTACGTTTACCGTCAGCTTTCCGCCGTCGAGCACGACGGTCACCGGGACGTCTGCGCTGCACAGCTTCTTTTTCACGGCCGCCGCCGCAGCCGCGCAGGCTCCGGTGCCGCAGGCCATGGTGATACCGCTTCCGCGCTCCCAGACCCGCATCCTGACCGTGTTTCCCGGCATGACGGCGGCGAACTCGACGTTCACCCTCCGCCCGAAGACAGGGGCGTATTCGATGACCGGCCCGATCTCTTCAAGCGGGACGGTCTCGGCATTTTCGGTGAAGAACACCGCGTGCGGGTTGCCGACCGACACCGGAGTGCAGACCAGCCGCTTTCCCCTGACTGCGACGGTAACGTCGTCTGCGGTCTCTGCCCGTCCCATTTCGACCGAAACGCTCCTGACTTTGCCGCGGCGGACGTCAAGCGAGAGTTTCTTTATCCCCGAGAGGGTCTCGACGGTCAGCGTTTTCCTGTCGGTGTAGCCCTTGTCGTATACGTATTTCCCGACGCATCTGATGCCGTTCCCGCACATCTCCGCCTCGCTGCCGTCGGCGTTGAATATCCTCATCGAAAAATCCGCGGTACTGCTGCCGGAGATATATATCATCCCGTCGGAGCCGGCGCCGAACCGGCGGTCTGACAGCCGCCGCGAGATCTCCGGGGCGTTTTCCGGGACGTCGCCGAAGACGTAAAGGTAGTCGTTCCCGAGTCCCTGCATTTTCGTAAAGCGCATTTTGATCCTCCTTTATTCGGAATCGATGGTCGATATGCCGAGAGTGATCTCCTCGAGGACGTCGAGGATCATCCTCACGGTATCGAGGGAGGTGAGCATGGTAACCCCGCAGCCCGCGGCGCAGGCGCGGATCATGAAGCCGTCGCCGTAGTGTATCCCGGACAGTATCGCGCGGGTGTTGATCACATAGCTGATGTTGCCGGATCTGATCGAGTCGAGGACCTCGGTACTGCCCTCGGTCGGCTTGCGGAGGATCTTCGTCCGGATCCCGTTCGCGCGCAGGACTTCGCCGGTGAGAGAGGTCGCCTCGATCCGGAAGCCCATGTCGCGGAACCGCTTCACGAGCGGGACCGTCTCCGCCTTGTCCTCGTCGGCGACGCTCACGAGCACGGTGCCGTAGTTCCGCAGCGTCTGTCCCGAGGCCGTCATCGCCTTGTATACCGCCCTGTGGAGCCTGGTGTCGTATCCGATCGCCTCGCCGGTCGATTTCATCTCGGGAGACAGATAGGCGTCGGTGCCGCGCAGTTTCGAGAACGAGAACACCGGCACTTTTACGCAATAGCGCGGCCGCTCTGGCGCGCAGCGTGCGAAGATTCCCTGTTCGCGGAGCGAGATCCCCAGCATGGCCAGCGTCCCGATGTCGGCGAGACTGTATCCCGAAGACTTCGAGATGAACGGCACGCTCCTCGACGACCGCGGGTTCACCTCTATTATATACACTTTTCCGGATCCGTCAACTATAAACTGGATATTGAAGAGTCCGAGTATGCCTGTTCCGAGCCCCAGCTGTTCCGTGTAGTCGAGGATGGTCTCCTTTACCGCGTCGGAAAGGCTGTACGGAGGATAGACGCTCACCGAATCGCCCGAGTGCACTCCGGTGCGCTCGACAAGCTCCATTATCCCCGGCACGAAGACGTTCACGCCGTCGCAGACGGCATCCACCTCCACCTCCTTGCCGCGGATGTATTTGTCGACGAGCACCGGCTTCGTTTCGTCGATCTCGACGGCGCTTTTCAGATAGCGGCGCATCTCCTTTTCTCCGGATACGATCTGCATAGCCCGCCCTCCGAGCACGAACGACGGCCGCACCAGCACGGGGTATCCTATCTTCCCGGCAGCCTCGACACCGGCCTCCACGCCCGTGACCGCCGTTCCGGCCGGCTGCGGGATGTCCAGCGACTTCAGCAGGTTCTCGAACAGGTCGCGGTCCTCGGCGCGGTCGATGGCGTCTGACCCGGTGCCGGCGAGCTTCACGCCGCGTCTGTGCAGGGGGCCGGCCAGATTTACCGCCGTCTGCCCGCCGAGCGTCGCGACGACGCCCTCCGGCTTCTCGTGAACGATGATGTTCATCACGTCCTCGACGGTCAGCGGCTCGAAGTAGAGCTTGTCTGAGCAGGTGTAGTCGGTCGAGACCGTTTCGGGGTTGTTGTTGATGATTATGGCTTCGTATCCGGCTTTTTTTATCGTTGACACCGCGTGGACGGTCGAATAGTCGAATTCGATACCCTGTCCGATCCTGATCGGTCCCGCGCCCAGCACGATGATCTTCGGCTTGTCCGAGACCGGAGATTCGTCCTCCTCTTCGTATGTGGAGTAGAAATACGGGATGTAGCTCTCGAACTCGGAGGCGCAGGTGTCGATCATCTTGTAGACCGGGAAGATGCCGTGTTTTTCGCGGAGCGAGAAGACCTCTTCCTCGGTTATGTGCCAGAGCTCCCCGATCTCCCTGTCGGAAAAGCCGGTGCGCTTGGCTTTTCTCAGAACGGCGGGGTCTGCCGGAGCTGCCGCGATCTCCCTTTCGGCCGACACGATGTTCCGGATCTTCCGGATGAAGAAGACGTCTATCCCGGTGATGCCGGAGATGACCTCCGGGGCGGTCCCGCGCCGGAGCAGTTCGGCCGCGGCGAACAGTCTGTCGTCGGTGCCGCGTCTTATGTATTCGAGCAGCTCGGCGTCGCTTTTCGTGTCGAATTTTTTCATATGCAGGTGATACGCGCCGGTCTCGAGCGAGCGCACGCCCTTGAGCAGGCTCTCCTCGAAAGTGCGCCCGACGCTCATCGTCTCGCCCGTCGCCTTCATCTGGGTCGAGAGGGTGTTGGCGGCGTCGGTGAACTTGTCGAACGGGAAGCGGGGGAGCTTGGTCACGACGTAGTCGAGCGAAGGCTCGAACGACGCCGGTGTGTTGGCGATCATGATCTCGTCGAGCGTCATTCCGACGCCTATCTTCGCCGAGACCCTCGCGATCGGGTATCCGCTGGCTTTTGACGCCAGCGCCGACGAACGCGAGACCCTCGGGTTCACTTCTATCAGATAGTAGTTGAAGGAATCCGGATCGAGCGCGAACTGCACGTTGCAGCCTCCCTCGATGCCCAGCGCGCGGATGATCTTCAGCGCGCTGTTCCGGAGCATATGGTACTCTTTGTTCGTCAGCGTCTGCGACGGACACACCACTGCCGAGTCCCCGGTGTGGATGCCGACCGGGTCGATGTTCTCCATGTTGCAGACGGTGATCGCGGTGCCGTTCGAGTCGCGCATCACCTCATACTCGATTTCCTTGTATCCCTTTACGCTCTTCTCGACGAGCACCTCGCCGACGGGCGACACTTCGAGGCCGTTCTTCATCAGTTCGATGAACCCGTCGCGGTCTTCTGCGAATCCCCCTCCGGTCCCGCCCAGAGTGAACGCGGGGCGGAGAACGACCGGAAATCCGATCCTTTCGGCGATCTCAAGGCCTTCTTCGACGGATTTTGCGGTATCCGACGGCAGGACGGGCTCGCCCAGTTCAACGCATAGCTCCTTGAACTTTTCCCTGTCCTCGGCCAGCTCTATCGAGCGCAGACGGGTGCCGAGCAGTTCGACGCCGCACTCGTCGAGGACCCCGTCCCCGGCGAGCTTCACCGCGAGATTGAGCCCTGTCTGTCCCCCGATGCCGGGGAGGATGGCGTCGGGGCGCTCGATGCGGATTATCCTGGCGGCGTATTCCGGCGTCAGAGGCTCCATATACACCTTGTCCGCCATCGAGGCGTCGGTCATTATCGTGGCGGGGTTGGAGTTGCAGAGGACCACCTCGTAGCCCTCTTCACGCAGCGCGAGACACGCCTGAGTCCCGGCGTAGTCGAACTCGGCCGCCTGCCCTATGACTATCGGGCCCGAACCGATCACGAGTATCTTTTTTATATCAGTGCGCTTCGGCATTTCGATCTCCTTGGGGGGCGGGGTCCCTCTGCCGGTCCGCCTGCACGGTCTTTTCCCCTCATTCCGGCCGGTCTCCGCTGTTTATCATACCGATGAACCTGTCGAACAGATATCCGCTGTCCTCGGGTCCGGGGGAGCTTTCGGGGTGATACTGTACGCTGAACACATGCGCGTCGGGGCAGCGCACGCCCTCCACCGTCCCGTCGAGCAGATTGCGGTGGGTCACCTTCAGTCCGGTCCCGGCCAGACTTTCTTCGTCGACGGCGTACGAATGGTTCTGAGACGTGATCTCGATCCTGCCGGTGTCAAGGTCGCGGACCGGGTGGTTCCCGCCGCGGTGACCGAATTTCAGCTTGTAGGTCTTCGCGCCCATGGCGAGCGACAGGATCTGATGTCCGAGGCAGATGCCGAACACGGGAAGTCTTCCGATCAGCGCCGCGGCCGTTTTCGCCGTTTCGGGGACGTCGGCGGGGTCGCCCGGGCCGTTCGAGATCAGCACGCCGTCGGGCGCGAGAGAGAGTATCTCCTCCGCGGTCGTGTTCCAGGGAACGACTGTCACGCGGCAGCCTCTTTTTTGCAGCGAGCGGATTATGCCCCGCTTCATTCCGCAGTCGATCGCGACGACGCGGATCCCCGCGCGGGGATCTCCTTCGGAATACGGTGCGGAGCAGCTGACTCTCGACACGGCGTCGGCAGGCGGTACGTACTCCTTCAGTCTGGCCAGCCCGTCGCACAGCGGGGTGCCGGCGGAGGTCAGGAGAGCCTTCCGCGTACCGAAGTCCCTGATCGATCTGTTCAGCTTTCTCGTGTCGACGCCGCTTATCCCCGCGATGCCGAAGCGCACCATCACCTCGCCGAGAGTCGCGACCGATCGGAAGTTCGAGGGCTCGTCGTTGTACTCGCGCACTACGAGCGCGCCGACCGACGGCGAGAGCGATTCGTAATCGTCCTCCGCCATGCCGTAGTTGCCGATCAGCGGATACGTCATGACGACCGCCTGATCGGTGTATGAGGGGTCCGACATTATCTCCTGATAACCGGTCATCGAGGTGTTGAAAACGATCTCGAGGATCCGGTCGCCACCGGCTCCGAAGGAGGAGCCGTAATATTCGGTCCCGTCTTCAAGTATTATCTTTCTGTTGATCTCAGATGAACCCGTCATGGCGCAATGCCTCTTTTTTCACGTTCGGACAGGCGTTGTTCGAAGCGGTTCTTTCTGCCTTCTCCCTCTGCGGGGACGGCTGTCGGGTAGACGCCGTCAAAGCAGGCCCGGCAGATGTCGCGGCTTCCGGCAAGCCCGGGCAGGCTTTCAAGCGGCAGGTAGCCGAGGGAATCGGCGCCGATTGCGGCGGCGATCTCATCCGCCGACTTTTGGCAGGCGATGAGACTGTCCTGCGAATCTATGTCTGTCCCGTAATAGCAGGGATAGAGGAAGGGCGGTGCCGACACGCGCATGTGTATCTCCCGCGCTCCTGCCTCCCTCAGGATCGACAGGATCCTTGCTCCGGTGGTCCCTCTGACGATCGAATCGTCGATCAGCACGACGCGCCTGCCTCTGACCGCCTCTTCGACTGCCGACAGCTTGATCCTGACCCGGTCCCGCCTCTCGCCGGGAGCGATGAAGGTCCTTCCGACGTATTTGTTCTTTATGAGTCCGATCCCGTATGGTATCCCCGATTCGCGGCTGTAACCGAGTGCGGCGTCAAGCCCCGAGTCGGGCACTCCTATGACGACGTCGGCGTCGGCCGGTCTCGTCTTCGCGAGGATCCGCCCGGCATCGACGCGCGCGGCGTGGACCGAGCGCCCGTCTATCACCGAATCGGGGCGGGCAAAATAGATGTATTCGAAAACGCAGAGTTTTTTCGGCGCCCTGCCGCAGTGCTCTCTCCGCGACACCGGTCCTCCGGGACCGAAAATGATCATCTCTCCCGGATCGACGTCCCGGATGAGATCGGCTCCGACCGCCCTGAGAGCGCAGCTTTCCGATGCGAGGACCCAGGTGCCTCCCGCGGTCCTTCCGAAGCAGAGCGGACGGAATCCGTGTGGGTCTCTGACGCAGATCAGCTTCCTCGGCGACATGAGCACCAGGGAATACGCGCCTTCCAGCCGGTTCATCGCACTGCTCACCGCGTCCTCGATCGACGGCGCGGAAAGCCTTTCACGTGTAACGATGTAGGCGATCGTCTCGGTGTCGGACGAGGTGTGGAATATCGCCCCCGAGAGCTCGAGCTCGGACCTCAGCGCGCCCGCGTTCGACAGGTTTCCGTTGTGCGCGATTGCCATCCGGCCCTTCTGGTGATTGACGACGATCGGCTGGCAGTTTTCCCTGCTCGTTTTTCCGGTGGTGCCGTAGCGGGTGTGCGCGACGGCCATTGTCCCTTTCGGAAACTCCGCGAGAGCGCCTTCGGTAAAGACTTCGCCCACCAGACCGAGATCCCTGCGCGAGGCGAACAGTCCGTCGTCGTTCACCACTATGCCGCAGCTCTCCTGTCCCCGGTGCTGAAGGGCGTAGAGCCCGTAATAGCAGAGCGTCGCTGCGTCGGTCGGCCTGTCGGAGCAGACCCCGAATATGCCGCACTCCTCGTGAACGCTCATTCTGTTCTCTTGTCGAGTTTTCCGACCGCAGCTCCGATAAATCCGAGAAAGAGCGGATGAGGTCTGTTCGGGCGCGACTTGAATTCGGGATGATACTGAACTCCCACGAAGAAATCTCTGTCGGAAAGCTCGACGGTTTCGATGAGACGCCCGTCGGGCGAGGTCCCCGAAAGCGTCAGGCCGTGCTTTTGCAGTATTTCGCGGTAGTCGTTGTTGAATTCGTAGCGGTGGCGGTGACGCTCGCTGATCAGGTTCTTCCCGTAGCAGCGCTCCATGGTAGTGCCGGGAGCGATCTCGCAGGGATATGCGCCGAGACGCAGCGTTCCTCCCTTGTCCACTTCGTCGCTCTGGCCCGGCATGAAGTCGATGACCTTGTTTTTGCAGGAAGGATCGAACTCTCCCGAGTTCGCGTCGCCGATACCCGCGGCGTGGCGGGCGAATTCGATGACGGCGATCTGCATTCCGAGGCAGATGCCGAAATAAGGTATTTTTTTCTCCCTCGCATAGCGCGCAGACACGATCATACCTTCTATCCCGCGGCTTCCGAAGCCGCCCGGGACGATGATCCCGTCGAGTCCTGAAAGCTTTTCCTCAGCGTTTTCGTCGGTGATCTCCTCCGAATCGATCCAGTGGATCTTTATGTGGGTGTTGAAGGTGTATCCTGCGTGACGGAGCGCCTCGGCAACCGACAGATAAGCGTCGTGCAACGCCACGTATTTCCCGACGAGTCCGATGTGAACCGGTTTGCGCGGCGCCTTTATACGGTCGACCATCGCCTTCCATTCGGAAAGATCGGGCGCCGGGGCGTCGATGCCGAGCTCCCGGCAGACGACGTCGGAAAAATGCGATTTTTCCAGCATGAGCGGGGCTTCGTAAAGGATGGGAAGAGTGATGTTTTCGATGACGCAGTCCTTTTTGACGTTGCAGAAAAGGGCGATCTTTGAGAATATGTTTTCCTCCAGCGGCTCGTCGCAGCGCAGGATGATGACGTTCGGATTGACGCCCATCCCCTGCAGTTCCTTGACCGAGTGCTGAGTCGGTTTCGTCTTGTGCTCCTCCGAGCCGTGCAGCCAGGGCACGAGGGTAACGTGGATGAACAGACTGTTTTCCCGGCCGACCTCGAGCGAGATCTGACGCACCGCCTCGATAAACGGCTGTGATTCGATGTCGCCGATCGTGCCGCCGATCTCGGTTATGACGACGTC
>JAEEGL017348364.1_pt1 | contig 23002 bp, 15 predicted proteins | sample 9134231 | NCBI WGS metagenome assembly JAEEGL01 (sample SAMN16246548, study PRJNA631951) | gut metagenome | biome: gut microbiome; feature: rumen; material: fiber-attached | host: Bos | place: Iran: Karaj | collected 2018-10
ACTTCCTGGAGTATCCGGTTGCAGTCAGATCTCATCTGGCATCCCTGATGGACAAGTTCAGGTTGCTCTTTGAAACGGAGTTCGTTGTTCCGCAGTTCGTTGTCGCCACTTCCCCGCTGGACACCCAGAGCAACATCGACATGATTGGACAGCGGCTCTTCGGATTCGGGCGTTTCAATCGCAAGCAGAACGTCCGAGAGATACGTCCAAGGATGGTGGAGCCGTCCGTGCGTGGTACGCTCGTCGTGAAGCGTGGCAGGTCGATTGCGTCTGCGATTCATGCGATCCTTGAAGAGAGCCTTCGTAACGGCATTGGAACCTTGCTGTATTGGCGCGGCATAAGTGCCTGTACGCGCACAGCGCTCGAAGAGGAGTTCAGGCAGCATGTCAGCGATGGTAGACTTTGCATCGTTGGACATTTGGACGAACTTGAAGGTATGCCGAACTTTGACATGGTGCTCTTCGTGTCCAAAGACGACAATGCCGATGTGCCGTTGCGCCTGAAAATGGCAAAGGGTTCCGTGCCGACCGTATTCAGGGTCAAGATGAAAGGCGAAGTGGATTCTGCCGGAAAGTCGATTGTCTTGATTCCCGACGAGACGGCAGTTTCGTTGCGGGCGTTTCATTTGCGTAGCGTTTTGCAGTACATTCCGCCGCTTACTCCCGTCGAGGCTAGTATCTGGAGTTGTTTTGGCGTGTTTGGCGACCACCCCAACATGAAGGATGCCGGCATCCTCGACGATTCCGGGGCTCAGGTTGCGGTTCAGTGGTACCAGGATGACTTGCCTTTTGGCGAGCGGTATCCGGAGGGGCAGATATGGACATATCTGGTGTTGGCCACCAAAGCTGCGATCAGTACGCGCGGACAGCTGATAGACTTTAGCGTCCTGCCCAACTATGATGAGCGGATATGGGTGGACAGGGAGACCTCTGGTCTTGCGGCGAACCGCCTTCTGCTATTGCACGAAAACAAGTCTGGCGGCGGAAATGAACCAGTTCGCGAGGGGCAGAAGAAAGAGGATGAACCCCTTCGGCAGATGGTTTCGTGGCGCGATTCGAAGAATGTGAGAGTGGGTGAGACCGATCTGGCGCATTCCGAGGAAATGGTCTACACGAGGCGTGGAAGCGATGTGCATGACGACGAGGAGTACACCATAGGGGGCATCCCTCCGCAAGAAGACCTTGTAAAGGATCCGGGCCGCTTTGCGTTCGCGGTAACGGCCCGCTATCGTCGAGGCACAGCGGAGGAGTACCTTTATCCAGTTCGGCGTTTTTCATGGGATGTGCCTACGCGCAACATGGAAATTGTGGATTTGAGCAAGTTGAACGGCCTGGCGCAGTTCATGATACGCTTGAAGGAAGACCTTTTCTACCAGGTTAACGGGTACCTAAAAGGTCTGCTCAATATTCGTGGCCAGGAACAGGACTATTATCCGCCAAAGGAGTTTGCGTACGACGCCTACATGTCGTGCGTAGTGTTGGAGCCCACATTCAAGCGGTTGACGGTTTCCTCAAAGCCCGAGGACTACGTCAGGGAGTGCATGAGGGGGAAATGGACAACATCCACAAAGACTGGATTCTCGCCAGCCTTGACACATGCGCTCACGGCGGCGTTCCGTCGCCGCTTTTCAGGGTGGCCGTTTTTCGCCTTAGCTCCAGTGTTCTACATAGAGGGACGCGAAGGCAGCATCGGCAAGGCCGTGATGTGGATCGTCGAACCGGCGAACAGCGGGCGCACCGTATGGCCAGTGCTGAAGGCCCTGTTTGAGGAGTCTGCCTTTTGGTCTGATGTGTTCGAAGAAGCCTGCGATGTTCTTGGGGAATGTACAGACCTTTGGCAGTTGCGGATGTGTTCGAATCTGGCTTTTGCCGATGAGAAGCTCGAACAAGATGATGTGGACAAAGCGCTGGCTATTCTGGCTTCCGTACGCGACAAGCGCAAGGCGGCTGAATCGTCCACCGGCAAGGATGTCGACGAGGAGGAAGAAAAAGAGGAAGAAGAGAATGGCGCAGACGATGCCGATGACGAGGATGCTGGCGACAAAGCTGGCGGAGGCACAACAGAGGGGGATGACCCTGAGATACGGAAAGACAAGAGAAGGATTGGCGAGTTCACCGAGGATGAGAAGGCGTTCGAAAGGGTCGTTCTGGATGCTTTGAATGATTTTCAGGACACGATAGATGTTACGGATACGGCGTTTGTCCGCGCCAATTTCATGAAACCCGAAAAGGTGACGGAGCTTTTCAATGATATCCTTTGGAATCATCCAGAGATATTTTATGTCTCAAAGAGCTATCGGTACTATAGGGAGTGGTTGTCTGATGGAACAATAAAGAGTTTCCTCATACAAGACATCGAGTATGGCGTCACAAGGGATCGATATGCCGAGGCCAAGGGCAAGTTCGACGAGGCGGTCAAGGATGCGATGGAATCTGTGAAGGGCATTGACGATCCTGTGATGAAGGCGCTGAAGTTGCATGACTACATAATTCGCATATGTGACTACGATACGGTCGCCAGAGACGAGCACGACAGCTCGCCGCTGGCGCGGACCGCCTATAGCGTATTGGTCAGGCATCTGGCAGTGTGCGAAGGGTACACGATGGCCTACCGCTACTTGCTTGCAAGGGCGAACATAACTTCAGAGGAAGTCATCAGCGAAAGCATGAACCATTGCTGGAACTATGTGAAGATAGGCGAGAATTGGTATCATGTCGATGTCACGTGGGACGATCCGCTTGTCAACGGAAAAATCGTCTCCGGTACGGCCAATCTCACGCACGAACATTTCCTTCTAAGCGATGCCGCAATGCGCATGAAGGATCACCATGACTGGAATGTTCGCGGGTTGCCGCCTGCCGATGACACGAAGTTTGATGGTAAAAGCTGGATGTAGCATGGCGTAATCTAAGTTTAAGGAAGTTTCAATGGATTCTATCGTTGTTCGAAAACTTGCACTCCAGGACGATCTGGAACAGGTCGGCAGATAGATGGTGAGATAGTCGGAATTGTTGTTATGAAGGCTTTTACAATAACTTCCCATGAGAGGAGCGAGGCGAAGTCTTATCTGGATGTTTTCATTGATAATTCATGTCAGGGTACGAATTACGGTAAAGGACGAATGAGAGATTGTCATGATATTCAAGATAAATAATTCATCGGTGCGAACTTGTTGTGGTAGTATATGCGAGTCGAAGAGTGCTGTTATCGTTAGTTCTGATGATAGTGATTTGAGCCATAGAGGAGGCGTGTCACGCGCTATTTCTGATGAAGGTGGGGATGAAATTGCATGGCATGCACGGAAGATGTTGCCTGTCGAGATTGGTGATGTTATAGTTTCCACGGCCGGGAAGCTCCGGCAAAACTATGTGTTTCACGCCGTATCCATCGATTGGCATAATGTCGCTGCTGATATCTTAATTGATCGTGAGAGCGTTCAGAAGTATGTTGTACGTAATACTGTTGCGAGGTGCTTTCGTTTGTTGGACATTTTGAAACTTCGGTCAATTGCATTTCCAGTGATAGGATCTGGAGCAGCTGGAATCCCGATTGAGGTTGCATTGACCAATATGATGGAGGTGTTTATCGACGAGCTTTGTGTGACGCACGTGAAATTTGACGTTGAATTGTGGCTTTGGGGATTATCTTCGCAGAATGCTGACCAAATATGCACGAATGTTCTATCGCGTCGGTTGTCACAAGTTGTATCGCACGGAATCAATCGGAATGAAGCGAGGGAGGAAATCGCTTCATCCCCAGTTGCATTGAAGAATAATCGCTATGGGCAAAATGATAACAGTCAACATGAAGTGTTTGTCAGCTATTCCCGCAAGGATGTTGATAAGGTGAAACGAGTATGTGGGTATTTGGATTCGATTGGTTTTTCGTATTGGGTTGATATCGAAAAGATCAAGGGGGGACAGTCCTACAAGTCTATGATCGTCAATGCGATTGACCATTCCGACGCTATGTTATTCATCTCGACAGAGAATTCAAATTCATCGGATTGGTGTCAGATGGAGGTTGGCTATGCGCTTCAAGAGCGCAAGCCGGTCATCCCTCTTCGTTTTGACAGTTCGCAGTATGGTGACGAAATACGCCTTGATCTTTCACGTCGCGATTATATAGATATTTCATCGGGGATTGAGTCATCAAGACAACGGTTGAAGAACGCCCTTGAACTTCAACGGTTGAAATCATCAGTAAGGTCAAAAGTGAAAGGTTGTAGAGATGATACGGCAAATGACACATCGGGTTACCTCTGTGTCTGAAGGATCGTTTGTCGGTATGCGGTTTTCACCTCTTGTGTAGAGTCGAAAGTTTTGGTGTCAGCTGGACATCTGTTGCTAAGGGCATCTAAAGTGAGAAAGCAAAAATGAAGTCATTGATAGAAAAGATGACCTGGAAAAGATTGATGCTTGCCGCCCTTGTGCTGGTATCGGTCATCGTAGCGTATGGTTCTGAAATGGACAGGGCGACTGTCATCGGCATGCTGAACGGACGGGCCGTCCAGGAACTGCTTGTGGAGAAGATCAGGAAGGGTGACGATGATGCGTCGGCAATGCGCTATTTTGAGATGCTTTCATGGTCGGCCGGTGAGCGTGTCTTCATGCGAGGTTACGTGGCAGATGTGTCAAAGAGGCTGTTTGTCAATGCCCAAAAGGTCATTGTGACGGTCGGAAGCGCCTCTGGACAGCCGGTCAACGTCAAGTTTCACATGCGCAAGGACATGACCGATCAGGTCAAGGGACTTCGACCTGGCCAGGATATCGCCGTTAACGGCATTATTTCGTCAATGCCCGACTTCCAGAGCGACTTGGTTCTTGATGATGCTTATGTCGTTCCGGTGGGCGAATATGAGCGATTGCTGGCTGCCGCAAAGGCTAATGAGGATTCGGTGCTGGGAGATTGCCTTGTGTCGGCAGTTCCTTTTTCTACATTGCCGTCAGGCGACAGGACGGATCTAGCCGTGATGGCAAAGTGTGCGGCAACGGCATACCCCGACAGGGATTTGCCCTTCGGATATCGGGCGATGTCCAGGGAGGAATGGCGCCGTTGTACCGAAAAGCTAGGGTATGCGGATGCCGCGTATTCTGACGATGGCTATTTTATCCTTGGCAATGGCCTTCGCGGGCGTTTCATGGTGCATCGTGTAATGAATCGAGTCGTTGTGGCGTGGAGCGGTTGCGATCTGCTTGACGGAGGCCTCCGGCGAGCTGGTGGTCCTGACTTCATGACATGCATCAAACATGCGTTGCTGGGAGAGACTTCCGTCCAGTTCAGCCAGGCCGCCGATATTACGGCCGGTGTGCTCAATGCATTCAACTGCGAAGTATGGGCAGTCGGGCATTCCCTCGGCGGAAGCTTGGTCACATATGCGGCTCTTAGGATAGAAGATGCGGACAATCGTCTGAAATGTGCCACATTTAATGCGTTGGGGCTTTCGCCAACGGTCGCTAAATCGATCCCCGTATCCTTGCGTGACGCGGGAGCCAAGCGAATACGTAATGTCTATGGGACGGATGATCCCCTGTATGGAGGACATCAGCTCCTTTCCTGGACAAAGATGCTGCCGCACAGGTTTGGGCGCGCCTATTACGTTGTTACATCGCCGGCGCCGACTCCGCAAACTGGAAAAGATGCCGTAAAAGAAGATATTGCCGGTCAACTAAAGCGTATCCATGGAATTGACCAGCTTGCGGCGCAGCTGGAAGACGAGGCTCCGGTGGTGAGTGGTTTTGCGATGTCGCTTTGGGGAATTGCCATAGCCATTGGCGCGATTGTCGTAGTTGTTGCCGTCATGTTTGTACGGACAAGGCGAAAGTAGATGGGGCTTCGTTTCCCGCGTTTCTCTTGCGTTGGGCGCTGGGTTATGGTATCATAAAAACGTTTTTCATTGGCCATAACATAAGGAGTATAAAAAATGAAGTCGTTCCTGTTCGCAAACGTTCCGCTTAGCGTGGTGCATTTTATACTGTTCGTCATCTTCGGCGGATTCCTGGGTTGGCCGGGATATGTCGTGGCGAGTGCCCTTGGCGCGTCCGGCGGCGGCATCCTCTGGTGGTGCGTGATGATTCTCAACTCGCTTGTGTGGGGCGCGGTGCTGTCGCTCATCGTGTTTCCGTTCCTACGGAAGCTGATGAAGTGAGACTTGTATCGAAATAGAATTTGCAAGGAGACCTACGTGAAGAACTGTTTGGTTCGTCTAATGTCCATTCTATCCGTGGCAATGGTCGTCGTTGCCGCCGAGGCGCGTCCGCGTCCGCGACATGGCAATCCAGCTTCTGGTCAAGTGTTGAATGGGATATTTCAAGGGTTTTCTCAGGCCCAGCGCGATGCCGAGAGGCGCGCTAGACAGGAAGAGGCCAATAGGCAACGTCGCGAAAAGGAGTGGCAGAGGCAACAACAGGCCGAACAGCGACGTCTTCAGAGGGAGGCGGACAATCGTGCGCGACAGTTGGAGATACAACGCAGGAACGCCGAGGCAGAAGCGGCGAAGGCTGAGGCGCAGCGGCTAGAGATGCAGAGACTGCAGCGGTTGTCCGAAGAGCAGCGTATGCAAAGGCAGTTGGCGGAGGATCGTGACCGGCAATTGGCTTTGGAACGTCAAAAACTCGAATTGGATCGTCAGCGGTGGAAGGAGGAGTCTGACCATGAGGGATGGTTTATCATGGGGATACATATTCCGTCGTGGTTGTGGCAATGGGCGGTAACGGCATTGATAGGCGGGATCGTGCTGTACTTGATAAAGAAAGTCAAGAATTAGGGCTTAATTATGAATAGCTATGAGAGAGACTGTTTTATGAAGAAACTTGGATGCAGGTTTTGCAGCACCAAGGTAAGACGCAAGTGTTGTGAATGGCGGGACAAGATTCTTTTCTCAGTGCTGTTTCTAGCCATTACGGCAACGCTTGGTCACTATATGCCAGATTCAAGCACGGTTACGAAGTGTGGCGTGACGCTTGACGTGTTTTTCTATCTTTCCGTGATTCTAAACGCCGGTTGGTTCTTTTACCTGTTTTCTCCATGGGTGCGTCGCCGAATCTTCAACGCGTTGTTGTTCATGGGGCTTTTTGTATGGGGATGTGTCCTCTACTATTGTTCTCCGGTCGATGACAGCAACAGGAACACGGCCCAGATCGAGCGGCAGATCGAGGCCCCTAATCGCACGGTTGCGGCCTTCTTCCCCTCTCGTGGAGGTTTTGAGACGGTGGCTAATGGCGGCAACAACGAGAAAAAAAATGCTAACGGCAAGGATGTCGGCAAAACGACATCCCATGATGATGGATTCGGGTTGCGGTTGCACTATTTTATATTTCATACATCGGTACTCTTTTACGTGGCGCTCATCACGTTCTCCATCTTTGGACGTGGTATTGTCAACAATGTTCGCAAGTGGGTCGTTTCCTGGTGGAAGTTGAACGTGTTCTGGGGCCGGTCAAACGCAGGCATGCTTCTAGCTCGGAACATCGCTGAAACAACTGTAGGCGACCAGGTGTTCTTTATGCTCCAGCAGAAATCGGGCGATGGCGATGAATGGCGCACATTGACCCAGGACATTGACAATATGGACGCGATGTGGGCGTTCACATATGATTCAAATGCCGTTGAGACGGATGTCAACAGGGATACGCTGGCCCAGACAAAGGGGCGTCGGCACTTCTTCCTGGATGAGTCAGGCCATGTCAATGTTAGTCGGGCAGACCGTCTGGTGACGGTCTTGAAGAAGAAGCGACCGGGCCGGGGGCTTCTCGGATTCTTCGCAGCCGTTCGTGCCGGCGTGCTGCGCTGGTGGATAAAGGGGTGCCCCAAGCCGTTTTTCTACGTGAGAGTGGAGGCGGCGGTGGACGAGTTGATTTTTCAGCGGTGGGCTGCCGGCGTGCGCGATGTGGTGACGCCGGTGCTGATTCGCGAATCGCAACTGATTGCAAAGGATTTCATCCAGAGATATCCGTTGCTCAAGGCGCCCGGCATCACAATAGATGCGAATAAGGCGGTTATTGCAAAAGGCGAGTTCAAGATATTGATTCTGGGATTCGGAGCCGCCGGGCAGGATATTCTGAACGAGCTTGTCTGCAACGGCCAGTTCCTGAATGCGGAGGGGAAGGTGACGCCGTTTGCCGTGGATGTGGTGGAACGGGACATGAACGTCGTAAATGAATACTGCATACGCCGGCCCTTGGTGTGCAAGTGTGAGGGTGAAAAGATGGGGTTCGATATCAAGTTCCATGGCTGGAAGGTCGAGGAAAAGGAATTCGACGATTGGTTCAAGAAAAACATGAGGACATACAACCGGATCGTCGTATGTCTCAACGGGGATGACAAGACGCTTGCCATCGCCAACAAGGTGGTTGAGTTCGCGCGGCGGCAGGGCTTCCTCATCCCGCCGAATGTCGTATTTGCGCGTGTTACGGACCCGGCCCGCAATCGGTATGCTAAGATATTCTCGCTCTTTGACAGGGGAAAGCTGCAAGAGAAGGAACAAGTCATAACGCTTTTCGGAAACCTTTCCAACATCTATTCGTTTGACCGGATTGATGCGGAGGTCGTCGATACGATGGCGAAAGTGCTCAACAGCCGGCATGGCGATTTTGGCCGTATGCTGTCAGATCCTGAACAAATGGAGAAAGACTGGGAGGGCGCTTCGTTCTTTGACCAGCTTTCAAGCCGTGCCGCAGCAGAAGGCCAGAGGAACCTCTTGCTGCTGCGCAATCTGGACTATCTGGCAAATGTCGAAGGATGTCTGTTTAGGAAAATGTCTTTCGACGATGTGGATGCGCCCATGACGAACGAGTCCTTCGCGCGCAAGGACTCCGTCCTGCGGACCCTTTCGGTTGATGAGCATCTGCGTTGGAATGCCTTCCATTTGATGATGGGCTACAGGCCTTGGCATATCCTCGACAGGAGACCCGATCAGGATCCAGATGCGAGGAACGACATTCCGGAGCCTCGCCAGAAGAAAATCAAGGCGAATCAGCTTGCGACCATCGGCAAACATGCGGATATTGTGGAGTTTGACGCATTGCCGGATGTCGACATTCAACTCAAGAAATGGAATACAGGCAAGACGTTGGAAGAACTGAACATGGAACGTAAGGATTTCGAGGGCCTTACGCCCGATTCCGCACAGGCCTGGGATATCGCGTTCTGCCAGATGGTCGGGAAGGTCGCGAATGCCGCCGGCCAGGCGATCGTGAAACCTATTTTGCCGGAGGCGTGATTTACTCAAGTCTCAACCTATTGCTAAACATTAAAACGAAAGGACATGTTAAAATGCGAGCTCTCTTTGGAATGATATGTATCGTGACCCTTTGGGGATGTTCGACCGTAGATCCTCTCACGATGGCACGCACTGAACGCGACATGGAGGTCTATACGCCTTCCGATCCAGTGCCTGTCAGACAGGGACGCGAGAAGGTTTTTGTCGTCTCGAAGGTGATCGCGCATCAACGCGAGCGGGAAAACTACCATGATTCTTTTCTGAAGAAATCCATAGAATCGTCCACCGCGCAGTATTTCTCGAATCTGGGCTGGTTCAGGACCATCGATCGCAAGAACGGCCTTTCGGTCGATGCCAGCAAGGCCCTTGACGATAAATCCACCTTAGGCGACAATGGTGAGTATCCGGCTGGCGCCGACTATGCCCTTGTCATCGAATCGTCGATGGCCTTCATCGCGAAGCAGGGATGGAAGAAGACGTCACATTCAAAGAAGGCGCGGGGCGTGCAGATCGAGTCTGATTTCCGGTTGATCGACATCAAGTTGAAGGAAGTGCTGTTCGGCATGAAGTTCCGCTCGTCGGCGGAATGCGAGAAAGGGGATATACGTACTGCGATATCCGATGCGGCCGACATGAACGCCAACAAGTTCGCCCGTATCGTGTCCGCGCGGTATCTGAGTCCAGGCCGCGTGACGGAGACCCGTGGTTCCGGCAGATGTGCCCGAGTCACGATCGGCAAGAACTACATGTTGAACGTGAAGAGCGGAATCAAGCCTGCGACACGTGTCGATTTCTTCGCGTACGAGCGCGACAGGAATTCACCGGACAAGCGGCGCTTTGAAAAGGTGGTTGTCGCCCACGGCACGGTGATTTCATCCGACAAGAACGAGGCCTGGGTGGAGGTTGACGCCGACTGGATCAACAAGACGACGGGTTTGGCCACGTACAATGTGAAGAAGGGCCATTACGTGAAGATTTCAGAGGAATCAATAGAGAACGAAATGGAGCTAGAGTGAGATGAGCGAGAACACAAATGGGAATGTGCCGGCTTCGGCAGGGCGGCCTCCAAAGAAACAGTATAATGTGTTCATATCATACAGAAGAAAGAGTGGGAAAGACCTTGCTCTCGCGCTGATGTATTGGTTTAGTTCCAAGCGAATCGAGTGTTTTGTCGATGTTGTGGGATTGGAGGCCGGAGAGTACAAAGATGAACTTTATTCTGTAATAGAAAATGCGAAATATTTTCTTGTGCTGTTGACGGATGACGCATTGGAATCTGAATGGGTAAGGAAAGAAATAGAACATGCCCGGGCAAAGTTGACTTCTGAGCAGATAATTCCGATCTCGATAGATAAAGAGTATAATGAGAACGACTACGAGAACAATTCCGTGATCAAGGGTTTGCAAGGGTTCTCGGTACGTCATGATAATTTTGAGGGGTCCCTGGAGAAAGTTGTCGAAAAAGGGATGAAGAGCTTTAAGGGGATGCTGTCTTCATACGATGAAAGAATTGGCAGATTGCTGTCTTCCATGCGTTGGTACAAAAGAAATGACGGGGAAATCGATGACGACGAATGGAAGGAGATTCAGAAGTCGGCCACGGTCGCCGGGGTCGACGATGCGACGGTTCATAATCTCAGAACCAGGGTGGAAGAAGAATGGGCCAAAGAGCAAAACTTCATTAAAGCGAATATTCTGCCTCGTTACAAGAGTGGCCACAGGATTGACCTGAAAGAACATGGCGACCTGCAGGAATCTGCTGAAAAATGTGGTATATCCCAAGATCGTCTGAACGAACTGATCCTTTCTGTCAATGCTGAGCGAACTGGGGCGAGAAGGCAATTGTGGGTGATCGGTTCTATGGCTGGCGTGGTATGCCTTGCCGCTTTGGTATGGTTCGTAGCATGGTGGCAGGGAAGGGGTGTAGGCAATGAAGAGGCGCATGGCCGGAATGCCAAGGTCATTGCGCAGTTGAAGGCTGAAGCCAAGAAAGAGAAGCAAAGCGCCGATTCGGCGAAGGTATCGATTGAAAAGGCGAAACGAGACGCCCAAGACGCCAAGGCGGTGGCGGAGAAATCGCGGCTCGCCGCGGAAAAACGGGCTGCGGTTGCATCGCTTGCGCGTGAACAGGCTGAGAGGGAGACAAAGGAAATCAAGGCACAGCTGGAGGCCGCGAAGAAAATGGCCGAGGATTCAGATTCGGCTCGTCGAGATGCCGAGATCCGGTTGGCGCAGGCGCAGACCGCTCTAGAGACAGAACGTGCTGAGCGGGCGAAGAACAAGGAGATCATCGAGGCTCGTCGCAGGGAACTGCTCAAGACGCTTGCGGAGGAACAGGCGGCGCGGAAGAACGCTGAGGTTCTGTCCGCCGAGAAGGCCGTAGAGCTTGAACGTGCCGCCAAGAGCGTACAGGCGTTTGAATCGGAGAAAGCGAAACTGGCCAAAGAACTTGAAGAACTACGCGTGAAATATCTGGAGCTCCTGCGGGGCAACTGATGGCAGACAAACCAAAAGAAGTTCCTGCAAAAGATTTGCGGACGGTGCCTGCTCATTGTCGCTTTTTGTCATTCGTCCTGATCGTGGCGACGGTGGTATTTGGATGCTTGGTGTTTACGAGCATCACGCCGCCGAAGTTCTGGGGGCATCTGGTCCCGTGGAGGCGGTTCTTCGGTGTCGGCATATTGGCAAACGTTGTCTGGTTCTATTCTCTTGGATTGATTTACGCAAAGGATAGGCGTCAATTTAAAGCCCGAAGGTTCAATGGGATTGTGACGGTGATATGCCTGTTGATCACGTTTGGCCTTGGATGGTGGATGAGGCCGGTTGCCGGAATCCAGTCTAACATCACATTGGTGGATGTGATCGTTGACTCGGCATTCTACCTTTCCGTCCTTTTGAATGCCGGTTGGTTCTTCTACCTGCTCGCGCCATTGGTAAGAGCGCAAATTCTAAATGCCATCTTGTTCATGGTGCTGTTTGTATGGGGATGCGTGTTGTACTATTGCTTCCCTGTCGACGATAGCGTCTTGTCCAGAGACAAGGTCGAGCGGCAGATTGAGGCCCCCAATCGTACCGTAGCGGCTTTCTTCCCGTCACGCGGCGGATTTGAAACAGTGGCCAAGGACAACAACAATGACAAGTCCAATCAAAAAAATACCCCCAGGGATAAGCCCGCCAAAGATGATGCGAACGGCTTGAGGCTGCATTATTTCGTGTTCCATACGTTCGTGCTTTTTTATGTGGCGTTGATCACCTTCTCCATATTTGGGCGTGGGATTGTCAACGGTGTGCGCAAGTGGTTGACGTCTTGGATGCGTCTCAACGTGTTCTGGGGACGTTCGGACGCAGGGCTGCTGCTGGCTCGAAGCATCGTAACGACCACGGATGGCGACGAGGTGTTCTTCATGCTTCAGCAAAAGTCCGGCGATGGCGACGAATGGCGCACGTTGACACGCGACATCGACGACATGAAAGGCATGTGGTCCTTCACGTACGACTCAAATGCCGTCGAGACGGATGTCAGCAAGGATAAGCTTTCGCAGGCGAAGGGACGGCGGCATTTCTTCATGGATGAATCGGGTCATGTCAACGTGAGCATGGCGGATCGTATCGTCAACTTACTGAGGGATAATCGTCCGACACCTGGGATTAGTGGGCTCTGGAAAGCGCTTTGTGCAGGGATGATTGTCAGATGGTGGAAGGACTGTTATGTTCGCACATGGAAGGATTGTCGCGAATGGTGGAAGTATAATCCTTCAAAAAGCTTTAGGCATAAGCAAGACTTCTTGGAGTGGTGCAAGTATTGTAAAGATCGATGGGGAAAGCTCAAATGGGATAAGCCGTTCCTTTATGTCCGTATCGAGGCTCCGTCAGACGAGCTGACCTATCAGACGTGGGCCGCGAACGTTCGCGAGTTCGTGACGCCCGTGCTCGTCCGAGAGTCGCAGCTTGTCGCCAAGGATTTCATTAAGAAGTATCCCCTGCTCAATATTCCGAGGGTGGCTGAAAAAATCGATACGACAACAGCACTGGTTGATGTAGAGAAGATCAATATATTGCTCATCGGTCTCGGATCGACTGGACAGGACATCCTGAACGAAATCATATGCAACGGTCAGTTCGTGAGATCGTACAAGAAGAATGGACAATCGGTTCCGGTACATTTGCATGTCGATGTCGTGGAGCAGGATGAAAAGGTGATAGAAGAGTACTGCATCAGGCATCCTTTGGCCACACGTCATCCCAAGTTTAGCGCCATCGAGCTGGGTAACGGGCAAGGCGGGTGCCGACGTGTCGGAGGCGAAGATCGCGACGGAGGCGATCCGCGTTATGACGTTGTATTTGTCGATGGCACAGACAACGGGATTGACAAAAACGAAGATAAGATTGCTGCAGGTGAACACGAGAACAAGAATATTACAAGTAAAAACGAGGACAAGATTATTGCAGGTGGAAACGAGGACAAGTGCAATAAAGAAGTCATTGACGGGGGAAGTGTACGTGTCGAAGACAAGACCTTTGACGATTGGTTTAGGAAGCGCCTTGACCTTGCTGGCAAGAAATGCCCTTACGACAGGATAATAGTCTGCCTCAAGGGAGATGACAAGACTCTTGGGATAGGACGAAAGATCGTGGAATTTTCACGACGGTACGGCGTGGTTATAGGTTCTGGTGTAGTATTTGCGCACGTAAAGGATCCATCGCGGAATCGGTATTTGCCGCATGGGAAGATTTATTCAATTTTTTCAAAAAAGAACGAGGAACAGGACGCCGGTATCACGTTGTTTGGCGATCTGGACAAGATTTATTCATTCGAACGAATCGACGTTGAGACTGTTGATGAGATGGCGAAGGTGATAAACAGCCGTTATAATAAGAGTAAGGACGGTCGTGGTTTCAGGCGTGATCTTAAAGACAAGGCAATGCGGGAGTTGGAATGGGAGAACAACGCCTCTTTCTTCGACCAGCTTTCAAGTCGCGCCGCCGCAGAGGGCCAGCGGAACCTGCTTCTGTTGCGGGGATTGGACTACCGTGAGAACGTTAAGAGTGCTACTGATGATGAGGTCGTTCCTCCTGAAGTAGTGGATGCGCCGCTTACGGATGACTCCTTCAATAAAGAACAGTCAGTATTGAAAACCCTTGCCATCAACGAGCATCTGCGCTGGAACGCCTTTCATATTATGATGGGCTACAGGCAGTGGAAAGTTCTTGCACGTGATCGTAAGGGCATGGATCCGGACGCAAGGAAAGACCTGCCTGAGCCTAGGCCGGAGAAGATACGGGCTAACCAATTGGCGACGATTGGCAAGCATGCGGACATGGTCCCGTTCGATACATTGCCCGAGGTCGCCATGTTGCTCGAGGAGTGGAACACTGGACATGCGCCACCGCAATCCGAGCGCTGGAGATTCGAAGGATTGAGGGCCGATTCACCCCAGGCTTGGGACATCGCCTTCTGCCAGATAATCGGCAAGGTCGCGGCGGAGGCTGGGCAGGAGATCGTTCGGTGCCGCCGTGAAGTATGACGAGGTGTGTGTTTTCCTGCTAGGAGTTTGTTGATTTCAAGAACAGTTAATCAGAATCGAGAATGCCATGGAAGAAGTTGCGGAACAAGAGAATTCGAGCGCCTATTCGAGGATAAAGAGGTGGATATTCGAAACGATCCAGCTTGAGAAGTCTCATTCGGCAAAGACGACGGTCTTTAATATCATCGTGCTGGCATTGATATTTGTAAGTGTTGGCATCGTGTTTGCGTCGACGTTCAATCTCCCCCAGACAACCATGGAGACACTGAAAAAGGTGGAGTTCTGCATCGCGATCGTGTTCACGGTTGAATATGCCTTGCGGATATGGACGGCCAACCTGCTCTACCCAGAGAAGAACTGGATCAAGGCGCGGGTCTGCTATGTCTTCAGCTTCATGGCGGGTATAGATCTGCTGGCGATATTTCCGTTCTGGATTCCATTTGTGTTTCCGAAGGAGATGATAGGCATACGGGCGCTGCGGGCCCTGCGGTTCCTGCGGATGTTCAAGCTGAATCGCCATTTCAAGACATTGGCGATGCTTGACTCCGTCATCAAGGAAAAGGCGAAAGACCTGTTGGCCGTCTTTATATATATGGTTTTGATCGTCATGTTCTTGTCGGTGGTGGTATATCACGTCGAGCATGACGCGCAGCCGGAGAAGTTCGACACAGTGTATGCCGCCTTGTGGTGGGCGGTGGAGACGTTCACCAAGGCGGGCTCTCGCGGCATCTATCCCATCACCTCGCTCGGACGGGTGATCGGCGTCATCGTCGCTGTTTTGGGGATATGTCTTTTCGCACTCCCCACTGGCATTATCGTCTCTGGTCTCAACGAGCACCTCAAACAACAAAAACAGAGCAGTGGCGAGGAGAAGGAAGAGGAGAAAGAATGATTGGCGGGATTAGACAGGTTCTAGATGCGTCAGGGAACACTGCTGACAAAAAGGAGATGTCGATGAAAGACGAGCGGCCAAGTGTTAGTACAGAAAAGACATATGACGTTTTTATCAGCTATAGACGTGATGGTGGAGCCGATCTCGCAAGATTGGTTTACGAAAAGCTACGAGGGAAGGGGCTATCCGTTTTTTTCGACATGGAAGAACTGAGAGCTGGGGTGTTTGATGTTAAATTATATGACGCGATAGAGGCCAGCAGAAATGTGGCCGTGATTCTACCTGCTGGTGCGCTTGATCGTTGTTGTGACGATGGTGATTGGCTTCGCCTTGAGATTGAATACGCCTTGGAGTCGGGGAAGAACCTTGTACCAGTGATGATGCCAGGTTTTCAGTGGCCAGATGGCGGGCCGGCCACAATGTCATCGTTTGCGAAATTCAATGGAGTAGTATGGAGCCACGTATACTTCGACGCCTCATTGAAAAAACTGATCGAACTTTTGGTTGGTGTCAATAATATGTCCAAGGCTGTGCCATCCGAATCCGTGGCTAGAAATGAAGCTCCGAGAATATCCAATCAGTATTTTGCGGCAGCGGCTGAATTCGAAAAACGTCGTCTTGCCACGCAACAGCAACTGATTGAAGCCTTTGACAGACCAACTTATGACGTGGTTATTCAAGGGAAAAAATCGCTTCGAGTTCTCGACCTCGGATCGAATGCCGGAGATTTGGCTATGTGTCGATTTGGAGGGACGGAGAAATTGCAGAAGTATCTTGGACTCGATTGCGATGGCGGGGCTGTTTCATCTGGAAATGAAAGGTTTGGGAAGAACGGACAAATACTCTTTCTCCAGTCTGATTTGGAATCGGAAACATGTGAAGAGTCTATTCGTCGCGGTTCCAAGGAACTTGGAATTAGCGATTACAACGTTGCGCACCTCTCAATGATACTTCTTCACCTTAAAAATCCGTTTCCAGTGCTCAAAACAGTGCGAAGACACCTCTCGCCAGACGGAGTGGTCATTGTTCGCGACATAGACGATGGATTGAATCTTGCCTATCCAGATGACGATGGAAGCTTCGCGAGGGTAATTGGAATCTGTGGGCGCAATGAAACTTCGGGTTATCGTAAAAGCGGACGTCAGGTGTACACGCTTTTGCGGCATGCGGGCTTCCGAAATGTTCAACTTGAGCGAGTAATACTTTCTACTTGTGGAATGGATTTTGATGCTCGTGAAGCCTTCTTTAATGTGTATTTCTCTTTTGTCCTTGATGATCTGCGAATCATGAAGGAACGTTATCCGACCGATGATAAAATCAAGGCCGATTATGAATGGCTCTCAAGCCAATACGATACACTTGCCGAGAGATTCCAGGATGAAAGTTTCTTCTTTTCGCTTGGATTCATGTTGTTCACTGCTAGAAGGTCGTGAAAGAAACATGGTGTTTACGATGGAAGAAATTAATACTGAAAATCAGCTTGAAAGGATGGCTGGGACGAGGAAATACGATGTCTTCATTAGTTATAGTCGATATGACAGAAATGCCGTGTCAGGTATCAAAGAGCATCTAGAGGCTTATGGTTTTTCCTGCTGGATGGACCTTGAGGGCATCGAAAGCGGTTCGCGAGAGTTCAGCGAGGATGTCATAAATGCCATAGATGCGTCGTCTGCCATGTTGTTTTTCCTTTCTGCTGAATCACAGAGATCAAAGTGGGCCATCAAGGAAATCGATTATGCTACAGACGAACAAAAGCATGTCGTTATCGTCAGGTTCAATGATGATCCAATGACGAAGAAGTTCCGTTTTGACTTTAAGCGCGCCGATATAATCGATTGGCGTGATTTGAGCCAGAGGGGTAAATTGTTAGGAGATTTGAAGGATTGGGCACTTGAGTTGGGACAAAGGCTTTCTGTAGAGGCGTACGACTTCTATTCTCAAGGCAAGTATGCGGAAGCAGCTTCTTTGTCCCAGGAATCTGCGCGGCGAGGGAACGCTGACGGCCAGTATTTACTTGGATGGATGTACTATTACGGATATGGTGTTCCGCAGAACTACAAGCTGGCTGAGCGGTGGTCTCGTAAGGCGGCAGAACAGGGACACAAAGAGGCGCAATACAATCTTGGCAGAATGTATGAGCGTGGACATGGCGTTGAACACAACTCTGTCGAGGCTTTGGAATGGTACAGAGTTGCTGCAGAGCAGGGAAGCAGTGATGCGCAATGTGATCTCGGCCAGATGTATGAGCAGGGTTGCGGAGTTGATGAAAAAGACGAGACGCAGGCATTGACTTGGTATCGTATTGCTGCAAATCGGGGGCACAAGGAAGCACAGAATCGTCTGGCGAAGTTGCTTGCCAAAAAAGAAAATCGCCCTTTAAACAAGTTGAAGAGGTCCGTGAAAGGCTTTTGCGGCTTCTTGCTGCGCTTGTTTTGTTGGATGCTCCTTGGGGCGGCGATTTTGGCTGTAGTGATTCTTGCGTTCCTTCTCAAGTTTGGCATAATCAGTTTCTGAAAATCGGAGGGCATTAGATGATGCAGGGCGAAGATGATGTTAATCGCGAGCACGCAGCTGCTGTCTATCAAGAGATGGCTGAACAAGGTGATGCTTTTGCGCAATACAAACTTGGCTGTTGCTATTATCATGGCGATGGTGTTGGATGCGATTACCAGGAAGCGGTAAAGTGGTTCCGCAAAGCCGCCGAACAGGGGAATGCGGCTGCGCAAAACAGTCTTGGGAGTTGTTACCGCTTTGGCCGTGGCGTTGACAAGAATTATGCCGAGGCGATGAAGTGGTATCTGAAGGCGGCCGAACAAGGATACACTCGAGCACAGGTCAATCTTGGTCAGATGCATGAGGAGGGACTCGGTGTCGTTCAGAATCGTGCCGAGGCGATGAAGTGGTATCATAAAGCTGCAACGCACAGATCCGCTCGTGCCCAGTTCAAACTCGGACAAATGTATGAAGAAGAACTGAATGTCGTTGAGGCGGAGAGATGGTACCGTGAGGCTGCGGGTCAGGGATATGCTGATGCGGATAGGTGTTTATGGGAGCTCTACGCAAAAATGGCCAAGGTTCTCGGATCGGAAGACGATTCGTCTTCTTGGAATAGAGATATGGGAATAGCAATGACAATGAGTGATAGCGTTTGTTATTGCTATGCTCCGGAAGAAACATTCATTCCGCAAAAACAGGATGTAATCGCTTCCGCTTTCGCACCTTCGCAAGTAAAAAAGAATTCCAATTTGCTTGTCAGTGTCTTTTTGCACATGCGTACAGAGGCTGAATACATCAAACGGCTTGCGCGCGAAATACAGAAGGATGCGGAACGGCGCAGCTACAAACCATTAACGTGTCAGCTTAAGGATGGCGACCGAGTGGACGTCTCATTGAATATCCTTGGAGGAAACAAGTTATTGTCATCCCAAGTGAAAAACATCACATGGCAGGGTGTACATGATTCTTGTACATTCAGATACTTCGTCACAGAGGATTTTCCCATGGACGAAATATGTTGTGAAATAAACTTGTCGATGAACAACGTGCCAATTGGAGAAATGCTTTTTAATGTAAAAATCGGTGAGAAGATGGATGCCACTTCTGCTGCATTTGGTTCTCGGGAGTTCAAAAAGATATTCATTTCGTATTCACACGAAGACAGGGATAAGGTGAAGTATTTTGCAGATGCCTACAAGATAGAAGGCAGGGATTATTTCTTTGACAGGCATTATCTGAAATCGGGCGATGTCTATCCAGAGGAGATAAGGAATTTCATAAATACATCTGATCTTTTTATTCTCTGTTGGTCTGCAAATGCGTCCAAGAGCGAATATGTTCGGAAAGAATTATCGCAGGCATTGAATCTTGCTTATCCCAAAATCCAGCCGAGGGAAAAGGCGCGTCTGACCATTCGTCCGATCAGCATTGATCCTCGGGCCGATCCGCCGGACGAGATGAAGGACATCTACAACTTTGAAGAAGTTTGATCCTTGGGCATGACTATTCAGAAATGACGGAGTTTGACATGACAGACGATAATTTATCGCATGATTTATTCATCAGCTACAGTCGCAAGAACAAGGACGTGGTTCTTCCAATCAAGGATGAAATCGAACGTACGTTGGGGCTCACTTGCTGGATTGACCTCAGCGACATCCCGTGTGGGGCAGAGAGTTTCAAGAAAAAGGTGATTTCTGGAATCAAACAGACGCGCATAGCGTTCCTTTTCTTTCTGTCCGCAGAATCTCAGAGTTCCGAGTATGCGTTAAGGGAGATCAATTTTGCCAAGAAGCGTGCGACGAAACGTGTCATTCTAATTCGGTTTAATGATGATCAAATGACCGACGAGTTCTTTTTCGATTATCAAGATGCCGATATCGTCGACTGGCGTATTTCCGAGCAGAAGGAAAAATTGTTGCGGGATCTGAAGAATTGGGCGAACCAACGACAGTCGTTCGATGTCGCTTCGAAAGACGATGTTCTCGCCAAGTTCAGAAAGAAGTACGACTGGCTTAAAGAAGAACAATTCCCAAGTGTGGGCGAACCAAGTGAACCTGGCATTTACCAGAACCCCGATGGCGGTTGGCAATGTAACTACGGCAATTGGTGCGTCATTACGCTCCGGCCTGGCCAGACCGAGCCGCACGAAGTGCATGGCGCAATCTGTGCCAGATGGTATCAAGAGGGAGGGGCGTTCAACGAACGCTGCGAACGTGGATGGCTCGGATATCCGACTTCGGACGTGGAGGTCTATGAGGGTGACGGCGACTCTGATGACCGAATCTCCCACTTCGAGAACGGAGACATCATATGGAAATCTCAGACGAACGAGTGTCATGTGAAACCGAAGAGTTCCGATGAACATCAGGATGCGGAGACATCTTGTGGTTCCGAAGGTGTCGTAGAACCCTGCATGGTACATGAGGATGTGGCAGAACGCAAGGCGAGGAAAGGGGTAAAGCGCAGGACTCGAGTAGGGATAAAGAAGGCTGGAGCCGCATCCAAGTCACGCCACTTCGCCGGTAAATGTAAAACCATCATACTGCCAGGTGGTGCGGAGATGGAGATGATCTACTGTCCACCCGGCGAGTTCATGATGGGGAGCCCTGCGACTGAAAGGGGGCGAGGTGATGACGAAACTCAGCATTGTGTGAGGTTGACAAAGGGCTTCTGGCTCGGTAAGTATCCCGTCACGCAGCAGCAGTGGCAGAGTGTCATGGGCACCAACCCGTCGAAGTTTAAGGGGCATGACCTTCCTGTCGAGACCGTCTCTTGGAATGACTGCCAGGAGTTCATAACGCGCATTGGATGTGGGGCGCGTCTGCCAACGGAGGCAGAGTGGGAGTACGCCTGCCGAGCCGGTACAATAGGAAAATTTGGTGGAAGCGGCATACTTAAGGAATTGGGATGGTATTTTGGCAATTCGTGGCGCTACGAAAGCGTATGGTTTGAGGAGTATTCGTTTTTTGGTAAAAAGTTTAAGGAGGCAAGGGTGAAGAAACGCCAGACTCAGCCTGTTGGAAAGAAGGAACCGAATGCGTGGGGGCTGTACGATATGCATGGTAATATATGGGAGTGGTGCATGGACTGGTATGGAGACTATACTGCAGGCAAGGCGGTTGATCCGAAGGGGGAAGTGTTGGGTGGCCTTCGTGTGTTGCGCGGTGGATGTTGGAATTACAAGGCGGACGACTGCCGTTCATCCTGTCGCAACCATGACGCCCCTGATCGCCGCAGTCACTACTATGGTTTCCGTCTTTGTTGTTCCAAGTAAATGTGGGCTCAACGATTTTGTGAAAAATAGGAGAAGACAGGCATGAACACAGCCGCAAGAACAAAGACGTCGTGTTGCCGATCAAGGACGATATGACCTGGAGGTTAACAAATGAGTAAAGAAGAACTTGCCAATTGTGAGCTTGTCACGCCTCAAAATGTAATGGCTGAAAGGCTGCAAATGACCGAGGTGCCAGACGGCTATTCTTTGCGGCAAAGAGGTCCACAGATTGGGTGGGCTTTGTTTCAAGGAGATGAATATCTTGCATCGTACATGGGGATGCAAGAATGTCTGTTAGATTTGGCATATCACTGGGATTCTCATGCGGCAAAGCGAACTTATGCAGGACCTTTGTTTCGATATAGAGGGGTGTGTTCCGAAATGTTCTGGCCGACGGACACTATTTCACGATATGTTTGTTATGGCAATAAACTTTCCGATATATTTGAAGGGTTTGCTGTTCATGAAAGGCGTGCCATAGCGCATGATAAGGTTTTTACATACGGTGTACAGGGTTCGGGAATTCACATTTTCAACTTCGAGACACAACGTTACGAATTATTGGTTGGCGGCGAGGCGCTTGAATCGGCGACAGAGATTATGCACGAAATCAAAGCCGAGCACAAGACCATCCAAACAAATCTGCCGAAAGATGTTGCTGTCGATATTCAGACAAATGGATGGGATGTATTCATTTCTTATAAGAGCGAGTTCTATTCAGACGCGAAGAAGGTCTATGATCTTTTGCAATCATGGGGGAAACAAGTGTTCCTGTCAGAAGTGTCTTTGCCGAAATTGGCGGATGCTGATTATTGTTTGACGATTTCTGAATGCCTTGAACAGGCAAAGCACTTGATTGTAATTGCCGATTCCAAGGAGAATCTGCTTTCGGGATGGGTGAAATACGAATGGGAATCATTTTTTAACGAGAAACTTTCAGGACGGAAGACCGGTAATATTGTCGTTGTATTGACTGCCTCAATGAGGCCAGAACAATTGCCTTACCAATTGCGGCAGGTTCAGGCGGTTCCGTTCGGTGGACTTGATAAGATTCGTGAATATTTGCGATAAGTGTTATGCGGCAGCAGAACGTCATAGTATTCTCCTCTGGGAAGAACAAGCGGATCGCGCATGAGATTGCGCGGGGGCTGGATTGTGGCGTGTGCAGAGCCGTCGTGTGGGACGAGTTCTTCGGCAAGATATACGGAGACGAATACACGCTCACGAAATCGTACGCGCTGTTCCCGTTCCTCGTGAAGAAGATACCGTCGTTCGACTATGCCATCATCGTGGCGGGCGACGACGACAGGATGCGGAAGAACGACGCGGGCGGTCAGGAGTTCGTCACGGCGCGAGACAACGTGATCTTCGAGTTGGGGCTCTGTTCAATGGCGCTCGGCGACAAGCGCGTGATTATCGTCCACCACGAGGACGTGCGCCTCATCGACGACCTGCGTGGCTACGGGGAAGAGGCGCAACGGCTGATACGCGACGGCGAGATCGGGTACGAGGATACCGTCCTCTCGTCCAGCAACGTGCAGCTGAAGACGTTCGACTACAGCGCCAGTTCGGATTTCGCTGCGATCGCCAA
>JAEEGL012428028.1_pt1 | contig 23000 bp, 15 predicted proteins | sample 9134231 | NCBI WGS metagenome assembly JAEEGL01 (sample SAMN16246548, study PRJNA631951) | gut metagenome | biome: gut microbiome; feature: rumen; material: fiber-attached | host: Bos | place: Iran: Karaj | collected 2018-10
GATTTCAGTAAGGATAATGAAGAGGCCGGTAAGGAAGATGTGATTGCTAAATATGAGCTTGAGCCTGTGATCATTGAGTATGATAACAGGATAACAATGTGGGAGGCTTATCATGCGCAATCTGACAGGCTTGTGCCCATCACTGCCGAAGGGATAACCTTAAAAATGACCTTATACGGAGATGGCAGTGGTACGATATTTTTATCAACGGATTATCCCGCGGCTTCGAAATCGAGCAGCTTTACACTGGAGAGGGAAGATGAGTACAGCATGATAATGACATTTGATGATCCGGACGGGTTCTATGTAGAAGATCTATACAAAGAGGAAACTTATGAAGTACAGTTTTATGCCGATCCGGAAGGCAATTTATATCAGTGGATGAATATGGACGGTGAGGAAATATGGTTTCTTCAAGCGGAGTAAGACCCGTTCCGTCAAGAGGATGATAAGGGATTTATAAATCCCCGATAATGTGTTATAATATATGGGTATTTTTGGATGAAGGGATGAAGGCGCTATATGGCGGGCAAGAGGATCTTATTCATATCCGAGACAGTGGTGATACCCATAGAGCGGGGAAACCGCAAAAGGGTCTACAATCTGATCAATCTGGCTAAAGAAGCGGGTTGCACGGTAGATTTTCTGTACCTGCATACATATTCGAACGAGGATGTGGCGAAGACCCGTGAGTGGATAGGTGAAGACCATTTCTATACCGTAGAAAACAAAAAGCGCTCCTTTGGCGTATTCTGCAAACGCAAGGTGCGTAAGGTGCTGGAGATACTTCATATCCCGGGGCTGTTCAAGTATTTTTCAATAGATGAGAAGATGGATCCCGCCATAGACGGCTTTATGACGGAATTCTTTAAAGAACATAAATACGATGTGGTCTGGATCGAGTACATATTTAACTCCAGGCCGCTTCTTTCCGTGCCGGAAGGTGTGGTAAAAGTGATCGATACACACAATGCATTTACTTTCAAGCGTCAGATGTACGAAGCCGTAGGATATAAGAATTATGAATTTGCCCTCACAAAGGAAGAAGAGGCAAAGGGACTGTCACGTGCCGACTGGGTGGTAGCGATACAGGAAGAGGAAGCGGACTTTTTCCGGACTATAGTGCCGCAGTCCACCAAAGTATGTACAATAGGTGAGAACATGCCCCTTAAAGAGGCGGCTGTCGCGCCCAATAAGAACATCCTTTTTATAGGCAGTTTTTATGTCGTTAACAGGGACGGCATAAAGCATTTTACACAGGATATACTTCCTTTTCTTAAAAAGAAAGGTGTTGACTACAATTTCCAGATAGCCGGGACGATATGCAAACATATCCCCGACAGCGACGATTACGAGAAGCTGGGTATAGTGGACGATGTGGGTGAGACCTACCGTAATGCCAGGGTGGTGATCAATCCGGTGCGCCATGGTACAGGCTTGAATATAAAGACAATAGAAGCACTCAGCTATACCAAGCCGTTGGTATCGCACAGTATAGGCGTCCGCGGTCTCAGATCGGATCTTCCCATAGCAAAGGTCACGGACGATGATGAAGCCTTTGCCGATGCGATCATAGAGCTTCTTGAGAGTGATGGGAAAGCTAAGGAACTCTGTGACAATGCACGGAGCTTTATGGAAGAGTACCAGAAGAAGAACCAGCAGGCGTTTGATGAGATCATAGGAGTCTGACTATTAAGGAGTACATTGCAGTATGCTATCCTACAACCCGGTCATCAATTCCGGAAACCACACAAGGCTTATAAAAGCCATGGATAAAGCCCGCAGGGGTGAAGATCTCTGTATTGCCTTTATCGGCGGGTCCATAACGGAAGGGTATTCATCAACCTCCCATGATAAATGCTATGCAAAACTCATTCATGACTGGTGGGTTAGGGAGTTTCCGGGCAGCAATATCAGATACGTGAATGCCGGCATAGGCGGGACGGGCTCCGATTACGGAGCGGCAAGGGTCGAAGGGGATGTCCTTAAGTATAAGCCGGACGTGGTATTTGTGGACTTTACCGTAAACGACGCCGATAATGAATTCTATGCGGAAACATACGAGGGACTGCTGCGCCGAATCATAAAAAGCTCTTCACATCCTGCAGTGGTGCTGTTATTTTTCGTACAGTACGACAGCGGTATCAGCGCGCAGCCTCATCACCTTGAGATAGGCCGGCACTATGATCTGCCCTGTATAAGCTGTGTAAGCAGCATATATGCTAAGCTTAAAGACGGCCTCATCAAAGCCGCGGAGTTTACTCAGGATATGCTGCATCCCAACGATCGCGGGCATGCCATGATAGCCGCGATGGCAGCGGACTTTTTAGATACGATAAAGCATGAGGCAGTTGCCGAAGAAGTTGAAGGACCGCTTCCCGCGCCGCTTGGCATCAATGCCTGGGAGAATGCAAAGCGCCTGCAGAATGCCGGTACGGATGCGGTACTTAAGGGTTTTGAGAAAGATACGAAAGAAAAAGAATATCCGGCAGATCATTTCCGCGGCGGGTGGTCGGGAAAGAAAGCCGGCGATGAGATAATATTTAAATTAAACTGCAGTGAGATATCCGTTCAGCTAAGGCGTACGGTGAAGCGCCCGGCTCCCGTGGCATTGGCTGTTGTGGACGGTGATGAAGATAATGCGGTGATGCTGGATGCGAATTTTGACCAGGACTGGGGTGACTGCCTTTCCGTGATACCCGTAATGCGCCACGGCTGCGTGGTCACCGGCCAGACGAAGAAAGACTGCAGCCCCGCAAAATATGAACACAGCGCGGAGGCGCTGGCAAAGTATAAGGATACAGAGCCGCAGGCAAAAGAGCACGAACTTAAGATACGTATCATCGGTACGCCCGGTGAGCTGGGATATACAGCCGGTGAAATGATAAGCGGAGGTCCGGCATGGCATAAGAGCGAAGGCAATGATGCGCAGGCAGGCTTTGAACTGTTATCTGTTTTTACAGCTTAGCCACCCCGGGCTAAGCGAAAAAGTGAGGTGGAAGATCTGCGATCTACGTCGCCGGACTTTCCTGAGCGGGGATCTTGATAGAAGCAGATCATTAAAAAACAGGAGTAGATATTGATACCCAAGATCAGAAAAAAACAACCGGTATGGGCTAAACTTGATAACACTGCCCTTCTCTTCCCTGTAATAAGTACGGAGGGAATGACCAGTGTTTACCGTGAGAGTGTGTCTTTAACGGAGGATGTGGACGGAGAGCTGCTGCAGCAGGCTCTTGAGAAACTGCTGCCACAGTTCCTTATATTCCGTATGCGCCTTCGTATGGGGATGTTTTGGTATTACTTTGAGGAAAACGACCGCCCTGTTCCCAGGGTGAGGGAAGAGGAGCTTTATCCCGGAGCATATATAAACAAAAGCCGTAACAACCATTATATGTTCCGCGTAACGTATTACAAAAAGCGTATCAACCTGGAAGTGTTCCATGCCCTGACTGACGGATATGGCGGACTGGTATTCTTAAAGGAGCTGGCGTATCAGTATCTGCGTCTGGCGCACCCTGAAGAATATGCGGGAGAAAAGGACAGGATAAGCTCCGGTATCTTCATGGATATGGAGGACAGCTATCTTAAGAATTTCAAAAAAGGCGCCAGCCATGATACCGCATACGGATCAAAGAAAGCGCTGGTCATAAAAGGTGAGAAACGTCCCAAAGGCGAGCTCAATGTGATGCACGGCTATTTTAAAGTAGACGAGCTCAAGGCGGCCGCAAAGAAATACGGTCTTACCATTAACCAGTATCTGGTAGGTAATTACGTATATGCAATATACAGGGAGTATTTAAAGGCCGGCACTTCAAAGCTGCCCATCAGCTGCTGCGTGCCTGTGGATCTGCGCAGCCGTTACGAATCGCATACCATGAAAAACTTCTTCGTGATAATAGCATCCAAGTTCCTTCCCACTCAGGAGAGCTACTCCCGCGAGGAAGTGCTTAAGATAGCCACGGACAGCTTAAAGGAACAGATGGATCCGCAGAATCTCGATAACATACTCTCTTATAATGTATCCAATGAGCAGAACCGTTTTCTGCGTCCGATACCCATATTCATAAAGAATATCGCGATCAAGTATGTATACATGCTTTCTGCCGATACAGCCACTTCGACCATGACCAATGTGGGAAATGTAGAGGTGAAGGAGCAGTATAAAAAATATATCGAGCATTTTTACGGAATGCTTTCCATGAGCCGCGGGCAGAACATCAAGGCGGCTATAGCATCGTATAACGGAACCCTTATAGTGACGTTCACATCCTGTCTTACGGATGTTTCCATACAGAAGCGCTTCTTCCAGTCCATAGCCAAAGACGGCGTAGAGGCTGCTTTGGAGACCAACGAGTACCTGCCTCCCGTATCGGAAGCTGATCAGGGCAAAAATACGGAAGAAGCAAAGGACGGAAAGGAGGAAGAAGATGGTCAGATGCCCCCAGTGTAACATAAGTCTTTTGCAGGATTACGATACCTGTCCTTTGTGCCACTGCGTGACGGAAGAACTGAGCGAAGAGCAGCAGGAAGCGGTACGCATGCGCTACGGCAACGGAGCGCCTTATCCCAACGCGCAAAGGCGCCAGAGGATACTGCGGTTCTGGCTGCGCCTGATACTTTTCTCTTTTATGGTGAGCGAAGCCATACTGATAGTCATCAATCACTATACCACGCCTCATGTATACTGGTCTGCGATAACCGGAGCTGCATTTGTATACGGATATCTTTTTCTTCTCTACTGGGTCAAGCACGATTCGGGCTTTGCCTTAAAGGTCTGGCTCCAGATAGTCACAACGATGATAATACTGTATGTTATAGACAGGAATACCGGTAATTACGGCTGGGCGCTGCAATGGGCGATACCCGGCGTGATACTCTTCGGCGACGGTATCGTATTTTTCCTTATGATGCTCAACCGCAGCCGCTGGTGGAGCTACACGCTGCTGCTTCTGTTTCTGGGGGTATGCAGTGTAGGCATAATAAGCCTTGATATAGCGGTGAAAAAGAGCAGTCTGATCCTGCCCATAATATGTGTTATAGTAACCGTTCTGTATTTCTTCGGCACCATACTCTTGGGCGAAAGAGCTGTTAAGAGAGAGCTTAAGAGAAGGTTTCACGTTTAGTCACAAGGAGGGAGCTGTGGATAAAGATACTACAAGCCTGCGTGGCCAGACTGCCCGGCGTATAGTAAATGCAGCCAATCATTTTCCGGTGCTGGGACAGCTGAGGATGAACGGCGACCTGCAGAATATCAAAAGCAATCTGGAGCCCGAGTGGCGATGCCCGGAGGAGCTGCGGCGCACCATCATCGACATGGACGACTATACCATGGAGATGATAAGTCCTGCGGACCAGTATGATATGATGTGGGACCGTTATGTGATACTGCAGCTGCACGGCGGCGGTTACTACGGCCGTATCCATAATACCTACAGGGATTCGGCAGCGATGTATATAGACATGAGCGGGGGTGCGGACGTGCTCTCTCCCGACTACAGGGTAGCCCCCGATCACCCTTTCCCGGCAGCATTGGAAGATGCGGTGGAATCCTACCGCTGGCTTCTGGAACATGACTACTCTCCGGAGCATATAGTGGTGGCCGGGGACAGTGCGGGGGGCGGACTGTCGCTGGCACTGGGACTGTATCTCAGAGATCACGGTATGCCCATGCCGGCAGGCATCATCACGATGAGCGCGTGGACAGATCTTACCAAGAGCGGCGATTCCTATCAGGAAAAATATGATGCCGATCCGGTCTTCGGCGGTACCCGCAAGAGTCTGGTGTATAAAGAAGGTTACTATGCGGACCATGATCCCATGGATCCATATATTTCCCCGATAAACGGTAATTTCCGCGGTTTTCCCCCGCTGCTTATGCAGGTGGGAGAGATGGAGATGCTGCTGGATGATACGCTCTCCGTAGGCGCAAAGGCACGTCATGCCGGCGGCCGCGTTAAGGTTCATGTATACCCGGGTATGTGGCATATTTTCCAGATGGGCTTTAATCTTTATCCGGAGGCTAAAGAAGCCTGGAAAGAGATAAGCCGTTTTTTGCATATAGTGTGGGAGAGATAGGGGATTTTGGGCAGAGTTAGCTTTGTGAAACTATGTGCCCTGTGATAAAATAATCTTTAAATCTTGATGAAAGGAAGCATAAATAATGAAAGAACTGATGTTAGGTAACAAGGCTTTCGCCCGCGGTCTTTACGAAGCGGGATGCTGCTTTGTATCCAGCTATCCCGGCACCCCCAGTACCGAGATAACGGAAGAGGCGGTTAAGTTTGATGATATCTACTGTGAGTGGGCGCCCAATGAGAAGGTGGCTATGGAGGCAGCCTTCGGAGCGTCTTTGGCAGGCAGGAGGGTATTCTGCGGCATGAAGCATGTCGGCCTTAACGTGGCGGCAGATCCTCTCTACACTATGGCATATACCGGTGTTAACGGCGGCGTTATCATAGGCGTTGCTGATGATCCGGGCATGCACTCATCCCAGAACGAGCAGGATTCGAGGCATCATGCCATCGCGGCAAAGGTGCCCATGTTAGAGCCCTCCGATTCGGCGGAGAGCCTTGAATTTGTTAAGATAGCTTATGAGCTTTCTGAGGAATACGATACTCCCGTTATCATAAAGATGTGTACCAGAGTGGCACATTCACAGTCGGTAGTGGAGACTTCGGAGCGTGTTGTTCCCGAAAAGAAGGCATATGAGAAAAATATCCCCAAGTATGTCATGATGCCCGGCAACGCCATCAGACGCCATCCTTTTGTGGAAGAGCGTACACGTAAGCTTGCCGCATGGGCCGAGAGTGCAAAGATAAACCGCGTGGAAAAGGGCGGCAAGGAACTGGGTATCATCACTTCATCTACCAGTTATCAGTATGTGAAAGAGATATTCGGCGACAGCGTATCCGTTCTTAAACTTGGTATGGTCAATCCCCTGCCTGTTCAGCTGATAAAGGATTTCGCCGCTTCCGTCGACAGACTGGTGGTAGTTGAGGAGCTGGATCCCATCATAGAGAACCACTGCAAAGCACTGGGACTTAAGGTTGAGGGCAAGGATCTTCTGCCTCTTGAGGGTGAATTCTCACAGAACCTTATAAGAAAGGCACTGGGTAAGGATGTTCCGGCCGGCAAGGCAGTTAAGGATCAGATACCCATGCGTCCTCCCGTTATGTGTGCGGGCTGTCCTCACAGAGGCCTGTTCTATACGCTCAGCAAGAACAAGTGCACGGTGCTGGGTGATATAGGATGCTACACCCTGGGTGCGGTAGCGCCTCTCTCATCAATAGATATGACGCTCTGCATGGGCGCATCTCTTTCTGCTATTCACGGATATAATATCGCAGGGGAGGGCGAAAACGAAAAGAAGACTGTTGCGGTAATAGGTGATTCAACCTTTATGCACAGCGGTATGACCGGCCTGGCAAATATCGCGTACAACCAGTCGAACTCCACTGTCATAATACTGGATAATTCCATAACCGGTATGACCGGACACCAGCAGAATCCTACGACGGGATACAATATCAAAGGCGATCCCGCCGGGAAGATAGATCTGGAAGCACTGTGCCGTGCCATGGGCTTTAACAGGGTACGTGTGGTTGATCCTTATGACTTAAAGCAGTGCGATGAAGCTGTTAAGGAAGAGCTTGCGGCCGATGAGCCTTCGGTGATAATCTCACGCAGGCCCTGCGCCCTGCTTAAATACGTTAAGCACAATGCACCTCTTAAGGTGAATACCGATAAGTGCATAGGCTGTAAGTCCTGCATGCGCATAGGCTGCCCTGCCATCAGCATTAAGGAAGGCAAGGCTCATGTGGACAATACTCTCTGCGTAGGATGCGGAGTATGCAGTCAGCTCTGCCCTGTGGGCGCATTCGAATAAGGAGGGGACTTAAGGATCATGGAAACTAAGAATGTAATGATAGTAGGTGTCGGCGGACAGGGATCTTTGCTTGCCAGCAAGCTTCTGGGAAAGCTTTTGCTGGATGCGGGATATGACGTAAAGGTATCCGAGGTGCATGGTATGAGCCAGCGCGGCGGAAGCGTGGTGACATATGTACGTTACGGTGATAAGGTCTATTCACCCGTTATCGATAAGGGCGAGGCTGATGTTATTGTAAGTTTTGAATTACTGGAGGCTGCACGCTGGATGGAATATCTTAAACCCGGCGGACAGATCGTTACCAATATACAGCAGATAGATCCCATGCCGGTGATCACCGGAGCTATGAGCTATCCGGAAGAACTGGTAAAGAAGATGACGGATGAAGGTGTAAAGGTGGATGCACTGGACTGCCTTAAGCTTGCTGAAGAAGCCGGATCATCAAAGGCGGTAAACATAGTGCTGATGGGAAGACTTTCGCATTATTTCGATATGCCCCGCGATGCCTGGATGAAGGCTATGGAGGCAATGGTACCCGCCAAATTCCTGGATATGAACAGGAAGGCTTTTGAACTGGGAGAAAACGCATAATCAATGGCCAGAGAGCGCGAGAAAAAGATAAGCAGGATCACCAAAGGACATGCATGGCTGTCTATAGTTTTCTATTTTATTGCCTACCATGTGGTGACTTTACTGCTTATCGCTGTTCTCGCGATCGTTTTTTATAACATCCTCTTTGCCAAGGTCAACGGCCAGTACAGTTCCATCGAATACCTGGCTAATATCTACCAGGAGGCAGAGAGGCTGGGAGACGCAAATACCTTAAAGATACTGGATGCCGATGACAGACCCTTCTTTGTCAGGGATATCAACGGTAAGATCATCTATCAAAAAGGAAAGATCACCTGCAGCAACGAAGGCGTCGATCTGGGCATGCCCCTGTTCGGACGGAAGATATTTGTATATACCGATACGGAAAATGATTATTTTGACAAAGGCCTGTGGGGCTTTGTGGGCATCAGGCTGGACGGCGGTGATACCGCGGATGAGGGATCCGCTCTTTTGGAAGCAGTGCAGGAGCATGAAGAGCATATAAAAGAGGCACTCGGTGAAGATGAAGATCACAACGTAAAGAGCGGCGAAGAGATACTGCGGGACATTTCCGTGAGCAAGCCGGGATTCGGTCTGCTCAACATGGAAGACATGGCGGATTCCATTCCGGTGTGGCTGCCAATAAGGATAAGCCGCGGACAGACACTGGTGGCAAAAGTCACAATAGGTATGGATGTCGATGATATGGAGCTGATAGTAGCTTTGGTAGAGGCGTTCATACTGATCAACCTTCTGATATTCGTTATCCTTGTTTTCAGTGTGATAAAGAGCATACGCAGGCAGAAAGAGATCACCAATCTCCTGTTCATGGATGATGACACGGACGGAAATAACTGGCTGTGGTTTCTGGTTTATGCGGAGAAGCTCCTGTGTAAGAGGCGCAATGCGGGACGCAGATACGCTCTGGTCAATCTGCATTTTGTAAAGTACAGAAATTACTGTATGATCCATTCGCTTGAAGCCGGCAAGAAGGCTCTGTGGAAAGTTTATCATACACTGGGCGGATATCTTGGAAAGAGCGCACTGATAGCCCATGTGACATCATCGAGCTTTGCACTGCTTATGGAGTTTACCGATGAGGCACAGCTTAAGTCGCAGCTGGACGGCGTGATAAAGGAACTTGAAAAGACCGGTAATGACCATAAGTTCAGCTTCCAGGCCGGAGCAGCTGTAATAGATGTTTCGGTAAGACGCGGCAGGATCAGGAAAAGAAAGAGCGTTAATCTGGAGAAAGAGTATAACGATGCATGCACCGCAAGAGAGACCATGGAGCTCAGCGGAGAGTCCGGCATAGTCATCTATGATGACAGGCTGATGGAGGAACAGAAGTGGGTGGATATCGTTACCGAGCATCAGGAGAAGGCGCTTAAGAACGAAGAGTTTGTTGTATACTATCAGCCCAAGTATTCTCCGGATACCAACGAGCTGCGCGGTGCGGAAGCACTTATACGCTGGCAGAGTCCCGAATTCGGTTTTGTCAGCCCCGGCAGGATAATCCCCATATTTGAAAAGAATGGCTTTATCACGGAGATAGACCATTATATGATCAGCCATGTGGCGCGTGACCAGAAGGAATGGATCAAAGCGGGATATACCTGTGTTCCTATCTCGGTAAATGTGTCACGTGCGCATTTTATCGAGAATGACCTGGCCGAGCAGATAAGGGATATGGTCGATGAAGCCGGAGCTCCCAGGGACATGATAGAGATAGAGCTTACGGAGAGTGCTTTCTTTGATGATAAGAATGCGCTCATCAATACGATAAACAGATTAAAGAGTTATGGTTTTTCGGTATCCATGGATGATTTCGGTGCAGGTTATTCCTCACTTAATTCATTAAAGGATATGGCGCTGGATGTGCTCAAGCTGGATGCGGAATTCTTCCGCGGTGACGCCGATTCCGAAAGGAAAGAGATAGTTGTGGCCGAGGCCATACGTCTGGCAAAGAGCCTTAACATGCGTACGGTTGCGGAGGGCGTTGAGGAAAAGGAGCAGGTAGATTTCCTTGCAAAACAGGGATGCGATATGATACAGGGATTCTATTTTGCAAAGCCGATGCCCGGAGCAGAATACGAAGAGCGTATGCGTAAGAACATGGAAGAGATGCATGAAAAAGCCGCTGCAGAAAAGGCGCAGGCGGAAGATGAGGCATCAAAAGTCGATTGACAAATTACAGGGCATTAAATAAAATGATGCTAGGGTCAAAAGCTCATGAGACGAACATGCTTGCATGATTCGGCTCATGAGTTTGGGGCCCGCACGAACATGAGCAAGTAGCAGAATGCCTGGTTTTCAGGCATTCTTGCGGATTGCGAATGGTCGTAGGATTGCGGGAGTGCGAAGCACGGAGCAATCCGTGAGCATCATAAAGAGAATAAAAAAATTGACATTTACATCATAAAATTATTGCAGTGCAAAACATCTTAAAATATCTACATTTCAACTAAAAGAGGAGACAAGAACATGAGCGCTATCACTTACAGCAGTTTACCGGATTTTAATGATGAGCTTTCTGTTACCCGTGAGAGAATGCATTATCCGTCAGGCAGCAGGATCGTTGAGGTGTTGTATGGTGCAAAGGATGCAGAGGGAAATGCGATAAGCCCCGATGCAGCTGCAGAGGATGGTCACGGTACTTTCCTGGCTATACAGGCAGATGGCGGATACCGTCTCTTATGCTGGAAACATTCTGCAGCAGAAGGCGCCACGGTTGAATACGGTGAAGGATTAAGTGGTGATCCGCTCGCGCTTATCGAAGAGAATATAAAGAAAAAGGATGCGGTACTGGATGAAGCCAGGGAGCTGATGAAGGGAGATGAATATGATAATGCGGCAATAGACGCCGTACTGGCAAAGTTTGCCGCTCTTCCGGATCATAATACTCCCAAGGAGCAGGATCTGGCAGGACGCTGCAACAGCCTGATAGCCCGTAACAAGGCTGATCTGGATAAAAAGGAGTCGGTAAAGAAGAATACCGAAGCAAAGAAAGCCCTTATCGAAGAGGCAAAGAGCCTTAATGCTCCCGAAGACTGGGATAAGGCTACGGACAGGATGAAGGAGCTGATGGAGCTTTGGAAAAAGACCGGAAGAGCAGGCGCTGATAATGATGCTCTCTGGGAGGAGTTCCATTCCGCACAGCAGGTATTTTATGATAAGAAGCATGATCATTACGAGGCGCAGAGAAACGAGCGCATCAGTGTTAAGGAAAATATAATCGCAAGGGCTTCGGAGCTTACCAAAGATCTTAGCGATATGGAAAAGGTTCATCAGGGACTGGAAGGACTGCTCGAAGAGTGGAAGAAGAGCGGCCAGGCCGGCCATGCCGATGATGAGAGACTGTGGCAGGCGTTCCAGCAGGTACGTAACGATTTCTATGCAAAGCGTAATGAGCTTCGCAAGGAGCGTGATGCGGAATATAACGCACGCAGGGATGCGAAGAAGGATCTGATCGAAGAGGCGAAGAAGTATGCCGAGTCCGGTGATTACAGCAGGACTGCAGCAGACCGTATGAAAGCCATTAATGAAGAGTGGAAGAAGATAGGTTCTGCCGGAAAACGTTTTGAGGAGAATCTGTGGAAACAGCTCAGAGAAGCCCAGGATGCTTTCTGGAACGGCAAACGCAGCAGTGATTCCCAGCGTCATGAACAATGGGTAGAGAATACAAAGGGTGCTATCGAGCGCCGCAAGCTCCGTATCGAAAATATAACTGCCAACATCACCAAGCTTAAGGATCGTCTTGAGACTACCGTAAGCGATGAGAAGAAGGAGCAGATACAGGGCTGGATCGCTGAAAATGAAGAGCAGATAAAGACCCTTCAGGAAGAGATAGACCGCATGGAAAAGGAAATGTAATGATCAGACCTTATCGGTTTTAGTGATCTTGCCATTCTCCACGCGGTAGACGATATCGCAATTCTCTATCGTCTTCAGACGATGAGCTATTATGACCATAGTTTTACGACCTTTGAGGCTGCCTATCGCATCCATGATAGCAGCCTCTGTTTCATTATCAAGAGCGCTGGTGGCTTCGTCAAATACCAGAAGATCCGGATCGTTATACAGTGCGCGGGCTATGCCTAAACGCTGTCTCTGTCCTCCGGAGATACGTACGCCGCGGTCGCCTATCACGGTATCAAGGCCTTCGGGGAGTTTTCGTACGAAATCGCCCATCTGTGCTTCGTCCAGTACTTCCCATATACGCTTTTCATCGGCTTCTTTATCAGACAGACCAAAGGCTACATTCTCGCGGATGGTGGTATCCAGCATGTAAATGTTCTGGGCTATATAGCCTATGTTCGAAAACCAGGCGGCGTCGCCCGGAGTTACTTCTTTTCCGTCTACCAGTATCTGACCTTTCTGGGGCTGTAAGAGACCCAGCAGTATATCGACGATGGTGGTCTTTCCCGCGCCGGAGGGTCCGATAACACCTACAGATGCTCCGACGGGTATGCTCATGCCGGCATGGTCAAATATCAGTTTCTCCGTATTGGGATAATGATAGGAGATATCTTTTAAGAGTATATCCTTCTTAAGATCCTGGGTGTCAGCGGATCTGTCTTCTATCTTTGCATCCTTAAGTCCCGCCAGATCAAGGTCAAGATTATCTACGACCACATCCAGTGAAGGCTCAAAATATGCTATGGCCGATAAATGCGTTGAAACCCGGTTGACTGCAGGCATCAGACGTACGGCTGCCACTCCGAAAGCCATCAGCTGCGGCAGCATGTCCTTAAGGTCATGCCCCATCATTACTGCAACAAACATATAGAACAAAAGCCCCACTATACAGACGGTCTCGATAACAAGACGGGGGAACTGGTTGAATATCGTGTATTTTCCGAGTGCATCGGACTGGGCACGGCTGCCCTCATCAAATCTTTCCAGGAAATACTTTTCTTTTGCGGCCACCTTAACATCCTTGATACCGAAGATACCCTGCTGCATCCACTTCATCATGTTGTTCTGCTCGTTGACACGCTTGTTGCCTATCCTTGCCAGTCTGGGTTTTAATATCAGCGCTATAAGTAAGAGCATGGAACCTAAGAGAACAGCCATGCTTAAGGTCATGATGGGATCGATGATCAGCAGCAGTGTACATATGCATACGGATACTGCAGACTCGGATATCAGCAGCATGCATTCCTGCAGCAGCTCAAAGATATGCGGGATGTCCTTGTTGACTGTCTGGAGCATCATGTTAACATCCGCATTAAGATAGTACTCGTACGGACGGTTTAAATAATCACCCATAAGCCTTATGGAAGTCATGCTGCGTGCATTGGCGATAAAGCGGCTCTGCACTACAGTCAGGATAAAAAGATAGACATTCTTAAAAAAGAATATCCCCATGGTGGTCAGCAGAAGGATACGCACAAAGATGCCGGGATCTATATTTTCAAGCCCTGCCAGACCCAGCGCAAATTTAACTTTTTCATTTTCCAGTATCGTATCGGGACTGACTACGGCAGTAATGAGCGGGATTATGATACCGACGCTCAGCAGTTCCATTAGTGCGCTGAAGAATATGAGTATACACAGAAGGACTACACGCTTCTTCTGTCTTGAATTTAAGACTATCTTAAGTTTCCTGTAAACGTTCATTGATGTATGATCCTTTATCCGGCAGATTTATTCCCAAAGACCGGGATCGGATAACAGGGCCTTGAGCTTATCGTAGATCTCTAAGCCTTTTTCCCTGCCGTATTTGGAGATTATCCCTCTGTAAACAGCCATTTTAACGTTTTTGACGCCGTGGCTTTTGGCTGCCAGGCCCGCAACATGGCTGATTATCTCGGTTTCGTACTTTGCTTTGCTGAGTATCTTCTGTACCTCGTTGTTGATACGGGTCACGGAGGAATTGGGGGCTTTATCCGCAACCGGCTTCTGCGACGTGTTTGCGGTCTTTGTGTTATGTCTTGATCTTCTTCCCGGAGCGGGAGACAGTATCGGTTTGATTATCTTGTAGATATCCAGATAATCGGGATCCTGGTAAGTATCCCTCAGATCGTTATGTATGGAGGTTAAGGGATTACGCTCATCCGAATGGGAAGAAATGATGCGGAGTACGTCTTCACATACGGCCTCATCATATACTTTACTGAGTTCCTCACGTATAGCTGCAGCCTTATCGTTCTTTGCATCTTCAGACACCGCACCGGCAGCTTTCTGATCTGTATTTACTGCGGAAACGGATCTGCCGCGCTTTTTGTTTTCAGGCTTTTTTTCTTCGGCTGCTGTGTCACCCGCGATGGCTTTTTCGGCTTCTGTCTGGACAGCAGGGGCAGCCTGGGTATTTGAACTGCTGCGGCGTCTGCGTCTGTTTTCGGACGGCTTATTATCCTGCGCGGGATTAACGGCGATACTTCCTCTGCGCTCAACGGTAACATTGCGTCCGTTGGCTCTCCAGAAGGCCATTATATTATCATAATCGTGATCATTGCTTATGATGATGAAGTGCTCGGCGTCCGTGGTACCTATCAGATATCCCAGATAGGAAACCAGGTGCATATCCAGCGACTGCTTTTTAACGGGAACCTCTACGAATTTGAGAGTGGTACTGTTAAAGGTAGCCAGAGTGGCGGTAGTAAGTCTTGCGGCATTTTTTGATGAAAACAGAAATACCAGATCGTTCTGTCCCAATTCGGAAGCGCCCTTAAGACCGCCTATGCTGACATTTTCAAAATCTATAAGATAAATCGTCATAAAAATCTCCCTGCTATACTCTGTGTCCGTAAAACGGATCCAACGCATCCATGCCGCTTGGCATACTCCGTAAAATTATACCATGCAGAGGCTTTTGTTTCAAGCGCGGCCGCCATCCGCTTCCATTGAAAATGTACGGCTTTCATGATAGGATATTGGCATTGGAATCAATCGCAGGAGAATGATCGATGAAGAATCTTAAAAAGCTGACGCTGCTTCACTCCAATGATATGCACGGAGATTTTCTGGCAGAGAAGATAGATGATGAACTGGTAGGAGGCGTATCCCTTTTATCGGGATATATCAGTAAAGTAAGACAGGAAGAAAAGAACGTACTCTATGCCATAGCAGGCGATATGTTCTGCGGCTCCGTTATCGATTCGGAGTTTCACGGTATTTCCACCATACAGATAATGAACATGCTTTCTCCCGATATAGTTACAGTGGGGAATCACGAAGTTGATTACGGGATCGCGCATCTTTTATTTCTGGAAAAATGTGCGGAGTTCCCCATAATCAATGCAAACCTGTATTTAAAGACAAATCATACCAGGCTTTTTGATCCGTATAAGGTGATAGAGATAGATGGGATGAAGATATTATTTATCGGTGTCCTTACGGAGATAACCCTGCTCAAATGCAAGATGGATAAACTGGTAGGTACCTTTGTGACGCTTGAAGATGCGGCGGAAGAAGTGGGAAAGATCTGCAATGCCTATAATGCAGCCGATGTGGATATGACGGTACTGCTTACGCATATAGGTCTGGAAGAAGATAAAAAGCTGGCTGCACTGCTGGATCCCGCATGGGGCGTGGATATGATAATAGGCGGGCATTCCCATGATTTTATGGAGGAGCCTGCCGTAATAAACGGCATACCGATAGTTCAGGCGGGAACGGGTACCGATCAGATAGGCCGCTTTGACCTGATGATAGATACGGACGAAAACAGGATAGATTCTTACAGCTGGACGCCTGTTCCGATAAATTCCGATACCTGTCCCAGGGATGAGTCGATCGAAGAGGTGATACGTACATATAAAGATACAACCGATGAAAAATACGGGCGCATTATAACCAAGTTTGTAAGAAAGCTGACTGCGCCTTCGCATATAGAGGAGACGGAGATAGGTAATCTCTTCGCCGATATCTTAAAGGATTCTCTCGGAGTGGATATTTTCCTTCTGGCAGCAGGCTCGATACGTGTGCATGAATTCGGACCGGTTGTGACTAAGCGTGATTTTGATGAGTGCTTCCCTTTTGATGACAGTGCACATATGGTGTTCTGGACAGGTGCACAGCTTAAACATGCGCTTCTTCGTATGCTGCGTGACGAGACACTTTCGGGTGAGCACACGGAATTCTATCAGGTATCGCACGGCCTGGAATATGAGTATGATGAGATCACGCATACAATGTTAAAACTTGACTTTGAAGGAAAGCCTGTCGAAGAAGACCGTATGTATTCCATAGGCCTGCAGGATTTCCATTATAAAAACCTTAAGGATTCTTTTGACCTGGATCATGAAGAGATCGAGAAAGACCATCCGCAGCGGGATGTAGCCACCTCCTGTGTACAGATCATAGAGGAGGCTCTGCAAAAAGGCCGTCATCAGAATGCAAGGATAGAGGGCCGCATAGTGATACACATGACAGAGGAGAATAAACAAAAACTAAAAGAGCGCGTAAACGCCGGTAAATTCTGATCAAAAGGGAGATAAAGAGATGGCATACGATCTTAAGCAGAATGTAAAAGAGATAATGGAGCGTGCGATAGCCGCGGGTGAAGAAAACGGCGGTGTGTTCATCCTTTATAAGGATGGGGAAAAGGTTCTGGAGCAGGCGGCCGGGTATGCGGATGTAAAGGAAAAGAGAGCTTTTGCGAATGATACCATCTGCCGCATATATTCATGTACGAAGATATTTACCTCCCTTAGCGCGATGATACTTATGAGCCGGGGGAAGCTTGATACGTTCTGGGAAGTGTCGCGTTTCTTTCCGGAGTTTGAGAATGCCTATTATATAAAAGGCTGGAAGAAAACAGGCTGCAGGCAGGTGACTGTAAGAGATCTGCTCAATATGACTTCGGGTCTGGCTTATCCGGGCGATGGACATGAAGGTGCCGCGCAGACAAATGAATTATGGGCAAAGCTCGATGAGAGCATAAGAAGCGGGAAAAGCATGAGTACGCAGGAATTTGTGCATGAGATGGGTAAGCTGCCGCTTATGTTTGAGCCGGGAAGCGAGTGGATGTACGGATCATCTGCGGATGTGCTGGGTGCGGTCATAGAAAAGATAAGCGATATGGAACTGGCGGATTTTATGAAGAAGGAGATAACGGATCCGCTGGGTATGACTGATACGGACTTTTATGTACCGGCGGAAAAGAGAGACAGGCTGGCTGTGCTTTATAAGAATGCCGGTGAGGATCCTGATGAAGTGGATTTTGTAAATCTGTGTATTTATGATGTTAAAGAGCGGCCTGCGTTCCAGTCGGGCGGTGCGGGATTATTCTCCACGCCGCAGGATCTGGCAAAGCTGGCTTGTGAACTGTCATCGGGGAAGGCCGGGATCGCAAACAGATTTATGGTGGATTTTATGAGGACCAATGGCCTTGACGGAAAGCAGCGTACATTTGCGAACTGGGATTCCTTAAAAGGATACGGATACGGCAATCTGCTAAGATGCCATGAAAACCCCGGTCTCTCCGGGAGTTTCGCACCCGCAGGCGCCTTCGGCTGGGATGGCTGGACAGGACCTTATATGCTGATACATCCGGAAAGCAAAACGGGGATAATGCTGTGCCTGCAGCGTACCGATGCCGGCAGCAGCCAGCTGTCCAGAAGTCTTGTAAATGCGGTCTTCGGAAGCATGCAGGAAACAGACATCATAAGAAAGTCTATACCGTTATTCTCTTGAGATCTTTGGCCATGATACCGGTCTTTACATTAAGGTGGGTAACATATCTCAAGATGGCACCGGCAGCGCTTAAAACCCATACAAGGCCGGTAGACCACCATATACCTGATGCTCCGAAGCCTAAGTAGCTTGTCATCAGCAGGGGGATCGTAAACCTGCCGGCCACCTCTACGATGCCGTTAGAGAGTGCAAAGAATGCATCGCCCACTCCGGTGAGCACGCCGCGTACCACATAGATCATTCCCAGAGCTACGTAAAACAGGCTGTTTATACGAAGTCCCATGGCTCCCAGCCTGATGACTTCCGGCTCGGGAACAAAGAGGGATGTGATGGCCCCGCCGAAAAACTGCATAACAAACATCATTGCTGCAGTGATCGCGATCATGATCAGGGTGCCTTTACGGTATCCTTCATAGACGCGGTCATATTTTTTGGCTCCGTAATTCTGTCCGCAGAAGGTAGAGAGTGAAGCACCCAGGGTCATATAAGGCTGATGGATAAGCTGCTCTATCCTGTTGGTGGCCGTAAACGCAGCCAGTACCGTGGGGCCGTAAGAATTGACTATACGCTGTACGGCCATGGATGAGATGGCGATAAGTGCGAACTGTAAGGACATGGGTATGCCCAGACGTACGACCTTAAAGGACATATCCGCATTTAACTTAAGATCGCTTTTAGTGAGTTTGAAATAGGTATTGGTCATCCGGGCAAAGATACCGCAGCTTACAGCTGATATAAACTGTGATATGACGGTAGCCAGAGCCGCGCCCTGTATACCCATCTTTAAGTAGTAGACAAAGATTATATCCAGGACCACGTTCACTACGGTGGATATGATCAGGAAATACAGGGGAGACTTTGAATCTCCCAGCGCCCTGAGCATGGCGGACATATAATTATAGAGGGAAACGAACAAAAGCCCCACACACATATAGCGTACATACATAGTGGCATCGGCAAATACTTCTGCGGGTGTGCCAAGGATCCTTAACAGATCGGGAGCCAGGATAAAGCCTGTGATCCCGAATAAAAGAGGTACGATCAGCATGATGAAGCCTGTGTTCACGATGCAGTTCTTTACTTTATCGTCATCATGGGATCCGTAATACTGGGAGGCGATGATACCGCCGCCGTTTCCTATGCCGTTGCAAAGGGCAAAGAATAAAAAGGTTATGGAAGACGTGGCGCCTACCGCCGCTAACGCATTGGGGCCTACGACCCTTCCGACTATAACGGAATCGGCGATATTATATATCTGCTGAAAAAGATTGCCGATCAGAGCCGGGATGGCAAAAAATATTATGTGTCTGACGGTATTTCCGCTTGTCATATCTGTTGTTAAAGTATTCTTCATAGCAATTTCACCAAAAAAATAATGTGTAATTTGTAAGTAACAACTGTAATATACTTCAGGGAAGAGACATCATCTTCTTATTCTTTGATGTAAATTTTATCAGTTTTTGTTGTGATTTTTGACAAAAAATGATATTGTTATTAGACAAAAAATAATAAGCCGGCTTATACCCGGGATGGTATAATTCCCCTCTTTCGGGGATAAAGGGCGGAAAGTGCAGGTGAATATGGATTACAGTCAATACGAAACCTACGATTTTGACAGCAGAAGCGCTTTTAATATGTACACGGGAAATAAGGAGCGCAGTTATCATATGCATTGGCATTCTTATGGGGAGATAATGCTGGTGGGCCCCGGAGATACCAATATCTTTATGGTCAATCAGAATACCTATAAGCTGGTGCCCGGAGATTTTGTGCTGATGTGGCCCATGGAGATGCACGCCATAATAGATGCGGACAGGGAAAAGGCCATGGTCATACAGTTTTCAAATGCCTTTATGAATTCCCTCTTCGACCTGCAGAGGATAATGCATTTATACAGGAATCTCCATGTGATCTGTATCAACGCCCACAGGGAGCTGGTAATGAAGCTTCAGGGTATAGTGCAGAAGATGACCGATATCTTTTATTCAAATGCTAACGACCGTGAGCTTAAATGCTGTATGCTCCTGATGGAATTCATGCTTACCATGGATGAGCACAGAGGAGAATTTGCTTTGGAGCTGAGCATGGAGGACAGTGGCAGTTATACGGATGATGTGATGCGACGTATGATGGCTGTTACCGATTATATCAAGAACAATCTTACTTCGGATGACCTCTCCCAGGGAGCTATGGCCGAGATGGCGGGCATCAGTAAGGATTACTTTTCAAGGATATTCAAAAGCGTTACCGGCATGAATTACAGCAAATGGCTTAATATGATAAGACTTGAAAAGGCTACCGAACTGCTGGCCACAAATGACAGATCCCTTACAGAGATCGCAATGCTCTCCGGATTCCAGAGTATACCCAGTTTTAACAGGGTCTTTCGAAGTGAGAAGGGCATGGCGCCCGGCGAATACAGGGCGCTCTTTACCAATACCTGATGTATCAGCGCAGGTTTAAGAGAGGAAAAAATGGAAAAGTTTAGTGTTAAAAAACCGTTTACCGTACTGGTGGGTGTGATAGCGATCATAGTTCTGGGTATCGTGAGCCTCACCAACATGCAGCTCGATCTGCTGCCGAATATCTCACTGCCTTATCTTATGGTGCTGACCACCTATCCCGGAGCCAGCTCCGAAAAGGTGGAGGCAGAGATCTGCGAGCCCATGGAAGCATCGCTGGGTACGATCAACGGTGTAAAGAATGTAATGAGTGTATGCAGTGAAAACTACGGTATGGTACAGCTGGAATTTACGGATGATACCGATCTGGACAGCGCGATGGTAAAGGTTTCCAGCGCGCTTAATACTTTACAGCCGTATCTGCCGGATGATGCGGGTACTCCTTCCATAATAGAGATAAGTACCGATATGGTAGCCAGCGTATACCTGGCCGTGAGTATGGAAGGCATGGAGATAGAGCAGCTATCACAGTTCGTACGTGACGATATCACTCCGCAATATGAGAAGCAGAACGGCGTTGCTTCGGTGACCACGCTGGGTCTGGTAGATAAAAGCGTGGAAGTAAGGCTTAACGAGGAGAAGATAGATAAGCTTAACGACCGCATTCTTGCTACCGTTGATGATGCATTTGCGGATGCGATGGAACAGCTGGATGATGCAAAGAAACAGCTGGATGATTCCCAGGACACGCTTGATGAGAACCGCGAAAAGCTTGAAGATTCCAAAAAGGAAATAGAAGACGGCAAGAAGGAGCTGAGGGATTCCCAGAAGGAACTGGAAGACGGTAAGAAGGAGCTTGCCGACGGCAAGAAAGAATGGGAAGACTCCAAGCTGGATCTGGAAAAGGCCGCACAGGAACTTGAAGATAAGAAGAAGGAATCAAATGCCAAGCTGGCAGATCTGAGCTATCAGCTGGACCAGGCATCGGCATCCCTTGCGGCGCTTAAGGCGCAGCTGGCTCAGGATGAGGCTTCACTGCCTGCATTAAAGAGCGGTCTTAAAAAGATAAAAGACGGTCTGGCAAAGATAGAGGAAGCTCTTAAAGCTATTGAAGAGCTGGAAGCCGCAGGTATCACTGCAGAAAACATCGATGCCACGATAGAGACACTTAAAGCCGGCATAACAGCGATAGAAGAACAGATAGCGGGCCTTGATCCCGATACGCCGGGATATGATCAGATCATAGAGGGGCTTAAGACAAAGCTCGAAGAATTAAAGACACAGCTGGCCGTACTGGAACAGGCGAAGCCCGTACTGGAACAGAAAGAGACACTCATCAGCCAGAAAAAAACACTTGAGGATCAGAAGACTTCCGTTGAATCACAGATACAGATAACGGAAGCTACAATAAACGGTCTTAAATCTGCCATAGCCGAATCGGAAGGCCAGGTGGAGAGTGCCTATAAGGAACTGGAGGCAGGCAAGCTGGAAGCGGCAGCAGCACTGGGCAGCGCGGATGCGCAGCTTACTATAGGAAAGACGCAGCTTGAGAGCGCCGGATCACAGTTTGACAGTGCGGAGGATCAGCTGGAAAGTGCACAGAAACAGATAGACAGCGGCTGGGACAGCATTACTGAAGGCGAGAAGCAGTTAAAGGACGGCATCGAGCAGATCGATGACGGACAGAAGAAGATAGATGACGGCTGGAAAGATTATGAGGATGCATTAAAGAAGTTTGACAAGCAGAAGGCGGAGGCGATGAGGACTGCCAACGCAGACCAGCTGCTGACTCTTGATGTACTGACCGGACTTATCTATGCACAGAATTTTGAGATGCCTGCAGGATATGTGGACGATACCATGGATACATCCTGGCTGGTGAAGGTGGGACAGAACTACGAAGAAGTAGGTGAGCTGTCCGACATAGTGCTCACAAATATCAATAAAGTGGGCGATATCAAGCTGGGTGATGTAGCCGACATCACGGTGATCGATAACTCAAAGGACAGCTATGTGCGTCTTGGAAGCAATAAGGCCGTGATCCTCTCTATCTTTAAGAGCAGTACTGCAGGTACCAATGACCTTTCAAAGACTATAGATGAAGCTTCAAAGGAACTGATGGCAGCTCACCCCGGCATGCATGTTACCACTCTGGTGGATATGGGTGATTACATCGACCTTATAGTCAAGAGCGTGCTCCAGTCCATGGTCATAGGCGCCATCCTGGCAATAGTGATCCTGGCCATATTCCTTAAGGATGTTAAGCCTACACTGGTGGTAGCCATCAGTATCCCGGTTTCGGTACTGGGAGCGCTGATCTGCATGTACTTTACCAAGATATCGCTCAACATGCTGTCGTTATCAGGTCTTGCGCTGGGTATAGGTATGCTGGTGGATAACTCCATAGTGGTAATGGAAAACATATACCGAATGCGCGTATACGGTATTGAAGCACCGCGTGCGGCTGTGCAGGGAAC